>Ga0164295_10004738_pt1 | contig 10798 bp, 25 predicted proteins | sample GEODES006metaG_FD_111798 | JGI IMG/M metagenome (GOLD analysis project Ga0164295, IMG submission 111798) | Oligotrophic lake water microbial communities from Sparkling Lake, Wisconsin, USA - GEODES006 metaG | ecosystem: Environmental > Aquatic > Freshwater > Lake | place: USA: Sparkling Lake...
TGCCGTAGCGGAGTTCCTTGGGCTCCTCCCCCATCTTCAGGCCGATTGCCGTGAGGAGGTCCTTCACTTCCTGATTCTGGATGACCCGGGTGTTGGGAAGCTCCGCGACATTGATGAACTTTCCACGGAGTGGGAAGGCACCCTGTGACATCGGATCACGGTACTTGCGGAATGCGGAGGATGCGGAATCTCCCTCGAAGAGGCTGAGAGTGCAGGAGTTCCGGTCGACACGTGCCTTCGCATCGATGAGCTTCAGGACCTTGCCCTTCGCAATGTTCTTGTTGAGCTCACGGAGCTGGCGGCGTTCGTCAGCTAGGGCCTTCTGCTGTGCCCAGTCGAGAATCCGCTGGACGACCTCACTGGCGAGCACTGCCTTGAGTGTCTTGTCGGAGACCTCGAACTTGGAGCCGAACTCCTTCGGCTCGGTGATCATCTTCTCCTTCGTCTGGGAGGAGAACGCAGGGTTGACAATGTCGGCCTGCACCATCACGAAGAAGTGATTGCGAAGCTCACCGGGGCGGAGGTCCACCTTGTGCTTCTTCTTCACCTTTTCACGGAGCCACTCCACCACCTGGCCGACCACGTAGTCGACGTGTGTCCCACCGTCTCGTGTCTCCACCGAGTTGACAAAGGAGACCTGGGTGAAGGAGCCGTCAGAGGGCGCGATACCAATCTTCCAGCGATCAACCTCCTCGTAGATGAAACTGTCGGCGTAGAGTGAACAGTACTCACTGAACCGAGGGAACTGGTACACCGTGTCGTTGAAGGACATCTTCAACGCTGGATTGCAGGCCGCGAGGTCCATGCACCGCCGGCGCATCATCTCCACGTGAGAATCGTCGATGGTCTCCATCCCGAAGCGGGGGAGGTCAGGCTCGAACTGGATCTCAGTGAACCCCTCCTTCCACTTGAGGACCTTGGCCACCGACCTCTCTCGCATGTTGTTGGAGAATGTCTGTTGGAAGGCGTTCTTCTTGTCAGCCGTCCGGATGCGGAACTTCTTCGAGAAGATGTTGGTGAGGGTCGAACCGACACCGTTCGTGCCAGCGACAAGCCTCTCCTCATCGTCGTTGAAGTTGGAGCCAGCCTTCAGGTTGCTGAAGATCATCTCAGGGACCCACTCGTCGTACTCGGAGTGCTTGACAACCGGAATGCCACCGTTGTCCCAGATGGTGATGACACCGTTTGTCTGGTCTACAGTGACCTTGACCTCGTTGAGGCTTGGATTCCGCCGGTGCTCATCAATCGAGTTGGAGACGATCTCGTCGAAGATCTTGAGGAATGCGGGATTGTAGGTCACCTTCCGCTTGCCAAACTTCCCGTCCTCACCGAGGAGGTGCACATCGTCCTCTCGTGGCTTCACGGAGCCGACGTACATGCCTGGGCGCAGGAGGACGTGCTCAATGTCGGTGAGCTTACGGTACTTTTCTTCGACAGATTTCATCTCTGTTCCTCTGTGATTATCTTATTCACGTGCGTAGTAAAGTACAAGATATCACTGTTCACAGACGATCTCAGAATGATTGGCGAGCCAGACAACAAAGTAGCTTTGGCTTTCGTTCTCGCTTGTCACTTCAGCCCTTACGCCATCCACATCGAAGACAAGGAAGCTAGTGCCGTTCCAAGCGGGAGTAATTTCCCCTTCGAAGCGCCACGTGCGAACCTGACCCTTCTTGACATTATGTGGAGGAATGTTCTGGCTCATCCAACATCCAGCATTGGAACCGAATCGAACGTGGCCTCGATCTCGAGGAAGCTGACCTGGCACTCGGCCTGCTCGATCTCCCAGAGCTTGTGGGCAAGGGTGAGCTTGGCCTCGGCAATCATGTGGGAGTATGCCTCGCGAAGTTCACGGTTGAGAACCTTCACCCGATTCCAATCGGCTACCCCGATCCGTTCAAGGGAAACCTGCGAGGAGTGGGCACGTGGACCGAGAGTAACCATGGCAGCCATCCGGGCACGGGTCATATCCGGTGCGATGACATAGCCGAGAGTCTCGAGGTTGGATCTTTCCTCGAAGGCGTGGCCATAGTAGTGAGCCTTTCCGGCCTTCGGAATCTCCCCATTCCTGAGACCATCGTAGGTGGAACACGTCACCTTCCAGAGTGATCCATCGATCTCGGAATCCCGGTTCACCCTTAGGGCCTTCCCCGCAGCCGACCAAAGCTTTCGGGTCCGGATGGTGAGGCCGCGCTTGCCGGTGCTCACCCCCCAGCGACCCGTGACATAGTATCGACAGTCCAGCTCAGACTTCCAACCGTATGCGTGTGCCTGCTGGTAGGTGAGCTCGCCACGACGGAAGACCACCTCGTCAGCAGTGGGATCCTTGAGGGCCTGGGATGGTACCATAGTTCCTCCTTGATAAGATCCTTTAATTCACTTTGCCATCTTCGAACAGGTTACCGAGAACATTTTTTTGCTTTATGCGAGGGCCCAGCAGATCAGAACAAGTCCGAGACGGAATGCAGTTCCCCAGAGCGTGGTCGCTGCATCATCCTCGTTCGTCGGGCTAGGTGGCTTGCCGAGCTGGTAGATGCCCGACAGGGCCATGAGAAGGAGAAGGGGAACGTTTGACCAGAGGAACCAGCCCGGGTGTCCCGACCAGAGCATTGCACCAAATGCGAGCCAGGTGATGACGACGAGCGCAGAGCTCGAGGATGCGTCGGGCTTGTTGCCAACCATCGTGTTGACGAGGGCCATGAAGTGGAAGGCGGTCCAGATCCAAAGAGAAGTAGTCATTCGGGCTCTCCTGTGAAGTAGGCTGTTGCGATGATGACGAAAGCGCCAAAGAGAAAGAAGACGATATCCATCAGATGCTCGCCAATCAGGTGAAGAACTGCAACGCCCTCAGGAGCGCGTTGCGGATGGACGGTGACACCATCGACCACAGTCCAATCTCAATCCGGTGGAAGCGGGTGATGTCCAGAGCTTCGTTTCGTGGGACGCTGACCACGGTGGGAGGGTCCTCATCGAAGTCATTGTCTTCCTGCATCTCGACCACCACCTTCGTGGGCTCGATGAACTTGGGCTTGGGAGGGTTTGCCTCCGCCAGAACGCATGCCATCGTGAAAGCCACCGAAAGGACCAGAAGTGTAACCAGCATGAACAGTTTCTCCTTGTTTTCCTATGATCCTTTAATTCACTCTGGGAGATTCGAACACCTTGCGTGAACTATTCTTCAACTTTTTGTACTGGGACGACGCCTTCCCAGGAGACATGACGTGTCTCTCCGCTCACCGGGTCAACGACCTCGTACTGTGCAACACGTCGGCCAATCACGATGGCCGGATTGGAATCCCAGTACTCCACCAGCTCACCAGGCTGGATGCCATTGTAGTCGTAGGACTTCGTCTCCTCATGGAGAGAGATGACATTGTGGGGAGCGTACCATGTCCCGCCACGAAGGTGAGATGGGGTCATGGCAGTGACCTGTGTCGTAGGGACACCGCGTATCCAACCGTCGTGACGCTTTTCCATGACCCTGATTGCCCGAATGTGTCCAGCCCTTGCGGAGACGCGGACTACGGCAATCGGAGCGGGCATCAGGAGCTCTTCTTGAATGGGTTCACAGCAAGGGGGAAGTAGTCTGGCCTCTGCCACTGGAATTCAACCGGTGGCATCCATCCCTCAGGCCAACACTCGCGTGGGACAACAGACCAATGCAATCCAGCCCAGGAAGGCTGGCCGTTCTCGACCCACACTGCCCTCACGTGTAGGAGCGTGGGATTCTGCAGTGAGCGTGCCTCGAGAAACTTGGTCAAGGGAACTCCCTGCCAAGGGCAGCAACGTGTGCCACCCTCACCGTCCACTTGATCCCTGTGTCCGGAAAGACAACATTGACACAGTTCACTGCGGAACCACCTTCACCGCCGCCTCGCATGATCTCGTGGTCGTAATCGTCGTAGACGACCTTCGTGTAGACATCGCTGTCCACGATGGCAGGCTTCCCGTTGACTCGGACAACGTCACCCTTCTTGAACCAGCTCATTCATCCTCCCTAGAAAGTTGCGACCTTCTCTGTGCGAAGATTCATCTTCTTGATCTGTGCAGGCGTGTAACCATCTTCCTTCAGGTCGTAGATGGCATCGTCGACGGAATTTCCCTCACCCCAGACCTCGGCAGTGCCACGCTGGGGGTGTTCGCCTACGATGGCGTCGGAGAAGTCGATCCTGCTGATGAGGTCTCCATCAAAGTTAGTGACGAGGCAGGGCCCGTACTCTGGATGGAGTATCTTGAAACCGTGCTCGTCCTTGATGAGGAGGTAGGACTCAGGAGTGACAGCGTTCAATGCCTTCTTCTTCGCCATCACTCACCTCCCTCGGGACGACCCTCGACAATCCAATCGTCTTCATCCTCGAATCCCGTTTCCCCATCCTCGGGACCCTCACCCTCGAGCTCCTCACACGTCCCTTCCCACCATCGGAGAGTCGTGGTCTCGAGATTCTCCGTCTCGAGGTGGATGAGCTCAATTGCGGTGTGGTCCTCCCCGACACTGCGGAGACACTCAGCGAAGCTTTCCTGCCCCTCGGCCTCGGTGCGGTGGTAGTAGCTGTACTGCTCAGCGTACTGGCCGCCGGTCGCAACGTTGACGATGTAGATGTCAGCCATGTTCAGGACTCCTTGTTCTCGTTCCAACGGACTGCGCGGAGAAGCCGAAGGATCTGTTGACTCTGGTAGGCGTTCCAACCGCGGTCCTTCTTGAGGTCTTCGACCATCTTCGCCTGCCACTTGTCAGTGGTGACGAAGCGGAGGGTGACGATCACGAGGTAGGGCCAGACGAACCAGAGGGCATACAGGCAACCGATGGCGGCCACCGCACCGATACAGGCCAGGAAGCCGTTGATGATGAACTCCATTATTTCCTTCCTCCTTTGATCCTTTAATACACTGGATGAAGGGAGAACACCTCTTCAAGCACTTTCTTGAAACTTTTTGACGTACTTGCTGATGTCAACAGGAATACCATCGTAGCGCACACACTCCACCGATCCGTCGAGGCGGATGATGTAGTTGTACGCATTGTTCTGGCAGGGCCACTCACTGGAGAGATGTTCATCCCGAGTGGAGGACTCAGAGATCCCATGCGCCTCCACGAATGTCTCAATCTCGTCCACCAGGAAACAGCGAAATCCACCCTCGAGGAGGGCCTTCTCCACAGCCATCATTACCCCATCGTGGCCTGACTTCAGGAGTGCAGGTACAACGGAGTCTGGGTAACCGTCAAAATGCAAGTAGCAACCTGCATATCCGCCATCTGGAAGTTCATAACCGACGGTTGCGTGGGTCGACATGCTACTCTCCCTGAAAGCAGTTCTCGTTGATGGGAATGGCCACAATGGGACCGACCATCCCTTCCGGGACCCAGATGGCCTCGATTTCGGAGGCCGGAACCTCCACATGGGATTCCGGAATGGCGGCCTTCATGTGAAGGAGAACGAGAAGGTTGATGAACACGAGACCTCAGGGAACGTTGTCGATTGCGGCATTGAATGGGCGGACGTGTTGCCAGTCGAACTTCTTCTGGACATCACCCAGCATCACCTCGTACTTGGCACCCTTCCTCTCGATGACAAGGCCGAAGACCTTGCGGGATCCCTGTCCGATGGTGACCAGGGTGCCAGGTGGGATCTCGTTGTAGTCGAACTTGGTGTCGCCGTAGGGTGTGACGTTTCGCTGGACGATGTTCGACGGGGAGTACCAGTAGCCGACCATCGAGTCTATCGGGACGCTTTGGGAGGCGACGTGGGGATACCCGCTGATCCAGCCGTCCGGTGTCTCCTCGAGGACGATGACCACCTCCTCACGGATGTTTCGACCGGTGGTGGCCGTCTTGACGATGGCGATTTCCCTGTCCAAGGTTTCCTTCCTCATGTGATCCCTTAATTCCTTTTAGGAAAGGAATACACCCTTGTGTGAAACTTTTCTCACATTCTTTGGAGGATCCACGACAGCCCAGCGATTGGCCCAAGAGAGCATCACCCTTCCCTCTACGAGGACTCGGATCTCTGGACCCTTCCTCCCGAGGTAGACTCCCATGGTTCCCCATCCGATGATATCGTGCTCTGCCTTGGGATCGCTCGAACTCCACACGATTGCACCGGGAGAGATGAATCTCTTCCCGCCGTACTTTCTCTTGGGAGGGCGGGCCATGATGACTGTGCCCTTTGGGATCCGGAGGTAAACGGGCTTAGGAAGGTGTCCCTCCATGAGGGACGGCATTCCCCACCAGGGTAGGCGTCCCATCAGTTGTCGAAGGCGAAGACGAGGCGGACACTGTCCTCGATGTCACGGGAACCGACGAACTCGGCAAGGGTGCCGGCAAAGGGCTGCCTCTTGAGGCGACCGCCATTGTCAGGGATGAGGATTCCCGTGATGATGTGATCGGGATCGATGCAGCTGATGAACTCCTCGGTGAGGTCGGGACCATTGGGAAACTCATCAGGCCACTGGTCAAAGCTCTTCTGGCACCATTCGCGGTTGATATCACGCAGCTCACCCGGCGTGAGCCATGACCTGCTGTGAAAGTCTGGGCCCCATCTCTCGCAGATGTACTCCCATGCCCAGGACGGCCTTTCTGGCATTCCTTTCGGTTCCCTGGAGTGCTCGTTCTCCTGTCGGACACCGGCGGCAATACCGAACCAGGCGTAGCTGCGTCCGGCTTCGACCTCTTCGATCATGTGCCAGTTTCCGTCGGGGTCCCTGGCTTCCCAGTAGGGATGAATGTCACAGCCCATGTTTCACCTCAGATTGCGGCAGAGCCGTCTTGCGGAAGGGTGTCGGGTCGATCAGCCTTGAAGCGATCAGGATGGATGACCAGGCTGTCACTCACTGGGTGGCTCCTTGGGCAGGGTGAGATCATGGATTCGATCTCCCCAGGAGCGAGGAAGAATCACCATGAGAGGGTGGGCAATGAGATTGTGGGGAAGCCATCGCAGTCTGGACACCAGGTCCAGCTCGTATCGAAGGCATTCCCTGGGACCTCTGTCATTCCTGTCAATCAACTTTCACCTCGACGTTTTGTGACTCTACCCAGGCTGTGACATGGAAGCCGTTCGACCAGGGGTCAGGGTTCTTTGGATCGCCGTCGTCGACGAGGGCTTCCCAGACGTCCTCACGCTGCTCAAAGTTGTTGTAGTATGACATGATGCGAACGTTGCGAACTGTGCCAACTCTCCAGTCTTCACGAGTCTCTACCCAGAAACGACAGGACTGGCCAGATTTCACCTGGATACCCTTGGAATCCAGCATCATGCTGTGCCTGCGAAGAACTTCAGAACTCACGAGAATTCTCCTTTGATGCAGTCCCATGTGCCGGCACCCTGTCGGTAGCAGCCTCGTCCCATCGAGTGACGGACAAGGTTGTTGGGACCAGGTTCGGCGTAATTCCTATCGTACATTTCCGGTGTCCATGTACAAGGAAGTTCTCGCCTTCGATCAGTGATGATGGCGAGCATCTGCTCGTAGGTGACCACCTCACGGTACTCGTTGACGATGAGACGGTCATGGTCGAGGAGGTAGGGTACCCATCCCGGGAGGTCGTGGATATTGAGCTCAGGGATGATGTGAAGGGAGAAGCACCAACCGGCCGAGGACTTCCCGATATGGAGGTTGTCCTCGGAACCCCGAGAGGCCCAGAAGGCCTCAGAGTCCATCTCCTCCACACCCTTCTTCACCGAGAAGAAGTTGGTGCCCATTACTTTCCGAACTTCTCGTAGAGGGGCTTGTTCGGCTTCTTGGGCTCATACAGGGACATATTCCAGCACTTGTGGCCGTCCGGGCCACCGCACATGTGGAACTTGCCCATGAACTTGGAGTCCCTGTCCATGACGTCCGAGGAAGAGCGTCGGACGACGTCGACCACCTTGTAGTTCCCGCAGCCGGGGCAGACCCGGGACCACAGGACGTTGTCGTAGCGGTACTTGGTGATTCGGTTTTCGGATTGGTTGGCCATGTTTCCTTCCTCCTATAGTCCTTTAATACCCTGGATGACTGGAGAACACCTTCTGCGAAACTTTCTTCACATTTGTTTAGCTGCCGCACCGGCTCTCGAGGAGGACGACCTCTCCCTCGATGAGACCGTAGGAGGAGTACTCCACGAAGCGCTTGGCCTCCGGACGCCAGTCCGGACGTGCCGGCTGGGTGGCGTACCAGAGGTTCTCACCCTTCCAGGTGACATCGAAGACGACCTGGTCACAGGGGACCTTGATCTCCATGGTGCCACCGAAGGCCTTGGAACGCTGGTTGTCGGTGCAGGCGAGGAGCGCGAAGATGATTGCGACCACTTGTGATTCTCCTTATCGAAGCAGAGTCGTAATGACGAGAGGGACGACCACGACAGTGGCCACACCGAGAAAGATTACGTCCATCACTGGCCCATTGTGGTCGGGACAGTACCGATGCAGGACATCGTTCGAGGTGTCCCAGACCCGTATCCCCGGAGGATGTAGCACTCCACCCCAGGTCGAGGAGAGATGACCACCAGGTCCTCCTTTACCTGGTCCCCGTACCCCGCATCGAACGTAGCCTTCTCCTCGGGGGTGCTGGGCTGTGAACAGGCCGCGAAGATGACACCCAGAACCGGAATCGCGAGGAGGAAGAAGCTCATGTTCCGGAAGAAGTTCGGGTCATCGAAGAATGAGGTACGCATCAGAGCGCTCCGGTGAGAAGGGCAAAGAGCTGGAGGTAACCCATGAAGGCGGCGGCCACGATGCAGTAGAGGCCGACGGCCATCGATCCTCCGAGGACCATGACGAGGAGCATCTCTGCTGCACCGTGGGTGTAGTGGTCGACCTGCTCGAACGTGTCCTCGATTTGATTCCAGATTGCCTGCATCGTAGTCTCCTCAGCCGTGGGTTCCGATGTTGTCGAGAGAGTTTCCATTCCCCTCCTGGCCTCCATGAGATCTAGTAATTTCTTTTTGACACATCGGACACCTCGCATCAGCATTTTTGCAACTATTTTGCGTGAACTCTGTAGCCTCGGGTGAGTCGCAGTAGTGAGGAGAGTCGGCGGCACACCACCGAGTCCGTCCCTCTCCTCTCTTCCCCCGCTTCAAAGCGAGCTCAGCCTTCAGTGCTGGAGATCGACCCGCGTATGGGCCGTAGACCCGCGCCAGTGCCCAGGGACGACCTCCCCTCGTGCACTTTGCACCGCCGCGGAGATCACCGTTGTGTTGCCGAAGGCGTCTGGGTGGGTCGGTAGTCGAGCCCACGTATGTTCTTCCTGCATGTGAACGGAGGACATAGACCCACCATTTCACATCAGCTGCGACCAAGATCCCTCTGTCTCCTGGGAGCCTGCGGATTCACAGAGTTCGGAGAACTCCTTCCAGTCAGGGACCCGGGTGTCGCGTGACTCGAACAGGAGATAAGTCATCCCGTCCTCGAAGCCCTCGATTCCGGTGCGTTCACCGCCACGCTCCTCCACCAGTCGGGCAACCATGTAGGGGACGACGCCGAACTTCTCCTCAATGGTCTCAAGGATCTCGGGATCGTGCTCATCGCCATCCCAGGTCTCCCAGAGTTCACCGATGTCGAGCGCCTCAACAAGGGCGTCAGTCATCTCAAAACCCACACAGTGCTTCGGAACATATCGCATTCTAGCTCTCCACTTGTTGAAACAGTATCTACAGCCGAGAAGTGTTCATCTGAACACTTCGCAGAAGCTCAGTACATCGGTGACTCACTCTCGACCGTCTCTCCCGTGCTGGGGTGGACGAAGGTCACTTTCAAGAGAAGTTCATCACTGTATGTCCACCGGGTGCCGACAATCGTTGCGAGAACAGGAGTCCTAACGAAACCTCCAGCGTGGTCGGCGTCCTCGACGATAGTGTGCTCGACCTGACGACCGACAAGGTCCCTTTCGACCCGCAGGCGGATTTGCTGTTTCTTCTCCAAGACCTGCCCATAGATCTTGGAGGTAAGCGTCTCAAGTTCAGCGGGAGTGATGGTGTTCATGTTCTCTCCTTGGTAGTCAGCACACAACGTCAGCCGACGATTTGTCGTGCCTCAATGATGGCCTCGATCACGGGCCAGGGGATGGTGAAGGCCTGGGGTCCGTCATGCCAGGTTCCCGAGGAAACCCCGTTGACCCAGACACCGTCTGCACTGATCTCGACATCCGCACCGGAGAAGGGGGACGTCACGTCGATTCGGTTGGTCCAGTGGGCGGGCCAGATTCGAACCTGCCAGCCAGCGTGAGTGAAGATCTGAGACTCGCCATCGTTGGTGAAGTTCGTCATGTTGCCCTCCGGTCTCAGCGGTTGAAGGCGACGGCAAGTTCGATGTTGGTCCGGGCGTCGAGGAGTCGGTCATGGGCATCCCAGAGTGCAGATTGGGAGGCGCCCCTGAGACCGCTTCCCTGGCCAAGTGCGACCATGCGTGCCCGAAGGAGGTCCAGCTCCACGGAGATCGCCACCAGCTCACGGTTGGCGTTGATCTGGGCCTCGTTTTGATTGGCCATGTTTCCTTCCTCCTGTAGTCCTTTAATTCATCTTGAGCAACTCGAACACCCCCGTCTCAACTTTCTTTCAACATTTTTACGGGAAGTTCTTTCTGCATGGGCCAGATTCCGGAAGAGAGATCTTCGAGCTTTGGGAAGTAGAACCACCACGAGCAGTTATCGACTGTCCAGTCTCCGTGCGCGCGGTCTTCCTCGGTGACGGCATGATGGATCACAGCTGGAAACGGGGTTTCGACACCGTCGATAACGAAGTTGAACTCGACAAGGTCACCAGGCTTCAACGATGTCCCTTATGGTTCGGATTGCCACCGAACTCACCGACCTTCTTCGCCTTGAA
>Ga0164295_10004740_pt1 | contig 10796 bp, 9 predicted proteins | sample GEODES006metaG_FD_111798 | JGI IMG/M metagenome (GOLD analysis project Ga0164295, IMG submission 111798) | Oligotrophic lake water microbial communities from Sparkling Lake, Wisconsin, USA - GEODES006 metaG | ecosystem: Environmental > Aquatic > Freshwater > Lake | place: USA: Sparkling Lake...
GGCACCATCTTCCGTCCAGAATTAAAAGCGAAGATTGATGCAGTCGGGACAATAATTACCGATTATTTTTCTCAAGTTGACACGATTACGGCTGCCCTAGAAAGTAAAGGCGGAGCTGCGGCCGCATACAAAATTATTAGCTCTAAGGAGTATCAAGACAGTCTCGCTAAGGTCATGGCTGATATCAGGGATATCTCTGCAGTCAAGACTGAAGGTGCCGCTAAAAGTATGGCAGCTGCCGCAGCTGCTGCCGATAATATGAAGTGGTTGATTGGTATCATGCTACTTGCAGCGCTCATCTTGTCTTTGATCATCGTCACTTTGGTCAATAAGTCCATCAATGATCCGATTACGAATTTGAAAAATGCTTTAGCGGATTTAGCTTCTGCAAAACTCGATACAGAAGTTAAGAACACTGACTACAGCAATGAAATTGGTCAAATGGCAAAAGCCGTTGCTGAATTACAAGTTAGTTTGCAGCACGCAGCGAAGCTAGCAGAAGCAGAGCGTGAAAATAATCGTGTTGCTGCAGAAACAACAAAAGAAATTGGCGGAATTATTTCTGCTGCTGCAGGTGGCGACTTCACGGCTGCTGTAAAAGTTGAAGGTAAAGAAGGATTTTTCTTGGATATTTCTAAGCAAGTGAATCAGTTGATTGAAACCTCACGTAACGCCTTTAAAGCGATCTCTAAAAACGCAACGAGCTTATCTTCAGCTTCAGAAGAATTGTCTGTAGTAAGCACTCAGATGAGCTCTAACGCAGAGGAGACCAATGCTCAGGCAGGATCCGCATCTTCTGCAGCAACCCAAGTGAGTAGCAATATGCAAACCGTTGCAACTGGTGTTGAAGAGCTAAGCGTTAGCATTCGGGAAATTTCTTCTAACGCGATTGAGGCCTCAGCTGTTGCAACTCAGGCAGTGAATGAGGCAAGGCTGACTGGCGATACGATGACTAAGCTTGGCATCAGTAGTCAAGAAATTGGCAGCGTATTGAAGGTTATTTCTTCGATTGCTGAACAGACGAACCTATTGGCTTTGAACGCTACCATTGAAGCAGCACGTGCTGGCGAATTAGGTAAAGGCTTTGCGGTAGTGGCGAATGAGGTGAAAGAGCTGGCAGGTCAGACCTCGCGTGCTACGGAAGAAATTAGTGGCAATATTGCCAATATTCAGCGTGATGTACAAGGCGCAATTGATTCAATTGCCTCTATCTCTGGAATTATTAATAAAATTAATGACATCTCAGGAATTATTGCTAGCGCTGTTGAAGAGCAAGCTGCCACTGCAAATGAAATTGGCCGAACTGTTGCTGAAGCAGCGGCAGGTAGTACTGAGATTGCTCGCAATATTGATTCTGTCTCGACTGTTTCTAGAAGCACGACAGAGGGCGCGAATAATTGCCAACAAGCTGCTCAAGATCTCTCAAGGATGGCGGCTGAGCTACAGGGTATGGTGAATAAGTTCAAGGTAGAAGCCTGAGATCGGTAGAGAAATTGAATAGTCATTCTCTCCAATAGAGATATGGACAATAACGATCAAATCCTAGATGAGTTTTTGCTCGAGGCTGGTGAAATATTTGACCAGCTCGACTTAGACTTCGTTCAGCTTGAGCAAACCCCTGAAGATAAAAAGTTGATTGGTAATATCTTTCGGGCAATGCACACCTTGAAAGGCAGCAGCAGATTCTTTGCATTTCATCGTCTTGAAAAAGTAGCCCATGCTGGGGAATCTTTACTGAGTAAATTGCGCGATGGTGTATTTATATTAAATGAAGAGATGACCGATGTGCTTTTAGAGACATCTGATCGTTTGCGTGACATTGTTGACGGCGTACAAAAGCACCGTCGTGAACAAGCGGGAGATGACTCTGCTCTGATTCAAAACTTAAAGTTGTTGACTGAAGGTGGCGTTGAGATTGTTAAGGCCGTCGCATCTCCATCTACAGCCCCTGCTGTAGCAGCTAGTCATGCGGTGGAAGAGACAATTGACATCTTACCGGCTATGACAGAAACGATTCTAGAGGTCGCCGCAAAAGATCTCGAACAAGAAATGACCGAGATCGTTAAAGATGCCTCAATTGAAGCTGCTGTAAATGAAGCAGAGAGCTCAAAAGAATTAGCGGCGCCCGTCAAGGTCAGCGTAGAGTTGCTTGATAAATTAATGAATCTAGTGAGTGAGATGGTATTGGCGCGTAATCGCTTACTCTCCTTTGCTAGAACAAGTGGTGATTTAGCTTTTAATAACACCGTACGACGGATTGATACTGTTACTTTAGAGTTGCAAGAGCGCATGATGAAAACGCGCATGCAGCCCATTAGCCAGGTTTGGTCAAAATTTCCCCGTTTGGTACGCGATATCGCTCAAGACTGTGGAAAAAAAGTTGAGCTATTACAAATTGGTGCTGAGACTGAGTTAGATCGTACGTTATTAGAGGGTATTAGAGATCCCCTAGTGCATATCATTCGTAATAGCGTTGATCATGGTATTGAGCAACCTGCTGAGCGTCTTGCAAAAGGTAAGCCAGAGCTAGGTTCCGTGAAATTACGCGCCTTCCATGAAAATGGCATGGTAGTGATTGAGATTGCTGATGACGGCGCAGGAATCAATATTCCTTTAGTGAAACAAAAAGCGATTCAGTTAGGTTTGGTAACTGCTGAACGGGCAGAAAAATTAACAGAACGCGAGTTGATTGACTTCATTTATTTGCCCGGATTTTCTACTAAGGCTGAGGTCACGAATTTATCTGGCCGTGGTGTTGGTATGGATGTGGTACGTACCAATATTCAAGAAATTGGTGGTACGGTAGATATTGCGACTTCTGCACAAGGAACTCGACTGCGCCTGAGTATTCCGTTAACACTGGCAATTATGCCGGCAGTATTTGTGCGTTCGAAACAATATAGCTATGCCATTCCTCAGTTAAATGTGATTGAAATGCTCCACTATGAGCCTCGTGAGGGTATTCCTGGCGTAGAGAATTTTTACGGCGTACCAGTTTTCCGCTTGCGTGACAAATTAATTCCTCTGGTATTCCTAAATTACGAATTGAAGGTGGATGATGTGATGCCGCCTACTGATCAAGCACTGAATATCGTCATCGTTCAGGCTGCTGGTATTCGTTTTGGTTTAGTAGTGGATGAGGTGCTTTATATGCAAGAGGTAGTGGTGAAGTCTGTTGGCCCTCTACTAAAAGGTACTCCCGTATATAGTGGTAGCACCATCTTGGGTGATGGTCGCGTAGCCTTAATTTTTGATATCAATGCGATTGCAGTACGCTCTGGAATTATTGCAAAACTTGCTGATAACCAGTTTGAGCAAGATATCTCCTCGGTCTTGGGCGCCAATAATGATTCGCAACAGATGCTCTTGTTTGATTTACTTGGCTTAGAGCGTATGGTCATTCCGCTAGAGACGGTAGATCGCCTTGAGATGATTTCAGCCTCACGAATTGATCGCCGTGGAAATGAGGCTGTAGTCCTTTATGGCAATAAGATTATGCGTTTAATCTCTTTGGCGCATTATGTCGAGGGTGCCACGCAAAAGAGTTTGTATGGCGATGAAACAGTTCCTGTCATCGTGCACTATCACCGTGGCCAGCCTGTCGGTTTTATTGTCAAGAAGGTGCATAACATTGTGAATGTGCCTACTCAGGTCGTAATGGTTTCACCGCCACAACGCGGCATTATGGGAAGCGTGATTGTGAACGACTCTGTCATGAGTATTCTCAATGTTCAAGAGGTATTGAATTTATCTGGGCTCGGCCCCAATCAGGAAGCCGGTATTGCTAGCGCAGATTTTATTGATAGCGATGTCATTACGATGGATCGGGGTGATAAATGAATCGCTCGGGATCCTATGCTACTTTCTATGTAGGCAACTTTTTCTTTGGGATTCCGATTGCCATAGGCGTTGAGGTGACCAAAGGTCAAGAAGTGACCCCAGTTCCTCTAGGACCAAAAGAGGTTGCTGGCTTTTTTAACTTGCGTGGTCAAATTGTGACGGCAATTGATATGCGCGTTCGCTTGGGTATGCCAGCTGTTGATCGTGGTAGCGATGCGTTGAGCATCTTCTTTCAGGATCAAGACCATCTTTTTGCGCTCTTAGTAGATCGGGTTGGTGACTTTACTGAAGTCACTTCAGTAACATTCGAAGATACGCCTAGTAATCTTGATCCTAATGCTAGAGAGCTCATTGTGGGCGTCCACAAATTAGCAGATAAACTACTACTAGTTTTAGATACACACAAAATTGTCTCTGGTATTGATCTGGTTCAAAGCTAGATTCTCACCCCTTATTTTAGGAAGCAGTGGATAAAGTTCGCGTTCTGATTGTTGATGATTCTGCTGTGATGCGCAAAATCATCGCTAGTGCTTTGCAAAAAGAACCTTCTATTGAGATTGCGGGTTTTGCTGCTAATGGACTTCAGGCTATCGAGGCCGTGAAGACTTGCAATCCTGATGTGGTGACCTTAGATATTGAGATGCCAGAGATGGATGGTCTAAGCGCCCTTCGCGAGATCCGTAAAGACAATAAATATTTACCCATCATCATGTTTAGCTCTTTAACTCATCAAGGGGCTCAAGCGGCGGTAATGGCGCTTACTGCGGGTGCAAGCGATTACGTTGGCAAACCTGCTAATGCCACCGGTGGAATAGACGATGCTTTTAAAGTTCTAGAAACTGAGTTAATTCCTAAAATTATTGGCCTAGCTAAGCGCGTGAAAACCCGTAAAGCAAGAGAAGGTCAAACAGCAGAGGCGCCGAAGCCGGCATCAAATGCCGCTTTAAAAACGCCAATTACACAAAAACCTATTACACCTACCAAGACATCTCCTGCAGTAGCTACAAAAATTGGCAAAGTGACTTCAGGACTTTTAGCTAAGCCCGCAGAGGCAGTTTGTATTGGAGTTTCTACTGGTGGTCCTGAGGCGCTCATGCAAGTATTTGGCGCTTTCAATGCGCCGATTAGTGTGCCAATCTTTATCGTGCAGCATATGCCAGCAGATTTCACAGCATTGCTTGCAGCAAGATTGAGCGCTACAGGTGTGATGACAGTAAAAGAGGCTGAAGAAGGGGAGATTGCTGAGCCTGGAATGGTATACATTGCGCCAGGCGGCTTTCATATGACCATATCGCGGCCTGGTACTAAAACCATTATTCATTTAAATACCGAGCCTCCTGAGAATTCTTGTAGACCAGCAGTTGATGTCTTGTTTAGAGCTGCGGCAGATGTCTATGGGAGTAGCTTATTAGCAGTCATGCTCACTGGCATGGGTTATGACGGGTTAAAGGGCACAGAAACTGTTAAAGAAAAGGGTGGCCAAGTAGTTGCTCAGGATGAGGCCACTAGTGTCATTTGGGGAATGCCTGGCGCAGTAGTGCAGGCAGGGTTAGCAGATAGTGTCTTGCCAATTGATAGGATCACCGACGAAATCATTTTTAGAACCCGCAAAGTTCCTGCAAGTCGCTAGTATGTCTAAAGATTATTTACCTCAGTTTTATCTTATGTTAGAACAGCAGGTAGGAATTGCTTTAGATGACACTAAACAGTATTTGCTGGAATCTCGTTTGAAGCCGCTAGCCACGCAGAATGGGTATCCTGATGTTTATGCCTTAATTAAATATCTGATACAAAATCCTATTGGGGCAACGCATTGGCGAACATTTGAGGCCCTAACTACAAATGAGACCTCTTTTTTTAGAGATAAGCATGTATTTGAGGCGCTAAAAAATAAAATCCTGCCAGAATTAATAGAGACGCGTAAAAAAGAGAAGGCCCTACGTATTTGGAGTTCTGCTTGCTCTGCAGGGCAAGAGGCTTATAGCTTAGCAATGTTGTTGCGAGAAGAGTTTGGATACCTAAACGACTGGACTATTGATATTCAGGCAACGGATATCTCGGAGCCCATTTTAGAAAAAGCAAAGTCTGGAATCTATAGTTCCATGGAGGCCCATCGTGGTCTTGATGCACATTACTTACAAAAATACTTCACAGCTATCGAAAAAGGTGCTTATCAAGTGAAGCCCATCATTCGGCAAATGGTGAACTTTTCGCATCATAATTTAGTAAGCGATTGGCCCTATTACCCTAAATTTGATTTGATCATGCTTAGAAATGTGCTGATCTATTTCAGGCAAGATATAAAAGACAAAGTGTTACTGAAAATGCACCAACAATTGAACGGTAGTGATAGTGTTTTGATTTTAGGTGCTGCTGAATCAATTTATCTTAATAATTTATATAGCTTAGTACCCCTAGATAAGATTTCATTTTACAAACCTAATATTCCTATGAAGGTCTGATATGGAAAATCAAAACAATCCAACAGCTGTTGCAATTGATCCCGTATTTGCCGCATTTACTGTTCTTGTAGTGGATGACAGTAGAACCTTACGTAAGATATTGATTCGAGAACTGAATTCATTGGGTTTCCATAATATTCTGGAAGCTGCTGATGGTCTAGAGGCTATTGAGGTAGTGAAGTCTAAGCCTGTTGATCTGATGTTATTGGATATGGAGATGCCTGAGCTTGATGGCTTGGGTGTTTTAGAACGGATAAAAGCGGATGAAACCTATAAAGCCTTGCCGATTATTGTGATTTCTGGTGCTGATCAGTTCGAAAAAACGATTAAGTGCATTGAGATTGGTGCGGAGGATTATTTGCCGAAGCCATTTGATCCTATTTTATTGCGCGCACGCATCTTTTCATCGCTTGAGAAAAAGCGTTTACGTGATTTAGATAAAAAGCACTTAGAAATGCTAAATCACGAAAAACAGTTATTGGAAATTGAGCAAATGAAAACTGAAAAGTTGATGCTCAATATTTTGCCAAGGCCCATTGCAGATCGTTTGAAGCGTGGTGAGAAGAATATTTCTGGCAGCTATCCAGACGTCACAATTCTTTTTAGTGATTTAGTAGGTTTTACTAAGATGTCTTCCAAGACTACGGCGACAGAATTAGTCAAATTATTAAATGACTTATTTACCCGTTTCGATATTAGGGCAGAGGCCCTGGGGCTTGAAAAGATTAAGACGATTGGCGATGCCTATATGGCTGTGGGAGGCCTACCGATTCCTCGGCCTGATCATGCTGCTTTATGTGCAGAAATGTCCTTAGGCATGTTTGATGATCTAAAGACTTTTAACCAAGAAAACAGTGCTGATTTGAATATGCGCATTGGAATGAACTCTGGTCCAGTAGTAGCAGGAGTGATTGGTTTTACCAAGTTTTCCTATGATTTATGGGGTAATACAGTGAATACGGCTAGCCGTATGGAGTCCACCTCTCAACATGGTCGCGTACAGGTCTCACCAAGCACCTATGAGGCTTTAAAAGATACTTACGACTTTGAGGATGCCGGTTTAATGGAATGCAAGGGGCTTGGCGAAATTCGTACCTATCTGCTCGTTGGTAAAAAAGCTTAGTGAAGTCAAAAAGCTGTTTTAAAATTGATCTATTGCAAAAACTAGGAATATAAATTATGTCTGAGAATATGCCAACCCAGGAACAAAAACCAGATCATTCTGGCTACTTCGAGGTCTTGATTGAAAAAATCATCTTTAGAAGTCGTTGGATTTTGGCAGGCTTTTACCTGCTTTTAGTTGCAACATTATTTTTAGTTGCAATTAAGTTTGTTAAAGAGTTCGCCCATTTCGCAATGATATTTTGGCATGCATCTGAAGCGGAGTTTGTTACAGGCGTATTAGAGATTGTTGATAAAACACTATTAGGTAATTTGCTTATTTTAATAATCTTTTCTGGTTATGAAAATTTTGTCTCCGTCATTGGTGCAGCAAAAAATAGCACAGATCGTCCTAAGTGGATGGGCGGAGTTGATTTTGCTGGCTTGAAGTTAAAATTGATTGGCTCAATTGTTGCCCTATCAGGCATTAATCTCTTAGCGGCATTCTTAGAGATTTCAACTACTAATAAAGAAAATTTAGGCTGGATGGTCGGCATTCATTTGACCTTTGTAGTAACTGGCCTAATCTTTGCTCTTTCCGAAAGGTATATGCATCAAGAGAGGCATTGATATTGTTTATATTGAGCCAAGAATGGGGTGAACTATTGTTTCTGGGGTAGCTCCATCACCAATTTATAGGCTACAGAATATTTATAGATATTACTTACGTATTGCACGGTTTCACTACCGATGCGTTCTGCAGCGATGCGCTCAACATTATCGAACCAAATATTAGGATTTAACCCACGTTTCTCTGCTTCGACACGTAATTGCTGAATTCTGCTTGGGCCAGCGTTATAGGCAGCAAAAGCAAATAGAACTTTATTTAAATCTGTCATAGGCTCTTTGCTGTAATACTGTTCTATCAGGTAACGGATATATTTAATACCTGCATTAATATTGTTATCAACATTGTTAATATCACCAACTTTAAGTTCTTTACCTGTAGCAGGCATGATTTGCATAACGCCGATTGCACCCACTTTACTTTTCTTATCTTGGTCTAATCGTGACTCCTGATAGCCTTGAGCAGTCATGAGTAACCAGTCAATACGGTATTGATCACTATATTTTTGAAATACTTTTGTTAAGGTGTGAAATTTCTTGAGGTCGGCAGGATTGGTTGCGTTTTTAACCCACTTGACTGATTTCAGGTAGGTTTGCAGTTTCTGATTTCCAAAGCTACTACCAATCTTATTTTTTTCTGTAAAGGAATCAAGCGCTTTTTTGAGCTCCGGAGAATTTTTACGAAAACCAAAAGCAATCTCCCCGTCCTTATGAAGCACTAAATTCTCTTGTATTTGGATGTTCGGAAATATAGCCTTCCAAAACTTGGCTAAATACAAATCGCTTGCAGTAATCTGAACAAGATTTGCATTTGCCATTTCTAATACATCTTCCGTTTCAAATGTACCAGGTGCATCTCTAAGAATGATGGGTGCTTTCTTTTGTTTCACTAAATCAGCACTTAAAATCTTCAGACTTTCTGCATAACTTGTACTGGGATTAACAAATACAACTTTGCCTGAAAGGTCCTCAAGACTATTGAGCTTAGGCCCATTAGCAGATGTGACAATGACTTCTTTTACACCGCTCGCCAGAGGTATCGAGAAATCAATCAGCTTTTTGCGATCTGGGGTTACAGTCAAGTCTGCTGCAATGATGTCACCCTTACCGGCTAGCAGTTCGGGTATCAAGCGATCACGGGGCGTAGGTAGAAAAATAAACTGGATTTTTAAATGCTTTGTGGCATTTTGCTTATTAAGATCTTGTTCAAACGCTATCATCATGTCATACATAAGACCGCGCTGTTGCCCATCCTTATCCAAAAAGTAGAGGGTTTTGTTATAGGGCAGCAAAACACGCACAATGCGTCTTTTAACCATGCTATCTAAATCACCTTTCCAAACAGTTCTTTCGGACTGGATGGTGATGTGCTCGCTTGCTGGTGATGCTGCATTTAGTGGAGTTAAATGCAGCAAGCCCAAAAAAAGTCCGCAGCTGATATTTCTAATAATACTCAAATTGATTCTCATTTCATTAAGCCAAATACTGTAAGTTTAAACAACTTTTATCAATTAATAGCCTTCTTTATCGACTAGGTAAATCGTAAATCAGATTGATAGTCAGTACAAGTAAGGTTGTGTTAAAAATAAATGCGGTAAAGCCTTGAATCATTGCTAGGAAGCGCGTCCTAGAATGAGCAATATTCACGTCAGCAGTTTGGCATGTCATCCCAATCAGCATTGAGAAATATAAGAAATCAATATAGTTTGGATGGATGGTGTCGGGAAAGATTAATGGCGGATGCTTAGTTTTTTCGTACTCTTGGTAATAGATATGAGCATAATGCAATGTAAATGCAGTATGAATTAAAAGCCAAGAGCTAATATAGGTGAGCAATACTAGGCTGATCACTGTTGCAGTATCGGAGACCATGAGAGATTTCATATCGGTCATGATTATCACAATGATTACTAAACTAGTGATGGACCCTAGAAGAATAATCAACAGTATGAAGATTGCACCGTCATCTTCTTTTTCTGCGAGACGAGCAATATTTTCTTTGGTGGAAAAATACATCATCAGAAAGGTCGATAAAACATACAAACCGCTTGCAATGATCCAAGATATGGCTAGACGAACCATTATTGACGGAGTCGACGAGAGCATAAAAAAAGAGGCTACCCCAATCAGGGCAATCAGTAAGAGGCGATTACTAGCACTAATGTAATGCCAGTGTTGAGACCAATGAGTCGATTTCATAATAGCCTTAGTATGCCCTTAAACACATCAATGATCGCAAATTCCCTAGCTTGAGTGAGACGCTAGCCTAGTTTGAGATAATGTTACGCTAATGATCCAAGGAGAAAATGTTGAGCAATAAAAAGTTAGACTGGAAATTAGTGTTGGGCTTATTGATCATTATTAGCGCCTGTGTAGTCGCTTATCACATTACTAAAGAGCCCGAAAAAAACGTCAGCTTGCCAAGTGCCTGGATTTATCAAGCCTAAATTAGGACTAACCCATCCACTGACTGACGGGCGCAGCAGCATCTTGTAGTGGCTGAGAAATAATATCCACCAATGCAGGCTCGCCACATTCAATGGCAGCTTTAATGGCAGCCTCTAGTTTTAGTGGATCATCAACAGTCCAGGAACGCACTCCATAGGCTTCAGCCACTTTAGCATGGTTAGTACGATTAAAGTCTACTGAGTAATAGCGCTCGTCATACCCCGATTTTTGACTTGCCTTAATCCAGCCATAAACTGAATTAGAGATAACAATCATGAGCACAGGTAACTTGTAGCGAGTGATAGTTTCCAATTCGCC
>Ga0164295_10004741_pt1 | contig 10795 bp, 8 predicted proteins | sample GEODES006metaG_FD_111798 | JGI IMG/M metagenome (GOLD analysis project Ga0164295, IMG submission 111798) | Oligotrophic lake water microbial communities from Sparkling Lake, Wisconsin, USA - GEODES006 metaG | ecosystem: Environmental > Aquatic > Freshwater > Lake | place: USA: Sparkling Lake...
CAAGCACAGGTGAAATTGGGATCGACTGTGATGAAGCATGCCGATGCAGCGCAAGCCCTGCTCAGCCAATTGAATGCGACTGGTGTTTGGCACGACCATGCCACACAAACCGTGTTTGCTGTGAACACCACCACCACCATGATGCCGTGGGCTTTCAAGCCTCACTACTGGCATTGGCTGCAAGCTGCTTGGGTCAAGCCTTGAGGTTGTAGAGCGTCAAGCCGAGGCTGTCCATTTCTTTTTGCTCTCGTTTGCGGTGCCACTGCTGTACCGCCTGCAAGTCTTTTTCATGCATGGCTTCCATCTTCATGCGCTGATGCGTGGCTTGCAATAAAGCCAATTTAGCGCGGTCACAATCAGCCAACGCCGCCTGCAAGTCTTTGTCGACGCGGCTGACCAACTCTTGAAGTTGCAACATGAATTGGCGGTTGTTTGTGGCATCCGCCATGCTGTGCAATTTGGTTTGATTTTCCAAAGCGCGACGTTTGTAGTCATTGAGCAGATCATCCATGCGCTTGCGGCTGCCCTGCAAATTTTCAACTTTCTTTCGCGCTTCGGTCAGCACTTGCTGTGCGGCTTCTTCTTCGTCTTTGGCTTTCTTGGCCAGGATGTTCCAACAACTGCGTGGTTTCATGGTTCAAGTCCTCGCGTCATTGACTCAGCAAATCACGCAACTGTTGCCGCGTGGTTTCATAGTCTTGGCTGATGTGCATGTCTTGGCGCAAAAAATGAACGATGCGCTCGTTCAGGCGAATGGCTTCATCCAACTCGGGGTTGGAGCCGTTTTCATAGGCACCCACCTGCACCAAATCGACGTTTTGTTGGTAGATCGACCACAACCGTCGCAGTTTATTAGCTGACTTCAAATCATCATTGCTGAGCAAGGATTGCATCAATCGGGAAATGGAGCCTGTCAAATCAATGGCAGGGTAATGCGCAGCGTCGGCCAGTTTGCGCGACAACATGACTTGTCCGTCCAAAGAAGCACGGGCAATATCGACGATGGGGTCCGCAGCGTCATCGCCCTCAGCCAGCACGGTGTAAATGGCGGTGATCGACCCATGACCATGACGACCGACGCCACCACGTTCAATCAGATTGGGCAACAAAGCGAACACCGAAGGCGGGTAGCCTTTGGCGGTGGGGGGTTCACCAATCGCCAAACCAATTTCCCGCTGTGCATGCGCAACACGCGTCAAGCTGTCGCACAGCATCAAAACATCTTTGCCTTGGTCCCGGAAATATTCGGCGATCACATGCGTCAAATGCGTGGCCTTCAATCGCAACACTGGCGACACATTGGCAGGTGCGGCGACCACCACGGATTTGGCCAAGCCTTCTTCACCCAAAGACTCTTGAATAAAGGCTTGCACCTCTCGACCACGTTCGCCAATCAGGCCAATCACCACCACGTCGGCTTTGGTGAAGCGGGTCAACATGCCCAGCAACACGCTTTTGCCCACGCCAGAACCGGCGACCAATCCCAGGCGTTGACCGCGCCCCAAGGTGAGCACGCCGTTGATGGCTTTCACACCCACATCCAGAATTTTGTTGATCGGGCCGCGCTCCATGGGGTTGATTGGACGACCCAGCAAGCTCAGCAATTCTTTGCAACCCGGGTCGGGCTTGCCGTCCAAGGGTTGACAACGACCATCAATCACGCGACCCAATAGCTCTGGGCCGAGTTTGACCAGAGACGAGTTGCTCAGCACGCGCACCATGTCGCCTGGACCGACACCCGTGGGTTCGGTGAATGGCATGAGGAATAAAACTTTGTCATTGAAACCCACCACCTCGGCTTCGACCCGATGGCCGGTTTGACCGACCACCTCGCAACAAGCGCCAAGCGGCGCCATGACACCACGCGCCTCCAAGGTCATGCCGACCAAGCGCACCAAGGTGCCGCTGCGCTGCGGTTGCGGTGTGCGCAAATCGGGCAGTCGGGCTTCGATATCGGCGGCAAAATCAATCATTTAATCTCGATCATCGAGCGAATCGCATGGGCAACGCGATTTTGCTCTTGTTCGGTGACATAGCGCACGATCATCAACTTGTCGTCATAACTATTGCCAGACAACAACTCCGCCGGAATACTTGGTTTCTTCTTCTCTTTCTTCATGTTTTCACGCATCTTTTTCAGAGAATCGTCCTCTTCTTCAACCTCAGCAACAGTCTCAAGTGCCAGATTTTGGGCATCCAATTCGGCTTGACGCGCAGCGGCTTCGGCGGCTTCAGCGGCCAAGACAGCGCGTCGCGCCATCTCTTCTTCATGGCCACGAACACGCTCAGCCTCATCGGCATCGAACAGCGCAAGCGCTGCCAATTCCTCGTCAGTCAATGGCACCAGAGGCGCAATGACGGAAGCCTCCTGCGCCTCTGGTTGACCTCCAACAGACTTCGTCGTTGCAACACCTGCTGGTTTTTCAAGCTGGCGCGGTTTGTAATAGTTGGCGAACTGATCGCGAAACGCGGAATTCACAGCCAACTGCGCCATTTCTTCCAATTCCAGCGTGTTCGGGTCTTTTCGCACCATGGACATCAACAAAGGACGCACCACAAAAGCCAAGAAGGCCAAGCACATCACAGTTCTAAAGGCAATGTTGGCGAAATCAATCATGGTCATCCTCTTTGGCAGGTTCTTCAAACACCATGCGCTGTGGCACATCTTCAATCTGCCCGTCACGCTGCGCCAGTGGTTGGCGGAAGAACGCTGACTGCTCACGCCATTGCTCGGGCTGGTTCAAGAGACGATTGGCCATGGCTTGCAATCGGTTTTCAATCAGGTCTTCAATTTGGGTGTCATTGACCACCACACGCACACTGCCTGGGTGCAAACTGGGCACCGCGTGCAGTTGCATGTTGTTCAAAACGTCTGTGCCAATATCTTGCAAGCGCGCTTTGTCCTGGGGGTTGAGTTCAACCACGATGGGTGACTGACCATGCATGTCCAACTCGTCCAAACAACGCTGCACCAAGCGTTCGATGGCTTGACCCGATAAATTCAATTCGGCCAACACCAACTGCTCACTGATATGCACCGCCAATCGCTTCACCGGTTCAAACAGGGCTTCTGGTTTGTCGGTGAAATTGCGCAATGTGTCGTTCAGGTTTTGCAGCACATTGAGTTGCTCATTCAAGCTGGTGCCAATCAAGGTTCTTTCAGCTTCCAATTCCGTTTGCATCGTGGCGTGGGCTTGCGCTTGGGCGTCTTCAATGGCTTGGGCATGTCCCGCCGTCAAACCTGTCGCATGGCCTTGGGCATAACCTTGTTCTTGGCCGGTTTGTATTCCATCCGCATGGCCTTGGGCATAGGCGATGTCGCGGGCAGTCGCCAAGGCCGCCGAATCCAATTCAGGGGTAGCGTCCTCATCAAAGGGCAGATCTTGCAAGGTGTTGGCCTCGGGAGGCGACCAAAAACTCTCGGATGTCAAAAGCAAAGTGGGGTCTGCCAGAACGGCCTGTGGTAAAGGTTCACGCGGCTGGATGTCTTCAACGACCGCAGTTTCATGCAAGTCCGCTTCTTCCATCAGTTGGGCTTGAATCGCGTTTTCTACTTCTGGCGTCACTTCAATCTGCTTGATCTTGCCAAAATTTTCTAATACAAAATCAGCGTCTTGGTCAAAGACTTTGGCGTTTTCAGGCGTGGCGAGTTGACGAAACATGATCTTGGTGTAGTCGATCTTGGGCACATGGTCCCAGTCAAATTCACCGAAATTTTGAATCGGTCGAGAGGCAGAATTGAGCCAGGTATCGTCCAACCAATGGCGGGGCGCACTGGGCTTGGGGTCCAGGTTAAACAAAGTCTGCTCCACCCAAGATCAACTCGCCTGTGTCTGACAACTTTCGCGCCAGACGCATGATCTTTTTCTGTGCGTCTTCTACATCGGCCACACGCACCGGACCACGGGCATCCATGTCGTCCTTGAACATGCCGCGTGCACGTTCGGACATGTTGTCCATGAAACGCGCCAGCACTTCTTCGGGCGCACCTTTGAGCGCCACCATCAACTGATCTGGCTCAACATTGCGCATCAGCACCTGAATACCCTTGTTGTCCACCGATACCAGGTTGTCGAATGTGAACATCTGATCTTGAATTTTCATCATCAAATCGACATCCAACTCTTCCAATCCGTCCATGACCGAACGCTCCAACTCGGTTTTGGTTTTGTTCATAATGCCAGCGGCTGCCTTGATGCCACCAAAACTGGACGACTTGGACGAGGAACTCTTGGCAAACTGCTGCTTCATGATTTGTTCGAGCTCAACCATGGCAGATGGTTGCACCGTATCCATGGCAGCGACGCGTTGAATCGCTTCTGGACGCACCTCGGGGGGCAAATAGACCAAGACATCGGCGGCCACGCTGGTATCCAAGATGGACAAGATGATGGCAATCACCTGGGGATGTTCGGTACGAATCATTTCGGCAATAGAGCGCGGATCCATCCAACTCAGAATATCCAAACCCTTGGTGCCCTGACCCGGCATGATGCGGTTCAGGACCGAGTTGGCTTTGTCTTCACCGAGTGCCAAACGCATGACGCGATCAACATAGTCGGAGCCTCCCAAGCCCACATTGTTTTGTTTCTTCAACATATCGACGAACTGGTCCAACACCACGTTCACCGCGTTTTGCGACAAACTTGAAGCTTGCACCATGGCCGCACCCAAGGCTTGCACCTCTTTCGGGCTGAGGTATTTCACAATCTCTGCCGCTTGCTCTTCACCCAACAACAGCATCAGCACGGCGGCGCGTTGCGTTGAGGTCATGGCCGCCATCTCAGCACGCAGCTCGGGGGTCCATTGGATGGATTCGTTATCAGCCATTTGTCGTCCTTGGTAACTTGTCGGTCATTATTCTTCGATCATGCCGCGCATGACACCCGCCACACGGCCAGAGTTGTCAGCCACGATCATGCGAATCAAAGCAACTTTGTCATCGTATGAATTTGCATTTTGGAGCAGATCTGTTGGGATCGATTGCTTCTTCGGTTTGAGCTTGCCCATGCGCGCTTTAAGGTCGTCCAGCGATTCGCCTTCTTCCAACTCCATTTCATTCTCTGCGCCACCTTCGGCCTGGGCTTGCAGGGCCTGCAAGCGTTCGGCTTCACGTGCGGCCTCTTCTTCAGCCATTTTGGTGGATTCGGCTGCAGCGGCTTCTTCGGCCATTTGCGCTTCGCGGGCCATTTCTTCGGCAGCGCGTCGTTCGGCTTCGGCAATCGCTTCGGCTTCTTTGCGTGCTTTTTCTTCGGCCTCTTCGCGGGCTGCACGTTCTGCAACGACCCGGGCGGCGGCGTCGGCCTCGGCTGTAGCGATCCGTTCGGCGCGGATTTTTTCGGCCATGGCAGCCTCGGCAGAAGCAGCAGCCAGAGCGGCGGCAGCGATGGCGGCGGGGTCCACTTCCGGTGTCATCATTTTCTTGATCATGGGTCGCACCACAAACAGCACGAACAGCATGAACAGCAACGCAATCACGCCGCTGTTGACCAAAGAAGCCAATGCTTCATCCTTGTACCAAGGCACGGCATCAGGGTCGATGGGTGGCTCAAAACGTGTCGCAACCACGGTCACGATGTCACCGCGTTTGTCATTGAAACCCACAGCACCGCGTACCAATTGGTTCAAACGGTCAAGTTCTTCTTGGGTATAGGGAATGGTGGTGGGCGCTGGTGAGCCATCGGCCGGTTTTTCGACCTTCATGCCTGGGGGGATCGGGCGCTCATTGATCAAGACACCAACACCGAGTTTTTGCACGTTGCCCATGGCGCTCTTGGTGTGACGCACAGCGCGATCGAGCTCATAGTTCTTGGTGCTGCGCGCCACGACTTGCACGCCTTTCTCGCTCACGCCCTTGTTGGGGTCGGCGGGTGTAGCGTCGGTGGCCGCAGGGTTTTGCGGTGGGTTGGGTGGCGTGTTGGAGAGTGAGCCAGGGATACCAATCGCGTCTTTGAAAGTGTTGCGATCTTCCACATACAACTCCGAACGCGTCTTTGGCCCTTTATCGCGTTGGTCAAAATCTTCGGTGGTGATTTCTTCTTGGGTGAAATCAAGTTGCAAGCTGACTTGGGCGCTGACGTTGGCCTCACCGACGATCGGTGCCAACAGTTGTACCAGGCGGGTGCGGTACAAATCTTCCATTTGCTGCTTTTGCTGCAATTGTGCGCCGGTTAAACCCAAGGGAGCTTCACCCAGCATGTCGTTCATGAGCGTGCCGAAGTTGTCGACCACGGACACATTTTCAGGTGCCAAGTACGGCACGCTGGAAGCGACCAAAGAAATGATGGCCTGAACATTGGCCGAAGAAACTTGCTTGCCTGGGGCGCGGGTGATGATGACAGAGGCTTTGGTGGGCACACGGTCCCGCACAAACACACTTTGTTTGGGCGCTGCCAAGTGCACGCGCGCATGGCGAATACCGGCAATTTGCGTGATGGTTTTGGACAACTCTTGCTCCATCGCGTTGTTGTAGCGCACCTGCTCCATGAACTGACTGGTGGTCATGGCCGGCATGTCTTTCAAGGTCTCCATGCCTTGCACTTCGGTGCGGGGCAAACCTTTGGAAGCCAACAACATGCGGGCTTCCTGGTATTTGTCTGCCGGCACCATGATTTGACCGGTGTTGTTGTCAATCTCGGTTTTGAAGTTACCTGTTTTCAGCGTTTCGATGGCCAGTTGTTTATCCGCTTCTGGCAGCATCATGGTGAGTGCGCGCATGGGCGGCGTTTTCATGGACATGGAGGCCAAACCAAAAGCGGCCACCACCATCAAAATGACGATGATGGGCAGCACTTTGCGAACCGAAGGTTGGCGCACCACATCACGAATCATGCCCATGGGATCGGTCAAGGCGGAATTGCCAATGGGGCGCGGCACCAAGCTATTGCTGCTGGTGCGTGCGTTGTCTGAATCTGTGGTGGTGACAGCGTTGTTGCTGAGACCGACAGGGGTATTGAGTGTTGCGCTTGCGGTGGCCATGGTGTTCTCTTAAAGGTTAAACCGGCATGTTCATGATTTCTTCATACGCCCGCAGCACTTTGTTGCGGACCTGCAAAGTCGCTTCAAAAGCCAGGGAGGATTTCTGCATGCCTAAGACCACATCGGTCAAAGGCACGTCTTCGCCACGTTGATAGGCTTCTTGCAAGTTACTGGACTTGACTTGGGTTTCATTGACTTTGTCGAGCAGGTTTTTCACCGACTCGGTGAAATTGGGAAGTTCGACCTTGGGCGCTTGAATGTCTTGAACCAGGGGTGGCTGAATCTTCAGCTGCTCCACACCACCGGCGGCCTTTTGTTGGTAGGCGCGGATGGTCTCCATCATCGAGTTGACGCTGTTGCCAGAAATGCTGTCGATCATGGTCGTTGCTCCTTAATCAAGCCGCAATGGCCATGTCCATGCCACGGTCGCGCAGTTGCGCCAACTTGTAGCGCAGCGTACGAGGGCTGATGCCTAATTTTTTGGCGGCTTCGACACGGCTTTCACTGGCTTGAATCGCCGCCAAAATCACTTGGTGTTCGCTGGCTTTAACGGCTGAGAACAGGTCTTCAGCTTGCTGCGTTTTCATGTCGTCCGAACTCGCGCTGGCCATGAAACTGTCAGCGGATGGGGATGTTGGCGCCACCACTTGAACTTCTTGCGCAACGGCTGCAACTGGCGGCATGGGTTCCAGATACAAGGGCTGGTTTTCATCAAACATCAGGTGCGCTGGTGTGACCACCCGACCTCTGCACAACACAACGGCGCGTTGCATCACGTTTTCCAATTCGCGCACATTGCCAGGCCATGGGTATTGTTGAAGCAGCATTTGCGCTTCCATGCTCAGGCTCAAAGGCAAACTGTCTTTGGCCAAGCGGTTCAAAGCCTGCATGGCCAGGGGCAAGATGTCTCCAGGGCGTTCGCACAAAGGCTGAATGCGCAGACGGAAAGTACTGATGCGGAAATACAGGTCTTCACGGAATTCACGCGCCTCAATGGCCAAGCGCAAATCTTTGTTGGTGGCGGCAATGACCCGAACATCTAAATCGATGGATGTTTCACCGCCCAAACGATTGAGTTTTTTCTCTTGCAAGACGCGCAACAACTTGGCTTGCAAGTGGATTGGCATTTCACCAATCTCATCCAAGAAAACAGTGCCGCCTTGCGCCTGTTCAAACAAACCTTTGTGGTCTTTGTGGGCGCCAGTGAAGGCCCCTTTTTCATGGCCAAACAACATGTCTTCAATCAAGTGCTCTGGCAGCGCTGAACAATTCAATGCGACAAAAGGGCCTTTGGCACGATGTGAGGATTCGTGCAGCACGCGGGCCAACACTTCTTTACCCGCCCCCGTTGGTCCGACCAACAAGGCGGTGACTTCGGTTTGCGCGACGCGTTGTGCCAAGGCCAGCAAATGTTGACTGACCGGATCGACAAACACAAAACTCTTGGGCTGACCGCTGTCGGCCATTTGCATGCCTTGCATGGCATCTTGCCAAGCCTGGACCGAACATTCATCAATGGGCAGCACATGCAGCGCACCATGGCGCATGGCGTCCACGGTGACTTCCATGCGGCGGCGTTCAACCCGGCAAATCACCGGCACATTAAAGCCCAGTTGACCAATCAAGGTTTGCACTTCGCGCAGCAACTCGGCACTGTCACCCAAGCGAATAATCATCACGTGGGCGCGGCGCAATGCGAGCGTCAGATCACCCAATGTCGTGATGGCGTGCAATGCCACACCGGCCTCACCCAACAGAGCACGCTGCTCGTCATCGCGTGGCCTGAATGGATCGAGCCATACAGCCTGCAAATCGTTTGGAGTCGAAGTGTTCACATTGATCAACCAGTAACAAAGGTGTGGTTGATAAGCAATGCATGTGCCAGCTTATTAATAGAGTACTTTTAAGCTCTTTAAATTCAGATCAATGTATTAAATGAGAACTTTACAAAGAATGAAGTCGGCATTTCGACAGCGTGCGCCGGGTCGTCTCACACGTACCTGGAAATATTTTTGACGGTTTGAGGCAGGGCCACGTTGGCGACATTTTCAGTGCGCACCGATTTGGCCATGAATCCCCGGCAAGGGTGGCCATCTGCGCGAAACACCTCAAATGAAGGAATCATGCGGCTTTTGAAACCCATTAATTTGCAACTGTAGGGGTTGCGCGTGTCCCAGCTGATGGCAAAGTGTCTACATTGCCAACAATCGGGTGAGGATGTGGATGGTTCAGCCCCCATGGCTCATCAACCACCCAGCAACTTCAGCACAGACTGTTGGCTGGTGTTGGCTTGGGCCAGCACCGCGGTACCGGCTTGCTGCATGATTTGGTTCTTCGCCAATTCGGTGGATGCAGACGCATAGTCGGCATCCTCAATCTGACTGCGCGAAGCCGACATGTTCATGGACACATTGGTCAAGTTGTTGATCACATGGTCGAGGCGGTTCATGACCGCACCCATGGTGGCGCGTGTGGCGTTCACCTTGTCCATGGATTCATCCAACAAATTCAGCACGGCGGTCGCACCATTGCGGGTGTTGATGCGAACAGTTCTGTCTTCCAAGGCTTGGTCCACATCGCCCGTGATTTCACCCGTGATCGATCCACCTTTGCCAAAGTCGGCCAAATCGATGGTGACCATCTGACGTGCAGAGGAACCAATTTGGAAGGCCAAGCGGCCAACCCTTGGTGGATCCATGTCCGAACTGGAGCGGCCCCCAAAGCTGCCGACAGAGAGGCCGAGATCTTCAAAGTTACTTTCCGTGCTGAAACCATCGTCACCCGTGGTGATGCTGATGGGCTTGCCAGAAATACCAGTCAAGTTGGGTGACTTGCCATCCGTAGAAGGCAGGCCTGGCAAGTGGGCCGGCTCGGCAATCATGCGCACCGTGCCGTAGACCGTGCGGGCATCTGTCGAATTTTCGCTGGCGGCCACAATGCCGGTGATTTGTGTGCTGCCGAAGTTGTTTTCACGCACAGTGCCGATAGACACTGTTTGTGTGTAGTCTGAGGCAACAGCACCGTTGATCACAAAAGGTGAGCCAGGCACTTTGGACTGAATCAACACAGATGTGTCGTCATTGGGATCAATATAAGCAATCAGGTTGCTCAAATGGGTTCGCTCCGATGGCAATGTCGCAGGATTGTTATCCTTCACCAAACTGTCCGCGGAGGCCGCATTGATGGCTGTCATCAAGGCGGTGGCCATGTCAGCCGCCGTTCCAACCGAAGTTGTGTTGTCCGTGGTGATGGTCGTGCCATTGATGGTGGTTGAAACCGTATCGCCAACCGTGAAACCAGACCCGCCAATCTTCACTTTGGAAATCTGACTGACCGAATTGCCCTCGTCCAAGCCAAAGCTGGCACAAGAGAGGCCTTCAATGCTTGCATCAAACCAGACAGACACATTGCGACCATCTGGCGCCTCCAGGGTCAAACCCTTGCCGTTGTCAGTGGCCACGATGCCATGGGTGCCACTGTAGGTGTTGATGGCATTGACCAGGTTGATCCGGCGCTCTGTCGGCGTGTCGTCCTTCTTGAATTCGATTTTGATTTGGGTGCCATTCAAGAACAACGATTGGATTCCGGCAGGCTCATTCACATCCTTGATGGTGTTGGGCGCGGCATCCCAAGTCGCCAATTTGGTTGAACCTGTGGCGGTGACACTGCCTTTCAGAATCACCGGATTGGCAACGGCACGCACGCCGGTTTCGGGTGTGTGTGTGTTGATGGCGTTGGCCATGGCAATGGCACTGGCGGCAGGGTTGCTGCTGGTGGCAATTTGATTGGAATAAATATCGTCGGCGGCATTGGTGGC
>Ga0164295_10004742_pt1 | contig 10792 bp, 8 predicted proteins | sample GEODES006metaG_FD_111798 | JGI IMG/M metagenome (GOLD analysis project Ga0164295, IMG submission 111798) | Oligotrophic lake water microbial communities from Sparkling Lake, Wisconsin, USA - GEODES006 metaG | ecosystem: Environmental > Aquatic > Freshwater > Lake | place: USA: Sparkling Lake...
CGTTCGTCGAATACATTCCAAGCGAATGGGAAAATGAATGGTGGATACGTTCAGAAGAGTGGAAAGGTCGAGAATGTGATATTCTTGCATCCTCTCCCCATGTGTCATTTGTTAAAGACTGGCTAGATGCAAGTCAACCTAGCACTTTGATTCAACCTCCGGGGTATCAATCTGATTTATCCAAGGTGAACGACATCTTTTCGACGTTGAGGTATCGTCTACCCTCAGGTGCAATTTTCGATATCAAAATGGAACCTCTTGCTGGAATTTTACGCGATCCAAGGTTGCCATGTGCCGTTGATCTCGGAGTGATAACTTGGACGCCTCATAATGACAACATTCAGAGTAAAGACTTTATTTTCCTAGATCCTACTCTGCTTCGACTGTCGTCAAATTCGCTAGGTTTAAAGCAAAGGCGTGTTATGTTATTCGACTTAGGTGCTTCTACTTACAACGATGCTGACATGCCTGGGCTATCGTGGTTGTACCCAAAGTATTCTTCACTGGACTTGAAATTCACTGATTTATATGCGTGGGAGGTTCGACAGAAAGAGGGAATCACATATTTTGAAGGTATGCCGATAGACCTATCAGCAGCTACTCATTTTTACAATTTTGGGGTAGATGTGGATGCAGGACCAGACAGTCCAGCAAATCCACTTGCTGTTTTAAAACAAGTTTCTCGAAAAGAGGATTATGTGATACTTAAGATTGATATTGAGGTTGTAAATATCGAGGAGGCAGTAGTTGAAGCGTTATTGAGGGACCCGGTAGCTCTGGAACTCGTTGATGACTTGTATTGGGAGCACCATGTTAACATCAAAAGTATGAAAAAGTGGTGGGATTTGAGGCCAGAAAAGGAAAAATCATTTGCTGATGATGAAGGACAGGGAGTCAAACGAACGATGAAGTACTTGCGATCGCTTAGAAGCTATGGTATTAGGGCGCACGCGTGGCCATAAATCTTCTTTTCAATATTGAGATCTTTAACGAATAGAGTGAAAAACGTCTTCTCAAACGTTTTTTAATAGGGAACTTGATCATAAATCATACTTGTTTCTACGTTTATCACATAAAAGCATAGCAGTGGGTACGCTCATACTCACTACAAGCGCAATAGGCCTCTCCCTTATCGCATAGGCTTGAGCTGAGAATTTCTTTTGTCTCCCAATCTTTGTGCTCTTGGTTGCGTAAAGAGGTCCACGAATTGCCAGATAACATGCATTTTAATCGTTGCTGATTCTCGAATTCGGGACTACCACACCATGTTGTGCGCACCATATCAAAGTCCATATGATGATACAAGTAGCGTCGTAGTCGTATTTCTTCATGTAATTCCTTCGCTCGAGCTCCCACTATAAAATGACCTCCCCCACTCCATGATCCTCCAGTGGTTGCTGCATCTTCGAACTGTTTCTTAAAAGAGGGTATTGAAAGCATGAATTTGTGGAGTCCACTAAAAAAGCGATTGACAACAAAATTGCTTCCAGCAAAGTAAAAATCGGGAAGTCCGCCAACACCATGTATATCATTGCTGTTGTTAACGAGCTCAAAGCACTCTCGAACGCCGGGCTCTTTCAAAATCACTCGACCCGCAGCCTTGCACCAATTAGCAACATACAAGGCTCCTTCGTCTGATATTCTATCAAAGGAAAAGTTTGTAAAAAATATTGCATCAAAACGAAGAAGAAGTATTCTATCATATGGCTTCCCAGAGCGATGCTTGCGAACATAATCATTCATTACATGCACTGAGGTCTCCGTTGCTGCAGGCAACCCATAGGACCCAACGTCTCCCAATACTTTTCCAACCTTATATGCTAATGGTGTATACAAAGTGACTAGCTCGGATTCTAGACTCAAATCCCATGAATGAAAGAACACATCCACTTGCCACCCCATCGCTTTGTTGTGGTTAACAATATGTTTGCGGACGCTTTCAAAGCCAAATTGTGCTGCAGCAATTGACCCACTTCTTGCATCACCTTCATGAAGGGCCCCAGGGTTCCCGAAAAAAACTATAGCCCCGGATCGAGCACCATTTATATTGATAGTTTGCGCAATCTGTCTAACTCCTCGTACCCAAAAAAAAGCTGGGAACAGAAAAAGGAGGAATAGAAGGAAAATCTTGAATGCTGTAATTTGCAACCTGAATACGGTACATACAAACATTGCTGCTTGAGGAATGAAAGAAAAAAACAGAAATCAATGTTTAACAAAAGTTGAATCAAAACTGTTTTATGTTTTATTCTCGTCATTCTGTATCGTTCTCTTCTTCGTCAGCCTTCAGTTTAAACAAACGCAGCGGCCCATTTTGCGACCAAATGTAGCACGGGTTGTATATTATGATTCGAAAGGAGACGGCGATGGATTAGAACCAAACGCGCAGGTATCTACACTCGAATCTGAAGGAACTGGACTTCATGGTAAATCTTGGCCTGGAGTTAAATTTGGTAAACACCAATGGTGCCTACCAACTGGCAGTAAGTTGAATGATGGGATCACATACCTTGAATTTCGTAAGAAATTTACGTGGCCGTGGATCCAAGACAAGGTGGGAATAGAGATAGGAGCTCTACAGCAACCGTTCCCTCTTCCTGCGTCGACAACTGTGAAGTATGTGGACAGCCAAACCTTGGAACAGATGCGTGCAGCGTATCCTGAGCATGAGCAACATAACCTTGTCATACCGGATATCATTGATAAGGCTGAAACTCTCTCTACCATTGAGGATGGAACGTTCGACTTTGTTCTAGCATCGCATGTTATTGAGCACACTCAGCTATCAATTTTAGCTGTTCGCAATATGCTCCGTGTTGTGAAACCTAGTGGCATTGTTGTTCTGGTCATCCCTATGAAATGTGAAATATTTGATAGATATCGAGTTGTCACGTCGTGGGACCATTTTCTCGAAGAATATATACAGCCTGCTAAAGCTAAGATAAATAGATTCGAGCATTATCGTGAATGGGCTGCTGGAATATATAGCAACATCGCCGGTAATGCTGTGATTCAAGATGTGGATGCGCGTGCAAAGGAGTTATTTGATCAAAATTACCCTATTCACTTTCATACTTGGGATCAACAGTCTTGGTTAATGTTCCTCGCCCGCATGAAGTCCTCACTTGACATGCCTTTTACAATTGCGGAGTGGTATTCTCATAAGTACGAAACACTTGTTGTTCTCCAGAGAGATGAAAGGGACGTCCCTCCTGCAGCGGACTCTAGAGAAGCAGTTTGAGGACCTTATGCAAGTAAGTATCTGAACAATAGCGGAACAAAAGTATTCTTGGAGCAAGATGGTAAACTAGAAGTACAAAAAGATCAAATAAATTTTAACACCTTTAGCCGTTTCCTTCCTTTCCTTGTAAACCATCCGGAGAAAACACATTTAATGTTTTGATCTCGACCTTGTCCATTGTAGCAATTGCTTTGAGGAATACATCGACGGACGATTCTGGATTAGAAGAGAGTAAATACGGAAATGGGCAGTTGGAAGAATCCATCTGGTTAATCCTTGCCCTATTTATGCAGGCGGCATTCATTGTTTTTTCAATACTCTCTTGGAGGCTTGACTTATCAGGGATAAGATACCATCTGCTTGGAGGTAGAGGGTGAGGGATCTTATTTTCTACTTCAAACATTCTCGAATTAGATGGATTTGGATTATATTTATGCATCTGTTATTGGTGGGAGAAAATAAATAAAATATAAGAATACTGTTTGAGTATCAACATTGTGCCTTTGACTTACCAAATACGAACCAAACTGTTGAGATGTACCTTCTGGGTCAAGCTCAACAAGGCCTTGCATTGAACTTTCATGCACAAAGATAAGGTCCTTTGTTCCTCCGACCGAAACCAAACAGTATTGATACGTTTTCATAAGTGCCCAAGCGAACGCCAACGAGCAAGATTGAAAACCATAATGAACTGTGTATGCGTAATGGGACAACGGATAAACAGAAAATGCCCATGGCCAAGGAATATCATAATTAAATTCCATTTGTATCACACGCGGCTGGAACCCACTTTGGAGCATCACTGCAATAGTAGCACAATCATCGGCGTCAATATCAATCTTGAAAAAAAAAGGATTCATCGGGGAATTATGTAATAAATCCATTGCTGTAAAAGGAGTAATATAAGCACTGACTTTCTGAACACGATCTTCAGGATACATCGCCTGCAAAGATGGCATGTAATCGGGATTGCCTTCAACCAGAAGCCCGGCATAATTCTGTTGTTGAAAAAGTGCTTGACTTGGTCCTAGGCCATCATTCGCCCCAAAATCAACCGCAAATTTAACAGCACCAGCTAAACCCCCTAATGCCTCTAATTTTGAAAGAAATTGGGGAAGGTCCTTGTCTTCGAAGTAAGATAAAGGTAATGATGTTGTTCGCTTGTAATTCGGTGGGAAGGGAATTTTTAAATTTTTCAACCACTTTACAATTATAAACAACTGTAAGGTTAGGGTCAATCGGAGAAAGTATTTCATTTCGCTTCCATTTTAAATGATATCTCTTAAATGCTTTCCAAAAAAACACCTACTAAACCCAGGGCCGAATGTTTTCGCTAAATTCCTAGTTTTGATTTTGTTGTTAATTGTTACTCTAAGATCTCGTTGTCCGTCTCCATTAAGACCTGAGCTTCGAGTACTAGCTCAACGTTTATCGAGTGAATCAAAATCATTTTCTGCTTCCTCTGACTCTGTTATGATTGTCACCTCTGCCTATTCAAGTGCATGGTCAAACACTGAGGAACGTGATAAAGAGTATGTGCTTGGTCTCTCGTATGTTTTTTCCCACTTTCCTCGCGTTGTAGGTCTCGTGTCTTCTCACGAAGCGTGGCCGCTAGCAGATTTATATACGTGGGACCAACTCTATTATTTTGAAATGTCACCGAGATGGACAACGAAGTCAGCACAAGAGTCTGAAGGGTTGCGTTGGCTTGTTTCTATGCTCGAATCAAATATGAGCATTGCTGATGACGCTGTTGTTTATAAAGCTTCGGGTCGATACCAAATCGTACGAAGCGACTTCATTGAGGCTGTTAGTATGCATCCAAATTTTGATGTCTGGGCAAAGCCGTTTGGAAGTTGGGAAGACAATGGTGGAGTTCACAAGATCAACCCTGGTAGAAACAAGATGTTTACGTTTTTTTTTGCGATGCGATGGAAATATTTTCGAGATCTCTATAAAAATGTGGATCTCTATAAATTGTCAAACTTTGACACTGTTCCATCGCGTGGCTGGAGAGGATATGACATTGAGTCGTACATTATGGATTATGTGAATGAAAAGAGATTAAGACTGTGGGAAGCTCCTTATCTTCATGTTGTAGGAAATATTGGAAACAAGGGTTTCTTGACCTACTTCTAATTATTTTAAGACATTTTTCTTTATCACACCCTGTTTTAAGTACTCTTGAGCTGAGGCAAAGATCTTATCAATTTGTTTGATATCAACAACTGTCGCGCTATTCTTTCCACACTGTGCACAGTGTTCTCTCGATGTGCACAATTCAAGTGACGGAAGTCCCTCATTGAATTCTTTGTGACAAGACTCGTCTAGGACAGCAGCACTTGAATTTATGTTTTCATAAGCTCCGTACCATATACTACAACCACGAGCTAACTCGTCAAAGTAATTGTGAGGTCTGTGATATAGAGGGAATATTTCTATCAATGCGGACCCAGGTGGCATAAAGACTATATTTGTTACTCCTGCTCCATGAGGTGTTACAAAAAGTTCGACATCTGACATTGCGTCAACTTGTTCACTGAAGTCAAGACCTTCAAAAGCAATTTGACGAACTTCTCTACCAAAGCGATTTTTGAGAGCCAAAACAACCTCATCGCTATTGACAATGTACCGGCTTTTACGACGAATAAGAAACGCAATCGTAATCTCTTGTCTGTTATAAACTTTTTCGGTAAGTCCACTTGTTTTTAGAGCTGCATCTCGGAATGCGGTGCAGGCTAAAGGATTAGCATTGAACCATTGGCGATTAATCCGTGGAGTCTGTAGTATGAGCCGTTCAAAAACTATTTTACCTGAGTTACAACCTATAAGTTCCTTAGATCTTGAAGCACCTGCTACATTAAAAAGATCAGCGTTGAAAGTTAAAGGTCCTTGAGGCGCACTTACACGAGCAACTTCCAAGGCAGCCTGTTGCCACAAAATATTAGTTCTTTCTGGCCAATGTGCTATTGAGTGAAATAAAAATCTACACGGAAATCCAGTTGCACACATCCATTTGCCATCACCCTCGAGGAGACCAGAAAGTGCAAAAAACAAGCCTTCAGCAAAGTGAGGAATGTGTTGTTGATAATTAACGATCAAAATTGTAGTCCCAGTAAGAATACAAGCATCTTCTACAACTTCTTCAATAGGTCGATGAACAAATGTAAACTTTTCACTCGGAATACACTTCAAGAGATTAGCCGATGTTAATCCAGACGTTGATGGGACCTCTATTTCCATAGATCCATCGCGAAGAACAACTCCATGTAAAGCACACGCGTCAGTTTGAGTATAATTAAGAGGACAATTAGTTACATTTGGTTCACAAAAGACGCGGAAATAAGAGTTTGTCTTACCAATTGGAACGCGAACGGTCCTAATTGAATGTGTTTGCGAAGATTTTAAAAAAGGATTATTATAAAATGATACAAAGATTAACAGTGCAACAAAAGAGGTAAGAATACGAAAAGAGAAAACAGATCCCAGCCGCATTCAAAAATTAATCCATGCGTTCAATAAACGAGATTTGCAAAATTTAAATTCAACAGTGTAGTCGACCCAACCTTCCAAACAAGAAGTGCGGAACTTAAGACGAGTAAACCTGACGTGGTAAGCCGGGGACATCAAGGGTGGTGTGCCGAGCATCCAATCACGGTGTGCCTCGTCCTCATCTTGGGAGAGAACCATGGTTCAACAATCCGGACACCAGGTAACAAAAGGTTTCAGAGTACAGTATTACTGTAGGGATGGCGGGAATGTAAAACTCTGAAACTAGGTACGTGTTAGAAGACGTCTAGAGAGCAAAGTTCGAATAGTGAGCAATTCTGACTGATCGGCGTGCCCGAGTCAGTGACAGGACCTTTGCTCTCTTGGGAGCAGGCTCATCAGAAATCTAGAACCGTAGTTCAAGCTTCGCGTCTCCTCTGACTCGATCAAGTGAGAAACTTCTCCTGGACGACTTCGGCTTCCTCCGTGTCTCGCTTGATCAGCGGCTCTGCCGCTGACTAGAACTTACCATTCTCTTGTTCGTCGGGGATTCCTAACAATATCACGATTTTCCTGCGGCAATTCATTCATTTAGGAAAAAGAAGAGCTTCATTCCTGCTACTAAATATAAACTCCGTCACCGGGACTCATGGGCACCCAAACAACACCGTTTCTTATGAAACAATTCACTCCATTTACTGCTGCTAGTGCGCATGCTGTCAAGGAGAATCCAGACTTAGATCCAACAAAGATTGCAGATGCTGTAGATAGGGTCAAATGTTCTCTAACAACTGAAAGAGTTTCTTCATCCCGAGTGCTAGACTCGAATGATTTTTCATATCCAATGTGAACAGGATTTGTTGGAGGCTCAATAACGTGTAGAGGAGATAGCACTTCTCGAACAAGCTTCCGAGCTTCAGTTGTATCAGCACAAACAAAAATTATAATTGATTTACTACCCGCAAGAATTTTTGCACGCTCATTTATATCTTTTACTGCCCTCTTCAATTCAAGTAAGTCATGTATTCGAGCATCTGTTTTGATGGACGCATCTTTGATATACATATCTCCCATTCTTATGTGGATTCCAACTCGGAAAAAAGCGTCTGAAGATTTCGGCCAAAATGTGCCCAAACTTGAGCTCACTACTATGTGCGAATAAAATCTTTCAAGTAGAAAACGTCCTAGCGAAATAACATGAGCTTCTTCAAGATTCAAAGCTCTTGCTAATTCTCTACTGTGAGGAACATTTGCATAAATCCTTAAACTCGACTCTCTGATACTATGAGTTTCATTTACCAGCTGCCAAAATAGATGGTTACGGGCATTTAATCTATGAATTGCTGCTTCTCCTGTACTCCAATCAAGTATGTTTATCAAGGATTTCTCTCTACCTTGATTGAAGGAGACAAGATCTTCTGAGATAGGTAGTATTCGTTGAAATGGGTGCTTCGATAAATCTATTGCAAAAGGACAACCAATGAGATAGGCAATTTGAGCGACCGCAACAATCCCCTTTATAAAATCTCCATACCCACCACTGCCGTAGTCATACACAAATGTGATTGGGTTTTCACAAGGAATCGTTGCAGATTCTTTAGGAATGAGCGCACCTTGAGGAAGATGATTACTTAGATTACGAGACACTTGATAAAAAAGGGAGGACTGGAGGGGAGTTCTCCCCTGGATTTTGCGATTTATCCGAAAGATTTGCGAACGTAAAGATAGAGTAAAAAAAGAGAATAACAAAAAAGCTAGTACAAGAACGGTACAAGAACGAAAGTGTTTATTTACGAGTTTCATAGATAATTTTCTCAGTCAAATTTGTTCAAATTTTTACTCTATTACTTGTTGATTATTCTACTGATGAAATCGCTGCCCAAGAGCGGTAGCGCTTCAATTCCTGATACTGGCTTTCGTAAAACAATAATGCTGCAAGCTATAGTCTGCGTTTGATCTGTGCATTTTTGAGTCATTTTGACAAATTCAAATCCCTCTGCAATAAAAGCTAGCCGATGAAACCCATAATTTCGGTGAGCGTTGAAAACAAGGTTGCCGTCTAATTGACAAGTTGTGGGTAAACCCAAAAACAGATACCCCCCTGGCTTCAGCATGCACCAGGCTTGCTGAACAGCATCGCGGTCTCCATCAGGATTGAGTGAATCACCATATCGACCCAAACCACTGTGTTCAAGCGAAGAATAGGTAAATGCCCAGTCAAATAGAGGTTGCTTACCTGAAATCACATCCACCGCAAGTTTCTTGACATGCTTTGCGAACAAACGAGGGTGCGTGCTCTTTATAGTCGCATATTCAAACGTCCACACAGATGACGCTCCAGATTCTAAGGCAAGACATTCAACCCACGGATATTCTGATCCAAGAACAACGCCTGTGGAACCAGACACACCAGGAAGATGGTGAGCAAGGGCGTCACGCACAAGATTTACATCGGCTAAAGTATAGGTTCCAGTATTACTGCCAGAACTTATTCCAGAACAATAGTCGTTGACATACTTTTCATTCCAATCAACGGTTAGTTCGCCTTCGTAACGTTGCGCAAGGCACCACAACTTTGAAATAGGCATAGATCCTTCAGGGCCTTCAAATAACGAACGTTGAGAAGTAGGAACTTCACATGGAGGTGGCCATATTGAGGCCGGTTTTGAATCAAGTAGACGAGTTACTACAATATCGCATGAATCTTTTCCGTAAAAGCTCTTCCGTTTCCATCGCTTAAAAGAATCGCTATTTCTCGATAGCACAACGACAAAGATAAACGTTATAAAGAGTGCGATCGAGAAAAGGATTGGAGTAGATCTTCGAGTCGAACAACAAGTCTTCATTAAAGATGAATAACCGCGGTCAACGGTCATTGTCAATTTCAGTCTTACTAATTTATATTCTTATTTTTTTTAAACTTTCAATCACACCGAATTTGAGTTTTTTTTTACATGAAAATGAAGAAATAACGTTGACGGATTGTCGGTCTCTTCTCCCTACCTCTGGTTCTATAGTATATCACCCGAGCATTTGGCCTCCAGGGGCGTCTCCCCCTAAGGCCTCTGCTGAAACTCCGTATGATACAATTTCTTATTGGAAGACAGAGTTGTGCGGAGGGAAAGATATTGTCACATCAATAAACGAGAAAAGGAGCACACCATCTCAAGTTCTTGAACGAGCATTATGGGCACGGAAAACGTTAAAGGACAGTAAAAATCCAAGTGATTTTTATTTGTCATTCGCTGACCGAAGTCAATACTGCTCTGGTTGTGAAGGCGTGTTAAGGTTAACACGTCTTCGCAATTGCAATATCATGGAGCCACCGCTGCGTGCAAACTCTGGGGACTTTCTTTTTTCTCTTGCTTCAGCGTTGGGTCCAGATGAACTGTGGGTAACCCTAGAAGGTGCTGAATTCCACGTTTTGCCTGCTCTCCACGTGGGTAAATGTACGTACATTTTGCCGTTTGCTGTTACCATTCCTGGGCTTTATCGACTCCACGCATATGCTCTTCGTGCTGACTATGCAGCTTTGGATGAGATAAAGTACGCTGACCGCTACCCGCCTCTGACACTAGATTCTATAATGGGTGATAAGTTGCTGATTCAATTGGGATCTACGTCACTTTCTGATCAATCTCATGCTCTTAATGAAATAAACAACCCAGAACTAGCTAATCGTACAGTTTCACTCTGCAATAATAGCAATGGTGGTAAGGGTCGCTATGTTCGTCGTGTTCCCACGACCTATGATACATTCACTCCTACGGTTCCACCATTTTCTATGCCTCAGATCCTTGGTTCACACCCAATGTCTTTTTTTGTAAATTTGCAGGAAGAGTTTGATTTTTTGCCCTACACTTGTCGGCGCTCTAAGTTTAATGCTGAGCGTACAGCTCGTAGGTGTTTAGCATCTAAGAGTGTCAATTTTCGTGGCGATTCGCAAATGAGAGTGTTTTTTAACCATTTAATGGAGAGAGTATGTGGGCTGAAAAATGCGGCATCAAAAACTTCTTGGCATGTGAGCACATGCTTATATGACTCTTCTTTCTGCCAAGAGTC
>Ga0164295_10004743_pt1 | contig 10792 bp, 17 predicted proteins | sample GEODES006metaG_FD_111798 | JGI IMG/M metagenome (GOLD analysis project Ga0164295, IMG submission 111798) | Oligotrophic lake water microbial communities from Sparkling Lake, Wisconsin, USA - GEODES006 metaG | ecosystem: Environmental > Aquatic > Freshwater > Lake | place: USA: Sparkling Lake...
ACAGATAAACATATGAAATCATTACCAGCATCTGTTCTCAATATTTTGGGTAAGATAAAATATTATTGTTGATGTATATCTTTATATATATATATATATATAAATAATATGTAATGTGAAGATGGGATGTAATCAGATTTAAAAAAATTCTAGAAGAATATAATATATATATAAACATATACATTAACAATATAACATTTTATCTTACCCAAAATATTGAGAACAGATGCTGGTAATGATTTCATATGTTTATCTGTATATAATTGGGTTAATAGTAAGGCAAATCGATGTGAATCATTAGAACTTGAACTACTTGATCCACTTCCTAGTTTCTTTCCACTAAACATAAAAAATGGATTCATTTGAGGTCCAATACCTCCTTTAAAATCATTTATACCACCACCACCAGATACTTTACATCTACTTTCACCTGTATATAAATTATATAGAAACAAAAATCCTAATCCACATTGTTGTCCAGACATAGTTTCTTTTTTACTCCATACTTTTTCTAAAATTTTCAATATTCCAATACCATATAAACCACTAGGTTTTTCATATTTCATAGTTAAAACTTCCCATAAACCCGATAATCCATCTCCTAAAATGTGTCTTCTTATTTTAAATTCTCCATCAGCATTACTTCTGGTATATCGTCTACTATCTAGTTTAATAGTATGAACATCATTTCCTATAGTGATTGTATGACTAACTTTATTATCACGTGAAGCTTGTTCTAACTCTCTTGAAGCTTCATTTGAATACATTATCCATCCTTCTTCAACAACTTCATACATCCACCTTACTTTTTCAATTGGTATATTAATATCTGATGTATCTTCAGTTGCTTGCTTTGTAGTAGAATTATTGTTTTCCTCTTTACCTTCATCATTACCTTTATCACCATCTTTGTCATCGTTATTATTCTTGTCAATGCTATCTTCATTTTCTATATTAGTACTATTATTATTTTTAATGTCACAAGTAGATTTGGATGAATCAGCTGTAACAAGTTTATCCTCTCTCTTCTGCGATGATGTTGATGCTAAAGCCAGCAATCTATCTTCTTCTTCATGACTCAATAAAGATATAGATGGTGCGGAATCAAATACATAATTCAACAATGCTTTCTGTTCGCTACTACTACCTCCTTCTTTGTCACCACCACCTTCTTTCTCTTTACCCTTACCATCGTCATCATTTCCACCTTCATTGTGATCTTCATCATCATTGCCATCATCCCCATTATCATCATCAACAGAATTTTTCGCTTTTCCTTCTTCTCTTTGCTTCTTCTTCGCTTCATTAATTTCTTTCAACAAAGCTTATGTATAAATATCAAAGTCATTCATAAATGTAATGCATGTAAGAAGTTATAATCTTTAATTTTGTTGAAATAATGTTTTGCTAATGGTTTGTATAATAATTGTATAATACATCATCATCAGCAACATCACTATAATCATCATTATCACAACATTCATCATCATCATCAGTATTACCTTCTTCTTGCTCAGTCAAAGGATCAAGAGGACAAACACTAACACATGGAAATATCTCATTTCCACCTAACAGTTGATAAATATTCTTGACAACAGCATCTGCATATATCTTTCCATCCACAGTGAATGTTATGGTACCACCATCTACAGCTGTGTCGAAGTCACATCTTACTAATGACCCTAAATGATCAGAAAGATGAGAGATGAAGTTGAAGCAAAGATAATTAATAAACTTTGAAGATATGAACGATAGCATGAGTAGATATATCACTATCAAGGAGCTTACCTCTTCCGAATAATTCCGCCTTGCTGCGTATGATCACGTCACTAGGGCTTGAATTGGGGATCTCATTGTCAGCTGTAGATGTGATATCTGTTGTAATCATCGCAATTATTAAATAATAAAATATCAATACACAAATTAGTACAAAATATATGATGAAATAGAGTTGCCATCACCACCAATATCATGCAACCATAATAATTATCAACATAATCATCATCATCATCATCATCATCATCATCATAACGTACCATCTTTACTTTCTACGATTGGATCTGATGATACCTTTAACGATTCTTGAGCACTATTCTCTTGAACATCATCACTACTATCTTTTACTTCGGATGAAGTATTATGGGTGGTATCATCAGCATCGTTAGTATTAATGACTCTGTTATCTCTTCTATTTCCCACTATTTTCGTTAGTAATATGCCATTATGGAATAGCGACCCATCTGCATGCAAACCTGTTAATATGGATGAACATGATAGCTATGATGATGATGATGATGATGTTTGAAATATTTTATCACAACAGGAATATATATAGAAGTAGCATCGGTAACCGTCATACTATATTTATACACACATTAATGAAAAATCATACTGTTTATCAAAATCAACATCACCATCATTATTATTTCTATCAACATTATCGCTATCATTAGCATTGAATCTTGATGTCCTACCTAGAGATGAACCACCATCAGAACTACTCCCAAGTAATGGTCCTGGTCCTGCACCGAAATTCTCTTTCATATCACTACAAATACCAATTGCATCACTATGACCATTTCTACCAGGCTCATGATTCCAACGAAATGTCCAATAATGAATGCCAGTATTAGGCAAAAAATTGATGGTTCCCCTCATACCTTCAACATCTTTTCCAATTTTTTGTTCTTTTATTTTCTTTTTATAAGCTTCCAATTTTGATCTCCATTCAGCAGATCTTTTATCTCGTTCACGTTGCTCTTTTGATAGATATGCATCTTCATTTGGTACGATCAGACGATCTCCGAGTCTTCTTACCATGATGTCATTGTAATCTTGCTCATAACCTATCGTTTAGTTGTTGTTGTTGTTTTAATTATATGAATAGCAGTAGTAGTAACTACAGAGATAAAGTATAGCTCATGATGATGAAATAATACTACTTATGAAATACTACTAATGAAATATATAAATATGTAGCTGATGATGATGATGATGAAATATATGTTTACCTGAAAATCCCGTGATTTCGTAGTCACTGATCTGAACATCTTGGCACCAAATGTCGAAACCGTCTTCACAGAATCCGTTGTCATAAAGGGAACCAGTGCGATATTCTTTCTCTATGTTCCATCATGAACAAAATACAGAGAAACACAAAAATATACGTGAATATCAATATATAAATATATAAAGTTTAACAGATAATTGTGATAATGACTACAGAATCAAGTATCATCATCATCAGCAATTTCATAACCTATCATAGTATTAAGAGATGAAGGGAACGGTATCCATTTTTTATTGTTTTTTCTATAATCGCGCGTATATTCCCAACGAATATCTTCGGTCTCTTGTTCTTCCTTAAATATTAATCTCAACCCATTTTGATCAATCTGCATTGATTCACCACATTGTTCAGGATCAAAAGTCCAATCCTGTTGTCCTTTCTCTTCATTCTCTCCATTATTATCATCATAATTATCATCAGGTATATTATCTTTACTTATAGTACCTAACTCTATTGCTTTCTCTAATTTTAATCGATATCTATACTTGGCATGTGCAACTTTATCTTCTGGCGTTATATACATTGCAACACTACGAATCAATTTCTCAATGACTCTATCATAACCAACCAATCGTTCTAACTCTTTACCACCACGGAAAATAATAAACGTTGGAAATTCTTTTACTTCTAATTCTTTTGAAATCTCAATCATTCCTTGTCCATCTGCACGAACTGATAAAAATGTTAGCATACTTTGATACATCGGAACAAGCTCTGTCACAGCTGGTAATACCTATATATATATATATATATATATAAATAGATAGATAATTGAAATAGACAGTAGTTAATTCTTAGTTCTTTTACTGTTAAGTACTACTAGTTTACAGAGAAGTGTTACTCAAAACAGAGTTTTTAAATCACAAGTAAATTCATCATGAGTGGATAACTATATAAGTAGCTGCACAAGAAGTAGTAGTATAAATAATCGATGAATGATTGAATATCGATTACCTTGATGCTACCACTGGACCATAGCGTATGAAACACTGCAACCACTAGCCACCCACCTACAGGAGCATCCGTTTCGTCTACTCCAATAACCTATAATGAAAAAAAGAAGATAATTATGATAATAATTAAATCTAAGCCACATATAATCTTTTCCTTCGTAAATTATGTAAGTCTTAACTAACGACCTAAATCTCAAATAACATTGCCGTTTTTCAATCAAACAATCACCATCATCGTCATAACAACCATACATTCACACAATTAGACATCATCATCAGCATCATCAAAATCATCCATACATTCACACTATTCATATATAGTTAATACCTACCTCACTCCTCCAATTATGATCTCCTTCATTGATAGAATATACTTCCCTCATTTGTTGGTAATTCTCTCCGAAGATAGTGTTGTCTTGATAATACGGCCAATTTGTGCTTAATGCTCTTGCTGGTGCACGAATCGATATCATATGAGATTGCTGCTGCTGTTGGATGATAGTTGTATCACATGATGCTTCCGATGATGAAAATAATAATAATGATGATGATGATGATGATGATGATGATGATGGTGATGATTTATGCACTTGTAATTCACATCGTAAGACTTGTTGACGATTAAAACATAATGACATACAATACTCATTATGGATAGTTGTATTATAATTCTTTGAAGAATTATTCATCACAATAAAATCAGTTTCTAAAAGTTGTAATTCTTCTTCTAATGCTAATCTACAATTACTTGATACTGAATCTAATTTCACAGCATATCTAGAACATTCAATAGTTAAATCCCATGGAAATTTCATACCAGCATCGATAGTAACCAATGATATTTTTAATCGACATGCATGTGCATCAGGATGCCTAGAATTAAATTCCAGAATAATATTATATATAAGTTAGCTATCATGATTACAAATGAGTATATAGATGGTTATAAATCCAATATTATGAGTTAGATTGAATATAATTGAATGGAATAAGCGCATATGCGTAAAACTCTAAATATATGGATATAACTAAATGTAATCATCTATCATCTATATGCATATGAAAATATGCATGATGAAAACACTTACCAATCATCTGTTATCGTCTTAAACGATGAGAATATTTCTAACCCTTCCTTATTTAACTCTTTATCAGTCGATATACTATCTGATAATCGAAATACACTAGCATAATCAAGAAGAAGAAATCGTAATAACATTAAATATAATGCCGAATTCAATCCTTTTGTCAATAAAAATGAAAAAGATACATGAACTGGGTAAAGAAAAAATCTTTCTGCAAGTGGAATTTTCTTTCTGTTGAGGACTATGAAAGTACTGAATGGTTCGGAAGCAATGATTGGACGTACTGGTGGTACTACGGGAACAAGCTGTCGTAATAATAATTATGAGATCATGATGATGATGATGATAATCGAGATGATGATGATAATAGCGATGACGAAAAAGTAAGACATACTAATTGAGATGAAAGTGGTGATCATAGCTTAAGCAAATGCTTACCACTTGAGTTTCGCCTCTTATATTCGAGAAGATTAGAGAGTGTGGAATTCCTGAAGTGATAGAAGTAGAAATAGAAATACCAAAATCAAATAAATAACATTGATATTTATGTATTGCTAAGACGTGTATACATATTTATAAGGGATAAATAGTTGGTTTATATGACACATACATATTTACATGCACATGCTTCATTCATGAAGATGAAATCTACTTATGAATAGTTGGTTACCTTGAAGCAACTTATTCGTCATAGAGTCATGACTACTCTCATTAGCAATAAATAGATCAACATGATCAATCGAATACAGTCTTAGAACACCTTCATGATCCTTTCTTGCTGTTAATGATAGCTTTAATCGAGGTAATTCAATCAAATCGATATCTGGACAGTCATAAGGTAAACCATCCTTGGTATTTAACTTATCTTTCACCTAGAAAAATAGTAATCAAGAGTGGTAACATACTCATACTCATACTCATCAACAACAAAAACATCATCAACTTCATCATCATCATCATCATCATCATCATCATAATCATCATCAATAAAATATTGCAAATAGCTACTACGATACAGTTGAATTGTCTAGTCTTAATACCTTTGAAGCTTTAGTCCATGCACAAATATGACTCATGTTCTCAATACGAACCAACACCTTCATAATAGAGTGTAGTCTAGATCGTCGAGGAGCATATAAGAGATTCAAAAGGATCATATCATCAATACTTTCCTTCTCTAGATAACTTAATGATTGAGATGATGATGATGATGATGATGTATCTATATCGTTTTCCCTCGATACTTTACTACTACTATATTGACGTATTGATTTCGCTAAGTCATTCAAATTCATAAATTTTGATATTTGATGTTGTCTTGATAATTTCTGTATCGCTTCAATACATACATCTTCACATCCATTTGCAGCATCCAATAATATATGTAGTTCATCAAAGTATTGATAATGTAGACTGTTATGATTATTATTACTATCTTTGAATTTGCTTTCTAAGTCATCATCATCATCATCACTACTATTACTTCTCCAATAGTCATCTTCACTTTCAGACATTCCTTCCCAATGCCAAATACCTTCACCTATTATTTGAAATAATTCACCAAAGTCAAAAATAAATAAATGATATAAGAATGAAAATCGGAAACGAAAATTCGCTCTCTTTTTCGTTGTGATATTTAACTGACATCATATATATTATACATAAACAAGACATTAACTCGATAAAATAAAAAAGGAGTATGAATATTTGAAATAATGATGATGGTGATATGAAAATAATGATAAATTGAATTATAATGTGATGTGATGTGATAGATGTGTTTGTCATTTACCTTTACGTCGCTTATCAAGATCTCCTCTCGTTTGTACCAATTTAGCATCAATACTCTTTTGAATACCATACCATCTATACTCATTCACAAATTCTAAATCATAAGTACGATCATCATTAATACGATTGATTATACAAGGTAAGTATTGACCATTGCCTGTAAAAGAGATAAAAGAAAGAAGATAAAGAGCAGGAACATTAAAAAAGGCAACAAAAGGAAAGATGATTCTAAAAAATATATGAGAGAATTTATTCTATTTTTTCGTTCAAACAAACCCGAAGAGAGTAAAGTTAGTAGTCATCATGATAAAATTATGTCGAAAATTGACTTACCTTCAAGATTACATTCAACAGAAGCATCAATTTTAAATAATTCATCTTTTTCTTTATTGCTATCTTTATTTTTCATATCTTTCTTCTTCTTTCTTTCTTCATCTTCTTGTTGTTTTTTTGAATATAAAAATGGTTGTAAAATTTGTACCGATTCTAATACAGCAGCAAGTCTTGTTTTCATTTTAAATGCCTCGACCATAATACTTTTTAATCTTCTTGTTATACGTATTGTACGACCAGGGAATCTTGTGGATTGTATGATTTGTGTACAATTCAAATTCGTCTCAATTGATGGTGCTATGAAATCGATCCAACTACCAGTATTTTGAAATTCTATAATTATCATATATTCACCATCATTATCATCGATTGGATAACCTAGCATTCGTTTATAACCAACAGCTGATATCATTTTAATACTATTCTCATCCATTATCGTATTACCACGTGGCAAAATACTTTCGTCTTCCCAAAATCGATACGTTTCAAGTAAAGTATCAGGTACGACACCATACAATAATCTAGATGGAACTAATTTCTCACGACAACCACTAATATTAAGATGATGCTGTTTCTCACGTATAATCAATACACTTAGATGTGAATTCGCAGCAATGCAATCAATGTCATTGATGAGATGATCTCTTAAATTTGCAGGATAAGGACGACCAGAACCACGTATCCACCATGCAGGATATTGTTGCTGTATATTTGAATAATAGTGATAATGATTGGTTGATGATGAAGATGATGATGATAAAGTGATGATGATAGTGATGATGATTATGATGATAGAAATGATGATGAATATTATTGATAGATGATTATGATGATTATTTTATATTTCTTACCTCACGACTATGAGTACTAGGTTGCATATCTCTTAACGTATATCTACAATCAGTTGTTAGATGTAAAGAATAATACCATTCTCTGCCTTGACTAACACATTCATATACATGAACACAACGTAATCGACGAAATAAATATATTAATTTATAAGGACCCCCAATCGATTGATGTAATCCTACTAAGATAGCTACTTCAGCAGTTGATGAAACAACTTTTTCTGTCATCATGAATTGCATTGGTTTTGGAATAGGACCATCAAAAAAACTTCGACGTATGGGTTCGAATAACTAGATTTATATATGTATGTAAATATGTATCATTTTTAAATAAGCAGAGATGTTGAGGGATGAGGATAATTGGGATAATGATATAAATACATACATATATAAATCTAGTTATACAATACAATATCATGATTAAATCACCCATCTAAACAATAAGGATGAAATTCTACGTAGTCAACATGAACGAAAAGGATACGTAAGAGAGTCAACTTACGATGGAGATCCAACGTTCGGCATCAGTCATATCTGCAGGGTCATACTCGCGATCCCACTGATCAGCTGTAGAATGATGATGGTGATAATGATAATGATCATGAGAGATGGAAATACATTTTAATGATGACAGTGATAGAACTAGAAACGATTCTAAACAAACTTACAGTAGAAGTAGTAGTAGTAGAAGTAGTAGGATGATGGTGACATAATCAAAATTAGCTTCAGATTTATATACGTACGTACCTAATGGTGGACAAATGGCATGAGAAGTACGCCAATAATGTAATTCATGATTCAATCCAACTAATTTAAATACTTGTCTATGCTCTGCTACTTCAACTACTGATGCTTGCATTGTTGATTCACCAAATATCATCTTTACATCAGGATGATTAGCTATATCTGTATTTAATGCAGCTAAATGCTTAGAACGAAGTGTCATTTGAATCATCTGAATATCTATTTCAACACCTAATATACCAGTATCTGCGACCATACCTACATCTGATGTGTCAAATAAAAAAAAGTAGATTATTATTATAAATGAATACCATGCAAATCCTATATCATTGTTATCGTCATCATCATCACCATCATGACATCATCATCACCAGTTAAAACAACAAATTAACTTACCTTTCTCATACGAAACTTGACGTTGTAGCGGTGGTTTCACAAATGGACGTTTCAAATCATCAGCACTAATATTATAACTACCTAAAGCTTTCAAATCACCACCACCAACACTATTACTACTGATAATCAAAGTATTCATACTATTAGTAGAGGAGTGTGATAGGTTATCACTACTTGAGTGCTTGATATCTACATTTCGAGTACTGCCTACCGCCCATCTACCGACAGATCTGTCTCCTTGAATGCGACTCCATCTATTCTGAACATCGAGAATTTCACTACTAGCACGGAAAGTACCTGAATATTCATAAAAGATAACAGATAAATGATATTGATGATGAATGATTATGATGACATTGATATTGATGATTGAGATTTATCATTAACATTTATATTCTGATTAAGCACATACTGTAGATGATGATGCAAACAAACACTGAAATCAATCATTCCACCCAAGTATCCATTCAAACATCCATACATCTATTCTTCACTATATTAATATTACCACCTGTTAATGATGAGCTCACTTGTAGTACTGTCTGCATGATTTCATCTAGTACACCCTGCCTACAACGACTTAACCAAGTGATAATTCGTCGACGTTGTACTTGTAACACAGCGTACAATTCAGTTTCAGGAATATTCAGTTTTTCCTCTTCCATTAAAACCTTATTCCATGTATATCGTGTTGTTAAATAAATAAAACTACTTATAAGTGATTTAATAATATTGTTTGTCAACATATTATTATTATGATTACGGTAAAATAATAAAATATGTCCATGAATATCTGATGCTAATCTAGAATTTCTATCAATTAATTTCTCATTATTCGGATCATTGATTATCTCTTGATCTAATCTATATAAATAATCATTAAATAATATATGAAAACTTTGTAAAATATCACGAATATTTGAACTTCCTTGTTTTAATATCTCAATTTGTTGTATTGTTAATTTACTCTCACGATTATTTGGCCATTTCATTGAATCATGTTGATCTAACATTGTATCAATCATGAAAGTTAAATAATTGTCAATTCTTGCACCAAGTCTTGCACAATAAATTATAATTAAAGTTGATGTATTAAAATTTGTTGCATCTTGATCAACAACTGCACCTGTATCACATGCTAATGCACCTTTTAATAGAATTAATACTGAATTGATGATAGTATCTGGTGAATGATAAAGTTCATTTAATAGTAGACCAAAGGGTGTAGCCAATAGATCTAGTTGTGGAGATGGTACCATCATAGGTGATATACCACTCATATCCACTCGAAGATGCTTTCCAGGTTCGAATAATACAGAGTCTAAGATCAATCTTAACTCAGGACTACATAAAAATACAATTTAAAAAAATTTATACGAATATAATAAAATGCAAATGGTACATTTATGATCATTATCATCATGAAAAAGATTGATGAGATATTCACAATTAATCGGCGATATAAATGATGTTTAATCTTTAACAAACGTTATCAACATACATCATCATCATCATCATCATCATCATCATCATCATCATCATCATCATCATCATCATCATCATCATCATCAT
>Ga0164295_10004745_pt1 | contig 10790 bp, 9 predicted proteins | sample GEODES006metaG_FD_111798 | JGI IMG/M metagenome (GOLD analysis project Ga0164295, IMG submission 111798) | Oligotrophic lake water microbial communities from Sparkling Lake, Wisconsin, USA - GEODES006 metaG | ecosystem: Environmental > Aquatic > Freshwater > Lake | place: USA: Sparkling Lake...
AAACCGTTTGGCATTTTTAGATAACGTAGGATTAAATTATTTAAGTTTAAACAGACAATCGGCATCTCTTTCTGGTGGCGAATCGCAACGAATTAATTTGGCTACTTCTTTAGGAAGCTCGTTGGTGGGTTCTATGTATATTTTAGATGAGCCAAGTATTGGTTTGCACCCAAAAGATACTGAAAAATTGATTGAAGTTTTACTGAACTTAAAAAAATTGGGCAATACGGTAATTATAGTAGAACACGACGAAGATATTATGAAAGCCGCCGATATGATTATAGATATTGGTCCAGAAGCGGGAACTTTGGGTGGTAATTTAGTCGCGCAAGGTACCTATAAAGAAATTCTGAAATCAGATTCTTTAACATCTAGATATTTAAACGGAAAAGAAAAAATTGAGGTACCTAAAATTCGAAGAAAATTCAAAAATCATATTGATATTATTGGCGCGAGAGAAAACAACTTAAAAAATATTAATGTCACTTTTCCTTTGGATTGCTTAACGGTAATTACTGGTGTTTCTGGTAGCGGAAAAAGTACTTTAGTAAAAAAGATATTGTTTCCTGCCTTACAGAAAAAACTGACAGGAATTGGCGACAAGGCAGGTCAATTTACCAGTTTAGAAGGCAGTTATTCGCACCTTAAAAACATTGAATATGTAGACCAAAACCCTATTGGAAGAAGTTCGCGTTCCAATCCAGTAACGTATATAAAAGCGTACGATGATATTAGAGAATTATATGCCAAACAAACCACTTCTAAGTTAAGAAATTACCAAGCCAAACACTTTTCATTTAATGTAGATGGTGGCCGATGTGAAACGTGCAAAGGTGATGGCGAAGTAATCATTGAAATGCAATTTATGGCCGATGTGCATTTAGAATGTGAAACTTGTAATGGAAAACGCTTCAAAAAAGAGGTTTTGGAAGTGAATTTCGAAGGCAAAAACATCGACAACATTCTAAAAATGACCATTGATGAAGCCTTAATGTTCTTCGAAACACATGGTCAAAATAAAATTACGCAAAAATTACAACCTTTAAAAGATGTAGGTTTAGGATATGTCCAATTAGGACAATCGTCTTCCACGCTTTCTGGTGGTGAAGCACAACGTATCAAATTGGCCTCGTTTTTAGTAAAAGGTGCCACCAAAGAAAAAATGCTATTTGTTTTTGATGAACCCACAACTGGTTTGCATTTTCACGACATAAAAAAATTATTAAAATCATTTGATGCCTTACTTGATAAAGGACATTCCATAATTGTAATTGAACACAATTTAGAACTTATAAAATGCGCCGATTACATTATCGACATCGGTCCTGAAGGCGGAGAAAATGGCGGGCAATTGGTCGCTTTTGGCACACCAGAAGAAATCGCAAAAAATAAAAAATCGTTGACAGGAAAATATTTGGCTGAAAAATTGTAATTTCGATAAAATTTCAAAAGTATGAACACGTTAGAATTGAAAAACATATTAATTGAAGAAATAAATCAAATTGAAGACAAATCTTTTTTAAATGCTTTGAGAACTATAGTTGAATCAAAAATTAAAAAAGAGAATCTTTATGACGATTATAATTCGGAGATTTTAATGGCGGAAGAAGATATTGAAAAAGGTTATACCGTTTCTCATAATAAGGTAAAAGCTAAAATTGACGAATGGAAAAAGAAATAATTTGGACTAAAACCGCTTTAGAACAATTAGAAAATATTTATTTCTATTTAATAAAAAAAACAAAAAGCAAAACTACTTCAAATAAAGTTATTGCCACCATATATGAATCTGTAACAATTCTAAAATCAAATTGGGAAATTTATGAGTTAGATGAAATGAAAAAATCTAATTCTGGAAATTTTAGAGCCTTTGAAATTTATAATTATAGAATTTCATACAAAGTTACACCAAACGAAATATACATAATTAGGATCAGACATACGAAACGAAATCCTATAAAAATCTAAAATGAAATTCCAAGTAGTATCCGATTACGTTCCCACTGGAGACCAGCCGCAAGCCATCGAAAAATTAGCTAAAGGCATTATCAATGGCGAAAAATACCAAACCTTATTAGGTGTTACGGGTTCTGGAAAAACATTTACGGTAGCTAATGTGGTTCAAGAAGTGCAGAAACCTACTTTAGTTTTAGCACACAACAAAACACTTGCGGCACAATTGTATTCAGAATTTAAGCAATTTTTTCCTAATAATTCGGTGCAGTATTTTGTTTCGTATTACGATTATTACCAACCCGAAGCCTTTATTCCGGTAACGGGAACCTATATTGAAAAAGACTTATCTATTAATGAAGAACTCGAAAAACTTCGTTTAAGCACTACCTCTGCCCTACTTTCTGGTCGTAGAGATATTATTGTAATTTCATCAGTTTCTTGCTTGTATGGAATTGGAAATCCGGTTGAATTTCAGAAAAATGTGATTTCTTTAAAAAGCGGACAAGCCATTTCTCGAACCAAATTATTGCATCAATTGGTACAAAGTTTATATGCGCGTACTGAAATGGAATTTACGCCTGGAACCTTTCGTATCAAAGGCGATACCGTTGAAGTATTTCCAAGTTATGGCGACGAACCTTTTCGAATTCACTTTTTTGGCGATGAAATTGAAGAAATTGAAGCGTTTGATGCCCGAACGTCTCAGGTATTGGAAAAATACGATTCGTTAAGCATTTATCCTGCCAATATGTTTGTGACTTCTCCTGATATTTTACAAAAAGCCATTTGGGAAATCCAACAAGATATGGTAAAACAAGTCGAATATTTCCGAGAAATCGGCAAACATTTAGAAGCCAAACGATTAGAAGAACGTACGAATTTCGATTTAGAAATGATTCGCGAATTGGGCTATTGTTCTGGAATTGAAAACTATTCGCGTTACCTGGATGGTCGAGAACCGGGAACGCGTCCTTTCTGTCTATTAGATTATTTTCCAGACGATTATTTAATGGTTATTGATGAAAGTCACGTTACCATTTCGCAAGTACACGCGATGTATGGTGGCGACAGAAGCCGAAAAGAAAACTTGGTAGAATACGGATTTCGTTTGCCTGCCGCAATGGATAACCGTCCTTTAAAATTTGAAGAATTTGAAGCCCTACAAAATCAAGTAGTTTATGTTTCTGCCACGCCTGCCGACTATGAAATGCAAAAATCAGAAGGTGTGTATGTAGAGCAAATTATTCGTCCTACAGGATTGTTAGATCCGATTATTGAAATTCGTCCAAGTGCGAATCAAATAGATGATTTAATTGAAGAAATTCAATTGCGTTGCGAAGCCGACGAGCGTGTTTTAGTCACAACGTTAACCAAACGTATGGCAGAAGAATTAGCCAAATACTTGACTAAAGTTTCGATACGATGCCGTTACATTCATTCGGATGTAGACACTTTGGAACGTGTAGAAATTATGCAAGACTTACGAAAAGGCGTTTTTGATGTACTAATTGGCGTCAACCTATTGCGTGAAGGATTAGATTTACCCGAGGTATCGCTTGTGGCAATTTTAGATGCCGACAAAGAAGGTTTTTTACGTAGCAAACGTTCGTTAACGCAAACCGTTGGAAGAGCCGCCAGAAACATTAACGGAAAAGCCATTATGTATGCCGACAAAATTACGGCAAGTATGCAGCACACTATTGACGAAACCATTTACCGCCGCGAAAAACAAACGGCATACAACACGTTACATGGTAAAACACCACAATCGTTAAATAAAAGTTTAGGAAACGCGTTTGGTGCCAATTCTGTTTCTACACAATACTACGAAAACCAAGCGTATAAAGCCGCCGAACCCGAAAGCGACTACCTAAGCAAACCCGAAATTGAAAAGAAAATTAGGGACAAACGAAAACTAATGGAAAAAGCCGCTAAAGAATTAGACTTTATGCAAGCCGCCAAGTTTAGAGATGAAATAAAAGCACTACAAGAAAAGTTGTAGGATAAGATTTTTACCCAATTTTCAACGCACGCAACATTTCTCTTTTCCCAGGTGCGCCTGGTAGTTTCATCGTTTGGAAACCAACTGCTTGCATAGCATTTTTAATGGTGGTTCGGCACGCGTACGTGGTTAATATGCCTTTGCTTTTTAAGGCACGATACATTTTTTCAAAAATAGCTTCATTCCATAATTCGGGTTGCACGTTGTAGCCAAAAGCATCAAAATAAATTAAATCAAACGCGTTTTCATCCGTAATGTCAGAAAAAAACTGTTGGCGTTTTGTCAAGGTAAAATAAGGTGAAACTTCAATAGTTGCTTCCCAAGGCAACGTATGAAGTTGTTCAAAATCCGCTTGACGGTTGGGTACTTCCAATTGTGTGGCGTAATTTAATTGCACAATTTCATCTAAAGTTACTGGATACGCTTCTACTCCAACATAATTGACTTTAATCTGACGTTTTTCGGCTTCTAACATCGTAATTAAAGCATTTAATCCTGTACCAAAACCAATTTCTAAAATCGAAATTTCTGAAGCATCAGCCAACACCTCTAAGCCATTTTTAATAAAAACGTGATACGCTTCTTGTATGGCACCAAACTTAGAATGATAGGTTTCCTCCCATTCTGGAATATAAATAGAAGTAGAACCGTCTTTCGTAATGATAATTTCGTGTTTCATCTTATGGGTAAAAGGACAAAGGTAAAAGAAATCAATGGCAATGGCAAAAATCAATAGCAATGACAATTTCAAAAATCAATAGCAATGACAAAATCAAAAATCAATATAAAACTTTTTAAAATTAAAAAATCCTTTAAATCCGTTACATCTGTCAAATCCGTGTTCCTATCAAAAACCAACTAACCATCTAAAAGATTGCTTCACAAACTCTCAATCACTATCTTTGCCTAAATTTTCATACAAATGGTTACATTCGAACAACTTAATCTTCCAATTTCGCTACAAAAAGCTATAGACGATTTAGGTTTCACCACTCCTACGCCAATTCAAACAAAGGCCTTTCCAATTATCATGTCTGGTAGAGATGTGATGGGAATTGCACAAACTGGAACGGGAAAAACGTTTGCCTATTTGTTACCTATTTTAAAACAATGGCGTTTTGTAAATACCGATATTCCGAGAGTGCTTATTTTAGTGCCTACTCGAGAATTGGTAGTGCAAGTGCACGAAGAAATTGAAAAATTAACCAAATACATGAGTGTGCGTTCACTTGCCGTTTATGGTGGCGTGAACATCAATACGCAAAAGAAAGACATTTATTCTGGAATTGATATTGTGGTGGGAACACCAGGTAGAATTATGGATTTGGCTTTAGATAATGTCTTGCGATTTGACGATTTACAAAAATTAGTCATTGATGAATTTGATGAAATATTAAATTTAGGATTTCGAGTACAACTAACTTCTATTTTATCGATGATGCGTTCGAAAAGACAAAACATTTTATTTTCGGCCACTATGACAGAAGAAGTAGATGATTTGTTAGATGAATTTTTCGAATTTCCAGAAGAAGTCTCGTTAGCACCAAGTGGTACTCCATTAGAGCAAATTGAACAACGTGCTTATGTGGTGCCAAACTTTTTAACGAAGATTAATTTACTTAAACATTTATTACAAGATGACTCATACAGCCGAATTTTATTGTTTGTAAACAGTAAAAGAATGGCAGATTTTTTATTAGAACATTTAGAAGAAGATTTTCCAGGTCAGTTTGGAACGGTGCACTCCAACAAAACGCAGAATTACCGTTTAAATATGATGGAAAATTTCCAAAACGGTGAAATTAGAGGTTTGGTGACCACTGATATTATGGCTCGTGGATTGGATATTACAGATATTACACACGTGATAAATATGCAATTTCCTGAAATCCCAGAGCAATATATGCACAGAATTGGTCGTACTGGTCGTGCTGATAAAGAAGGTATTGCCATCAGTTTTATTGGTCCGAAAGAAGACGAATTTCAATTGGAAGTGGAAATGCTAATGCAAACCGAAATTAAAATTCACGAGATTCCTTCAGATGTTAAAATTGAACAACAACGCTTAGAATTCGAGAAAGATCAAAAGAAAGTAAAAACGCTTTTGAAACGTGTAAAGAAAACAGGTGGCGATGCTTTTGAGAAAAAATCAGAGAAAAATAGCAAAGTCAATTTAGGCGGTCCTGGAAAAAGAACACCAAGAAAAACCGCTTCCAGAAACCGAGGAATTGAAAGAAAACGAGACGAAAAGAAAAAGAAAAAGTAATTTTTAGTATTTTTGAAAAACTTTAATAAAAATGCAATTTAAAAACCCAGAAATTCTATATTTTTTATTTCTATTGATTCTACCAATTTTGGTACATCTTTTTCAATTGAGACGATTTAAAAAACAAGAATTTACGAATGTTAAATTGCTAAAAGAACTCGAAGTTCAAACCCGTAAAAGTGCTACAATTAAGAAATGGCTGTTATTAGTCACTCGATTATTACTTTTAACCGCTTTAATTTTTGCTTTCGCACAACCTTTTTTTAAAGCAAAAGATTTCGATAAAAAAAATAACGAACTGATTTTGGTAATCGATAATTCCTTTTCGATGCAAGCCAAAGGTAAAAGTGGCGAATTGTTGAAAAGAACCATTCAGGATATATTAGAAAATACACCAGAAGACCAACAATTATCGGTACTCACCAACGATGAAAACTTTTACGATACGAATATTAGAAACATTCAAAAAGAATTACAAAATTTAAACTACTCTTCTACTCCATTTAATCCTGCCGCAATTATCACGAGAATTGAAGCAAAAAAACCTGGCGTTCCGAAAGATATTTTATTTATTTCCGATGCAGTTGGTTTAAAAAATGAATTGAAAACCAATTTAAGCGAATCGTCATCCTTATATTATCAAACGGTAGAAGCGAAAGAATCCAATAATATTGCTATTGAAAATGTACAAATCAGTCAGGTTTTAGATCAATTTTATGAGTTAAAAATCAGTATTAAATCGTACGGAGATTTTGAAAATGATGTGCCCATTTCTATGTATAATGGAAAAAAACTAGTTGGAAAAGCATTAATATCGAAAGAAAAGCCGCAAAAAGAAATTTTATTTACTATTCCAAAAACAGATTTTCACGGCTATGTTTCCATTCAAGATAACAGTTTAGAATATGACAATTCGTTTTATTTTAGTATTTCGAAACCCCAAAAATCGAATGTAATTGCAGTTGGAAATAGCACTAAAAACAATTTCTTATCCAGAATTTATACTGCTGAAGAATTTAATTTTACTTCAACTGAATTAAATACCTTAAATTATAATACAATTGATGATGCAGATGCGATAATTTTAAATGAATTACCAACTATTCCAAACGCGTTATCGGTAACGTTAAAAAATTACTATAGCAAAGGCGGAACAATTATTTTTATACCAGATGTAACTAGTTCCGTAGAAAATTACAATTTGTTTTTAAGAAATTTCAGTACTAATTCGCTAACAGAAAAAACAATAAAAGAAAAACAAATTACCCAAATAAGTTTCAATCATCCCATATATACCAACGTTTTTGATAAAAAAGTAAGCAATTTTCAATATCCAAAAACAAATGCGACTTTTAACGTAAACGGAAGTAATTTGCCCGTGTTACAATACGAAGACAAAAGTGTGTTTTTAGGAAATATCACCAATAAACTAGGGAATTTATACTTCTTTGCAACCTCTATAAATAAAGAAAATTCGAACTTTCAAAATTCGCCTTTAATTGTTCCCACGTTTTATAATATGGGACAAAACAATAATAAATCAGGGTTAAATGCCTTTATAATTGGTAACAACAATTACACCATTATTAACGAAACCATTGCAAAAGATAATGTTTTGAGTGTTACAAATACTGAAAATAGTTTTATTCCAATGCAACAAATATTGAACAATAAAATAAAACTTACTTTCGGAAATTATCCCGAAAAATCAGGGAATTACGAAGTGTTAAAAGATAAAGAATCGCTTAAAAATATCAGTTTCAATTATCCAAGAAATGAAAGTGACTTATCGCAAATAAATACAGATTATTTTGATTCGTGTACGGAAGTAAATTCTGTATCCACGTTTTATACCGATATTCATTCTTCCAGAACTAGCAATGAAGTTTGGAAATATTTTATCTTTGCTACATTATTATTTTTACTAGTTGAATTACTAATCCAAAAATTTGTAAAATGAATCTTTTACTAAAAAACGCGACACTACTTGAAAGTCAAAACCCATTTCATAAGCAACAAGTTGATATTGAAATTACAAATGGTATTATTTCTAAAATTGGAAAAAATATAGCCATAAAAGACGGTTTTGAAGTCATTGAAAAAGAGAACTTACATATTTCTCAAGGCTGGTTAGATACTTTAGTAGTTTTTGGAGAACCTGGTTTTGAAACCACGGAAACCATAGAAAACGGTTTAAAAGTGGCTGCTAAAAGTGGTTTCACTTCTGTTTTTTTACATTCTAATACACATCCAGCGATTGATAATCAAGCTGTAATTCAATTTATTAAAAACAAAGCGCAACATAGTATTTCTAATTTGCACATTGTAGGTTGTTTGACCAAAAATAGCGAAGGAACCGACTTAGCCGAACTTTTTGATATGAAAAATGCTGGTGTAGTAGCTTTTGGAGATTATAAAAAATCAATGACGAATGCGAATTTATTAAAAATTGCCTTTCAATATGTGGATAATTTTAACGGAATTTTGTTCGTACAACCAATGAATAAAGACCTAAAAGGAAAAGGATTTGTAAATGAAGGAGAAGTTGCAACGAAATTAGGATTGAAAGGAATTCCAGCTATGGCGGAAGAAATTGAAATTGAAAGAAACATCGCCTTGTTAGAATACACCAATGGAAAATTACATATTCCGACCGTTACAACGAAAAATTCGGTAGGTTTAATTGCGAAAGCGCAAGCGAAAGGGTTACAAATTACTTGTGGTGTTTCCGTAAACAATTTGGTTTTAACGGATGAAGAATTGGTAGATTTCAATTCAAATACGAAAATTTACCCACCTCTTCGCACAGAAACTGACAGAAAAGCTTTAATTGATGGCGTTTTAAATAATGTGATTTCAGTCATTACTTCAGATCATTGCCCGGTAAACATCGAACAAAAGCAGTTAGAATACGATTTAGCAGATTATGGTTCTATAGGTTTAGAAAGTGCATTTGGTGCTTTGCAAACGGTTTTACCAACGGAAGTTATTGTAGCCAAATTTACCGCTGCGAAATCTTACTTTAACATAGAAAACAATACCATTACAGAAGGAAATAAAGCAGAACTTACTTTGTTTAATCCAAATGAAGAATGGATTTTCAACAAAGAAAATATTCTATCTTTTTCTAAGAACTCGATTATGTTAGGCAAGAAAATGAAAGGAAAAGTGTATGGAATTATTAATAACAGTAATATTTTGTTGAATGAAAAAAATTAAATTTGCTGCTATAGTTTCTTATTTTGGAATTATTGGCATAATCTTTAGTAAAGCAATAAACAGTGAAGAAAAAAATGAATTCATCGATTTTCACTTTCGTCAAGCTTTTTTAATATCTATAATTATTTTAAGTTTAAACTTTTTTAATTATGGTTTAGACAATTCAATATTTAGAACAATAATTTGGTCGATATCTATCTTTTTAAAATGCATTGGAATTTATTATGCTTTTAATAACCAACAAAAAAACATTCCAATACTTGGCGAATATGCTCAAAAGTGGTTTAAAAATTTATAATTTATGAGTTTAGAATATTTGGTAAAACCGCCAAAAGAAATAAAAGAAAAAAACGGAGCTTTATTATTAATTCACGGTTATGGCAGTAATGAAGAAGATTTATTTTCTTTTGCACCTCAATTACCTGAAGATGTATATGTGATTTCGATTCGTGCGCCCTACAATTTACAACCTTATGGCTATGCATGGTATGAAATTACTTTTGATGCCGATGAAAATAAGTTTTCAAATAACGAACAAGCTAAAGAATCTTTACAACTAATCGCAAATTTTATTGATGAAATTTCAGAAAAATTACCTTTAGACAAATCGAATATTTCATTGATAGGATTTAGTCAAGGTGCGATTTTAAGTTATGGAATGGCGTTTACGTATCCAAATAAAATTAATAAAGTTGTGGCTTTAAGTGGTTATTTAAACGAACAAATTTTACCAGAAAATTATGATGTAAATCAAATTAATCACATTAAATTTTTTGCTTCTCACGGCACACAAGATCAAGTAATCCCTGTGGAATGGGCAAGAAAAACAGCACCTTATTTAGAGAAATTAGGTTTGCGCATTATGTATAAAGAATATCCTGTAGGACATGGCGTAGCACCACAAAATTTTTGGGATTTTAAAAATTGGTTAGATTAAAATTACTTTTAAAAGAAAATAAAAATGGCTCCTAATTCGGAGCCATTTTTATTTCTATGCTTATCTTTTTAAAGCGAAGTGTGCTTTAAATTGTTTTTGTTGGTTATTTTCTTTATAATCAATTGTAAACCAATAGTCTGTTGATGGCAGTACCGAACCAATATAAGTACCATCCCAACCCTGACTAGTTGTAATTGGAGTAATTTGTTTTAATAACTTACCGTATCTATCATAAATATAAATCTTAGCATCTGGTTGATCCAATCCTTCAATATTCCACGTATCATGAATTCCATCTCCATTTGGTGTAAAATATTTAGGATAATCAATTACCAATACTTCTGTAGTTAAGTTGGTACAGCCCTCTGTATCTTCTACCATTACTTCATGTGTACCACCTTGAACGCCTG
>Ga0164295_10004747_pt1 | contig 10787 bp, 10 predicted proteins | sample GEODES006metaG_FD_111798 | JGI IMG/M metagenome (GOLD analysis project Ga0164295, IMG submission 111798) | Oligotrophic lake water microbial communities from Sparkling Lake, Wisconsin, USA - GEODES006 metaG | ecosystem: Environmental > Aquatic > Freshwater > Lake | place: USA: Sparkling Lake...
CTTGAGAGCGGAGTCAATGGACTCATTCGGTTGTACGTTTACAAATACCAACGGTTTTTAACTGCCTCCGGGACCCAAAGAGTATGACACAACTCACTCTGAAAGGCAAGTTCTATTGCCCAGGCTGCTCGCTGACGTACACATAGTCCGCAATGCCGCGTGCGCAGGTGACCGGTTTATCCGAGCTAATCATCACCACATTGACTCCGCGCTTGCCAGTCCGCCTGGTGATTCTGTAGTTAATCCCCTGGCCATACATGATGTGCCCGGCTCCAGCGACGATCACCGTTGTGGTGTTCGGAACCTGTCCCTGTAGAGCTTTGAGCGCGGTGTCTGCCATTCCCTCGTCCCACAAAACCTGGGCGGCATAGACATTTTCATTGCCGTTTGGCATGGTGTGACCGCCCATGAGGGCGTCAAAAACTTGGCGGTGTTGCTTGTTGCCCAGGTATAGCTCGGCAGGGAGATCTTTCCTTTCGGTAGGCGAGAGGCCGGCATAGCCCAGACGGCCAACCGCACGAACCCAGGTGCGCGGAACGTTGAGCGCGACCATCGGAACGCTGTTGTCTCGGCAGGTTTGGAACAGCGGGCGATAGAACTTGTAGTCAAATCCCCAAGTGGTCTTCCAATCGACGGCGGTCAAAAAGCTGGCTTCGTCCCCTTTCCCGGCGATGAAATCGGTAAGTCCGGGCTGGGTAGGTCGCGTGAGCATTTCGACGCCGACCATGGTGGGTTGCTTGACGTCGACGAGTGCCTTGACGAGATCCGCTTGAAGCTGCTGATGCGGTGCCGTCGCGTGTTGCTCGCCTAAATAGAGGAATCCGCGCTTCGCGGCCTCGGCCGCAATCTCGGAAACCGTCGCTTCTTGCCCAGTCTCGGTGCTGTAAATCGCTCCCGGCGCAAACTTCATTTGTCCCGGGCGACCGATGTTCAAAACGTAAGGTGTTTCGGCCTGGGCAAGAACAAAAAGGGCAGCAAGCATGTTTACAGTTATACGCTTTGGTAGCCTAACGTGATGCGACTGCGCTTTGCCACTCCGATTGCCCTTCTGCTCGTCGCTGCAACGCTCGGGCTAGGCATATCCAGTTGCCAGCCAAAACCTGAGCCAAAGAAGGTCAGTAACGAGCCGACGGTCGAACCGGCGCAAAAACTCTACGAGCAACTCCGCGTGGGATCCGTACAAGCTGACATCACGATCACCGAGCTAGAGCAAGCGCGAGACATCTTACAGGCTCTCAAGGCGAACCCAAAGAAAGACATTCAGGAAGCGGTCATCGACCTCTTGGACATCATCGACAGCGTCGCCCGAACCCTTGGCGACTTCACCGTCGTGCCAGAGAAGTCAGAGATCGAGAAGGAGTTCGCCGTGCAGGATGAACATCGGCTGGCCGGAATTCGGGCCTTCGAAGAAGCGCAACTCGACCTCGGAGACGCGGACGGCGTAATAAACGAACTGCAAAGTCTTCTGCCCGACGAAACGAGCCCGCAGCCGGGCGAGGTTCAAAACCACTTTACGAATGCGGGTGAAGCTTTGGTTGATGGCATCCGAGGCCTTGGCGGCAACCCGGATGCTCCATCAGAAGCTGAAAACTGAAAACTGAAAGGTCACAGAACCAGGAATGGCAAGTTTGCCGTCGCCGCGTTCCCTTTTCCGTCCCGCACAAACGCGTACACCCGGTACTCACCGACATACGGTGGAACGGTGAAGATGTACTTACTGGCCTTCTGCTTCACGGTTGAAATCGTCGGCGGCGCAGTCTGTGGGTAGCCGCCCGGCTTCTTGTCCTTGGACTCCAACATCACGATGAACTCGTACTCCAACGTGTCGCCATCAAGGTCCATCGCCGGAACGCTGAAGGTCAGCTTGTCGCCAATCTTCGCCTTCATCGCGGGCAGCAAGGCAGGAGTTTCAATCCTTGGCGCGAGGTTCTTCGGCGCCTTTCCGCTCCACTGCTTCTGCATTTCCTCCGCGGACTGAAGCGACTCGCCCGTCGGTAATTGCATTCCGAACCAAGTTGCGGTTTCTTCTTGCTTGAATCCCCAAATGAATGCATAGGAACCCAAGCACCAACCCGCATTCGATTTGATCTGCTCTTCGTAGTTTTTCTTGTACAGATCGGCTTTCTGGGTGCTCGTCGGCTCAAGGGCGACGTTCCAGTCCGTCTTCGCGACCTCCCACTGCCCCATCGGGCCAAACTCGGTGACCATGAACGGCTTCTTCCAGCCGAACTCCTTCAATCGCTTTGGCAGCGTCGGCAGTCCACCGTACGAATTCACTCCGAGCAGCTGTACGTCCGGCGCGTACTCGGCGATCATTTTCGCCTTCTCCGCGCTCACTTCCGCCACAACGGTCGTGACCGGATGGTTGGGGTCTTCCTCCTTCACCATCTTCGCGAGGCGACCGATCTCCTTCCAAAGCACCGGATTATCGTTGCCCCCAGTCTCCATCTCGTTTCCAAGCGCCCACATCAAAACGGCAGGATGGTTCTTGTATTTCCGCACCGTCTCCCGGACCTTTTCGAACTGGTCGTCTAGCTGCTTCTGATCGTTCCATTTAAACCCGTGAGCAACGTGTCCCAGCCAATAGCCAACCGTGACGCTGAGCCCATTTTTGTGCGCTCGGTCGAGCAACCCAGGTGTGTCGTCGCCGGTACCCCAGGTCCGGATCGAGTTCCCGCCCGCGTCGGCGAGCCGCTTGAGATTCAGGTCGTCGGATGAGCTGCAGCCTGCACCCTTGATCCAATACGGTTGCCCGTTTCGGTACAGAACGGTTCCGTTTGCGGTCGTGCGGAGTTCAACTTTGCTACCTTGCATAACCGGCGCACCCAAGATCGTAAGGGCTAACAACGACGTTAACATGAATACATTCTACGTTGAGAAACGTTTCTCACAATCCAACGACCTAAGCAATTTGCGCTTTACCAGAAAAAGTCGCACACTGGTGATATGTTTCTCCCGGTTCTCGTGGCGGCGCTCAGCATGACCCAAGAAAAATCAACTTTCCTCATCCTGTTGGTTCGACCCGACAACGCACCGACGTACTCCGCCGAGCGCTCAAAGGAGATTCAGGACGGGCACATGGCCCACCTCACCAAGCTTTACAATGCCGGCACAGCCAAGGTCGCGGGACCGTTTATGGAAGACCAGCGCATCCGCGGCATCGTGCTGATCGAAGCCAAAAACATGGAGCTAGCCAAGATGGCTCCGATGGCAGACCCAGCTGTGATGGCGGGCCGACTAGCCGCCGAGGTCTATCCTTGGACAATTGATCCAGTCAAGTACGGCAAGCCCGCAGAGCCGATGGCGCTTGTAACGAACATGATGGTGCTCATTGAGCGCGTGAACTTCACCCCGAAGAGCTTCTCTTCCCAGCGCTCGCTCTACATGAAAGGGGTCGGCACAACGCTCGTTTCGGGCCCGATTGCCGGAGACTTCAAGTACATCGACGCGTTTATCGTTCCTGGAAACGACAAGGCGAAGGTCGCGGCTCTTGCCGAGAAGCATCCCGCAGTAGTCGGCGGATACGGGAAAGCGATCGTTCTGCCGTGGGGATCTGCCAAGGGCGTCTTGGCGAAATAGGGAGAGTGGTGCCGGGGGCGGGACTCGAACCCGCACGATTTGTGGTCAACGGTTTTTGAGACCGCCGCGTCTACCATTCCGCCACCCCGGCTTGGGAAGAAGAGTGTACCGCGTTCAATCTCGTACCCCCTTAACTGCTAATCTTAAGGCGTGAAGGTTCTTGTTGCGGATCGGTTCGAAGAAATCGGGCTAGACGGTTTGCGCCGTCTCGGCGTGGAGGTCATCTACGAACCTTCGCTCGCCGGAGCGGCCCTTGCCGATCGTCTGCGAGAGAGCGAGGCGGCGGTGTTGGTCGTGCGTAGCACGGAGGTTCCGGGCGAAGCGATGCGAGACACCAAGCTCGGGCTCGTGATCCGAGCCGGAGCCGGTTACAACACCATCGATATTGATGCCGCAAGCGAACTTGGCATCCTAGTTACGAACTGCCCCGGAAAGAACTCTCAAGCCGTCGCTGAACTTGCTTGGGGACTGATCTTAGCCTGCGACCGCCGAATTCCGGAGAACGTTTCTGACCTGAATCAAGGCGTTTGGAACAAGGCCGAATACTCCAAAGCTCGTGGACTTCACGGCCGCACCTTCGGCGTGATCGGCATCGGAAAAATCGCCCAAGAAATGGTGGTTCGGGCCAAGGCATTCGGAATGAACGTCGTGGCTTACAGCCGCTGGATGACGCCTGACCTCGCCGCCGGACTCCAAATTGGTCGAGCCAGCAACGCGACCGAGGTCGCGCTCATGGCCGACGTCATTTCTGTCCACGTTGCCCTTACGCCAGAAACGAGGTGCTCGCTAGATCACGCATTCTTCGACAAACTTCGCCGAGGTGCAATCTTCATCAACACCAGCCGTGCCGAAGTCGTCGTCCAAGACGCCCTCCTCAAAGCGGTTACCGAGCGAAGCGTCCGCGCCGGGCTTGACGTGTTTGAAGGTGAGCCGAGCGGGGGAACGGGAAGCTATTCAGGCGCGCTACAGAACTTGCCCGGCGTCTACTGCACCCACCATATCGGAGCCAGTACGGAGCAAGCCCAGGAGGCGATTGCCCATGAAGTCGTTCAGATTGTTCGCGAATACCGCAGTAAGGGCGGCGTTCCAAACGTGGTCAACGTGAAGCGGGCAGAAGTAGCTACTCACGTCGTCGTGGTTCGACACCTAGACCGGGTCGGCGTTCTTGCCCACGTGCTCTCGGTTTTGAAAGACGAGGGGCTCAACGTTCAGGAGATGGAGAACATCGTTTTGGGCGGCGCTCGGTCGGCAATTGCCCAAATATCAGTTGATCGCGAACCACGCCCAGAAGGTCTGCTCGCGATCAAGATGAACGAAAACGTCTTTGACGTTAGCGTTTTTCAGATTGAACGAACCGCTTAAGACTCTTTAAGAGTCAGCTTCGTTTCTCCGCGTCGTAAGACCACGCTTCGCTCGTTAACGGCTTCGATTTCCCAGCCAAGGGGGCCCTTGCTTCCCTTGCGACCAATCCACTCCGTACCGTTGAGCAGAACAATCGCGATCGGGTGGTAGCCATCGATCAAGCCGATCAACTTCGGCGGGTCAACTTTCGGACCTTCGGCGATTGGCTCCCCGTTTTGCCCGGGAGCGGTCACCGGTAAAGGCGTGATCGGCCCCTGGGATGGCAATCGAGTGAGATCTGGCAAAGGCTCAACGGGCTCAATCGGCTTCGGCGCTGGTTTGACGACCTTCTTAGCGATTTGCCGGAAGGGGGTGGCGGGCGCAACAGCCGGCGGGTCCATGAGCGCCACTTTTCCACCCGGAGTTAAACCGGTAGCAACCAATCCTGCCGTTCCCGTGGTTGGGCTAGGAGTGTCCAAGCCCGATGACATCACAATCGGTGCAGCCTCTTGAGCCGGGGCCGGAGCCCCACCAATGATGCCCATTGAAGACAGAAGTTGGAATCCTACGAATCCAAAGACAATGACTACACCGCCCACCAGGGCGTACATTTTCTTCTGATCTTCTTTTGCTGTAGGCTTCATCTTGGAGTCCCGGGCTTCACATCATTCATGATGCGAGGCGTAATCGTCACTACAATATCGGTCCTTCGCTTGGATTTCGTACGGTTTTTGAACAATTCTCCGATCAAAGGCAGATCGCCCAGGATGGGGAACTTCGTCAGGGTCTCGGTTTGCTCGTCTCGGATCAATCCGCCGAGCACCACGGTTTCGCCATCGTTCACCACCACGGTGGTCTCCGCCTCTCGAGTGCTGGTCTGAGGCAGACCGTTGGCGTCGATGCTTCGAATCGTGCTGACCGCCGGATTGACGTGCATCGTAATCGTGCCGTCTGGATTGATTCTTGGTCTCAGCAGCAAGATGATGCCGACTGGGAACTCAAGCACTTCAATCGTCTGCGCACCCAAAGCTCCTGCGGTGGCGATTCGAACTCGAAGCGTGTCGCCGATGAAGACGCTCGCGCTGTCATTGTCCATCACCTGAACTCGTGGGTTCGCGAGGATCTTCGCGTTTCCTTGGGTGATCTGTGCCGAAAGGGTCGCAGTGAGCGAGCCAGGCATTCGCGAAATCTGGCCAAGACCTGCTGGTTTCGTGGTGTTCTGGTTGTTGAAAGTCGTAAGGTCTGCGATGGTGCCGTTTGGCACTTCCAAGAACTGAAGCGGCTGCCAGTTAAACGTGTTGCCGATGTTCGAGCTGAAGTTTGGCGTCGTCTCGACCACGTTCACGTCGACCGTGACCTGTGGCGGGCGAACGTCGATGGCTTCCAGCAATCGAATCGCTTCCATCACTCGCGCCTTAGGACCACGGACCACGAGCCGACGACCCTGCTCGGTCGAGGCGCGCTGGAGCTGGTCAAGATCCTGACTGCCACCCTGCTGACCACCTGCCGCCGGAGCAGCCTGCTGCTGTTGCTGGGCTCCGCCACCGCCGCCTTGATCTTGCTGCGAGATTCGCGAGCTGATTGGCGAGAAGAGTCCGCGCTCTGGCGAGTAGGCTCGCGGCGCCACGAAGACGTCGACGTCCTTCATCGACTCTTTCAGGAATCGCTGAAGTGGACCACTCGTGATGTACTTCGACTCGTAAACTTCGGTCACGATGCCGGCATCCATCGGGTCGACTGCTTTATCAAGCTTCTCAACGGCAGCCTTTGCCGCCGCGACCCGCTCGGTCGTACCGGTGAGAGTGATGACGGCGCCATTTGCCGTGACAATCACATCGGGGAACAGCGTGCTCATTTGGGCGACAATTTTGTTCACATCACCCTTGACCGAATAGACCTCGACGGCTCGGAGCATCGGAGCCTGCGATTCGCCCGAGAAGTCGTCGATGTATTGCTTTGCTTCCTTCAGGTCTTCCTGAATTCCGTAGAAAACAATCTTGTCGCCGATCGCGGTTACGCTTGCCTGCGGGAATGCGGTTTCAAGCGCTTTGGCAATTTCGGCAGCCTTGGCCGGATCGACCTGGAATCGAGCCCGGAAGGAAAATGGCTCGAGGGCGCGCTTCATCTCGTCGAGTCCAGCGACCACGAACGTGTTCTGCGTGCGGCGGAAGGTGAGACCAGCAGCAGAAACGGCAGCGCGGACAGCTTCGTCAGCAGAGTTAGCGATGATCGTAAGCGTAATCGGAGTTCGATCTTTGCCCGCGTAAACGATGTTCACGCCAAGTCTCGCCGCCAAAGCGCGGAAGACGGACGGAACGGTCGTATCCGTGAACGAAAGTCGGACAGGCAGCTGACCTACGCCGGACACAGCGCCGGTTCTATTCGACGCCGCCGCAGACGTAACGTCTGCAACTTGTGGTTCGACGGCCACTGGAGATGGAACCGGAGTTCCTCCCAGCAGAGAGATTCCTAACGCAATTGCACTGTGACTCATGATTACCCTTCCTTGGTTTGTTCCGCTGACTCTTCTGCGAGCGGCACGTTCATCAAAACGTATCGCGCCAGAACTACGCCAAGCTCAGTAGCCGAATCCGTTCGGCTCCACTTGACATTACTTATTGTGTACATTCTTTGCGAATTTTCAAAGTCTCGCAAAAATGCGCGGATATTAGCATAGCTTCCGCCAACGCTAAGTTCCGCATAAATCTTCTTTACGCCGGTCAAAGTCTTATCATCATCCAGCGTATACCGATACCCTCGACTATCCAGGACTCCCGCCCCAAATGCCTGAGCTCGTGAACTCAACTTGAGCAAAGTCACGTTGTGAATCTTTGCGATCGTGTTCAAATCTGAAACAAATCGAGTTTCTTCCGTCGGACCATCCATCGGTCCAATCCGGCGCTGGTATTGCGTGATGTCCTTCGATTTGCTGTTAAGCGCGATGGCCTTCTTAACCTCTTCATCTGCCTTGGCAAAGTTCAATTGCGCGCCGATAACCCGACCAAATTGAATGATCAGAGCCACGGTCGCAGCGACGATGCAGATGACTGGCAGCAACCAACCTAAGATTCTGGATTGCATGTTATTGTCCTCCTACTGGGGTTGGCACTTGCGTCTTCGGGTCTATCGTAGGGTCAACCGCCGGCACAACTGGCTGGGGCTTTCCGGCATACTCAACTTCCGAAAGGTTGTAAGTTCGGGCGCTGATCTTGAACTCGATAAAGCTCGTGTTCTCGTCCTTCTTTCGTTCGATTCCGGCGATGGTCGGATTGACCACTGCCTTACCGAGCTGGAGGCGGCGGACCATATCCACGATGTAGCTTTCTTCGTTCGTGATCCCTTCAATGGTCACATTCTGCTCTTGGTTTACATCGATCGACTTCAGTCCAATGCCGAGCGGAGCGCTTCGAGAAATTTCGTCAATCACGGATACCGCAGGAAGGCCATCCTTCCTGAGCAGGTCTGCCTGCTGAACCAAGCGTCGAACGGTTCGGTCGGCGAGCTCGGCTTGCTCGCGGATATTCTGCGCTCGCTTTAAGGTGTCTTCGGTTTGCCGTTGAAGCTCGTTGACCTGGTAGCTACCAAAGAGCCAACCTCCAAGACCAACCGCGAGGGCGCCGATCGAAACCAGCACGCTTCCCAAAAGGTTGCGCTGGGTGTCTTTCTTCTGCTCAAGCGCAAAGTCGCGCTTATAGATTTCGACCCGCGGCGCACCAACCGCGAGGTCGGCACGATCCATCAATGCGATTCCGTAAGCCGTGTTATAAGACAGCGCGCCTTGTGGGACGCTTTCTACCGGAGAGTTCGGCACGAACGCCCGCACGACGGTCTCGTCCGGGTCGTAGTTATTCGATTTGTCACCGAGCCAAGTCGAGAACGCGTCAGTCCAACGTAATTCAATATCAAGCCGGGTTGCAATCGGCTCCAAGAAAGTAGCCATCCGTTCCGTCACACTGGTGACGAGCATGCGGCGTGGCAAGGCAGAAACATCAAATTCTCGCTCGAAATAGTCCACCGAGCGCCGGATATCAACCGCGAGTTCATCAATTCTCGCGTCGTTTAAATCTAGGCGGCCGTCCTCGGTGTCCGATACGAGCAAGTTTGCGCCTACGTTCAGCGATCGGTAGAACCACAGTTCTCCCTTAACCAGCAGGGTCAGGTCCGCGGACGTTTCGTGGAAGTTGAGTACAACCACCGATTCTTCGTGGGCGAGGAACGGAACGAGGGCGCGAAGGCGAGCAAACTGGGCAGGTTCCAGCGAAACCAGATATAGATTCTGCGATTCGCATGCTTCCTGTAGGTGAAGCACCGTACTGCTGTGGGTCGCTGCGATCAAGACCGGAACTTCGTCAACCGCCTGACTGTTCGGCGACCGAAGCTTGAAGAAGCCGTAAGTGCCCTGGTCTTCAACAAGGTGGTAGTGGGCAACTTCCCCGTCGACGATCGTCTTCAGGTCGGTGCCGGCAACCGCAGGAACGGAGATTCGGTAAGTCGAAACGCGTGCGTCGGGAACGGCAATGCTGACCCGCGTGCTGTTGTCGACCTTCAAGCGTTCGGAAAGCTTCTTAAGGGCTTGACCGATCAAGCCGGGGTCTTGAATGAACCCACCGCTAACGAGTCCAGGCTCAATTTGGAGAATAGCGTGAGCCGTGACCTGGGATCGATTGCCGGTATGACGGACGTTTACACCACGGATCTCAGAATCCGTGATTTCAATTCCTACGTAATTGCGATTACGTCCGCGATTAAAGGCCATATTCTTGGTACGTCCGTGTTTCTGACCCGTCGGTCTGCCATCCCGAAAGCCATCCTTAGCTCCCGTTCAGTCAAGCTGCCGAGGCACGCCAGACCGATTCAGGCAGACACGCATTGTCTACACAGAGGTTATTGGCTGTCGGATCTAATTTCGGTAGGGCCACGCGCCGCCTGAAGGGCAAATTATCAGAACTTTCAACCCGTCGAAGGACGTCACTGGCATCCTGAGACAAAAAATGGGCGGCGAGGCATTGCCTCGCCGCCGGATCGTGAATCGTCGTTAGCCTTACGCTTACTGTTGCAGAGTGATCGTTGGCAGATCAGCTGCGGTGCAGTTGCTACCAGCAGCTGGCTTGATCGTTGCGGAAGCTGCAGACTGGGTGAGGGTGTAGTCCGTGGCGAGGGAAGCCGCACCGGTGCAAGGGTTGGTTGGAATCGTGCCGCCGAGTTCGGTCGTGATCGCTGCGGTCGTGATGTCCGTCGTGCTGTACGACTTACCGTTGCTCTTCACATAAAGAGCCTGAACTGCGGTTGCGATGGCCTTGGCGTTTGCGTTCGCGGTCTTATGTCGAGCGTCCTTCACCGAAGAGAGGTAGCTAGGAAGAGCGACGGCAACCAAGATGCCGAGGATGAGAACGACGACGAGGAGCTCAATAAGAGTGAAGGCTTTGTTTGACTTGTTCATTTTATGATCCTAAACCAGCGGACTTACTCAGAATGAGTTTCCTTTAGTGCGCCCGTTTTCATTCATTAGTGTTTATCAGAATCGGAATAATCGCAAGGACACCTTCCGGGTACTCGGTTTGTGTGACGCCAGTTTGAGGCAAGAAAAACGCCCGCCCAGCTGGTGCTGGACGGGCGCTGAGAGCGTGTTCCGCTCTTACTGAGCGAGGGTGATGACAGGCAGATCGCCGGCCGTGCAGTTCGAACCAGCCGCAGGCTGAATCGTGGCTTGAGAAGCGGACTGAGTCAAGTTGTAGTCGGTCGTGAGCGAAGCCGCGCCGGTGCAAGGGTTGGTTGGAACCGTCCCGCCGAGTTCAGCCGTGATGGCCGTCGCGGTGATGTCGGTCGCGCTGTACGACTTTCCGTTGCTCTTCGTGTAAAGTGCCTGA
>Ga0164295_10004748_pt1 | contig 10787 bp, 13 predicted proteins | sample GEODES006metaG_FD_111798 | JGI IMG/M metagenome (GOLD analysis project Ga0164295, IMG submission 111798) | Oligotrophic lake water microbial communities from Sparkling Lake, Wisconsin, USA - GEODES006 metaG | ecosystem: Environmental > Aquatic > Freshwater > Lake | place: USA: Sparkling Lake...
GAAGACCAAGGACAGAAAAAGTATACCTTGACCATTCGTAAAGGATGGTTTGGATTTGAATATGTCACGTACAAGACCAAGGACATGCCGGTCACACGGGGGACGATTGTGTATGAACGGTATGGAAACGAGTACGAGAAATACAAATGGTTTCGGTTCAACGACCTGGATAGTCATCTCACGATTGATACCACGATTAAATACTACGATGACCTTATTTTTGACAAGGTCGCAGTACGTGGCTTCTTGGAATACAAGAAAACGTATCAGGACAAGGTACGTTTGGCGAGCGAGTTCTTAAAAATCAACGCCAACGCGAAATTGATGACCGAATTTACGCGATTTATTTATGACAACCTGGACGCCACCCATGTCAATCACTCTCTCTTGGGCATGCTAAACACCACGTTTGCGACCCGTATCCGTACCGGGCTACTGGACCTGTTGTTTTCTCCCAACGAAACCATCTATGTGATACAGACTGTGCGAAAGCCAGGGCGGGAAGAACAAACCAACACACTGAACTATAAAATCGCGTCGTATCGTGATGTTATCCCCGATAAGATGCTGGATTTTGACCGGGTCATCGTAGGCGACTACCCGGAGCGTGACTATTGTAAGGACAATATATGTGACAATGTCCCTGCCAAGATAGACAACCAGACCAATCTACATGTGATTGTGCTGGTGACCAAAGAAAACATCAAGGATATAGATGTGTTAAAACAAGAAACCGATTGTAAAATGTTGAAGAAGAATTTACAACGAAACATGAGAAGGCTCATCTATACGGGTGGGAACCGAACAAGACAGAAGAAACGCTTAACGAGACGACGAAAGAAGCGTCAATAACGTGTCCACGCTCTGCTGGATTTGCTTGTAATAAGCATCGGTTTCTTGTTTGAGTTCATAGAGGTCCGTCAACCTGGCGGTGACATCATTCAGGAGTTCCTGGGTTTTGAGCTCTTCCTGACGGAGGGCTTCTTGTTCCAGTTTCCACTCCTCTAATTTCTGTACATGGGTTTCTTTTTCCTTTTCTAGTTGCATAAGGGTTCGCTGAATGTGTTTCATTTTTTCATCCAGTAGGCTAATTTGAGACATCTATACGAACATCACTTATTTTTTATCTAGATATTCATCGCATAAATTAAATGGCAATATGGATGGAGTTCTTGTCGCTCTTGCGTCTACCCTTTCGTGAGGTCACGGGGGTATCCCCTAGATGGTCTAGTTCTTCTAAACTAATCATACTGTCATTCTTCTCCGGCAAAGGGATGGTCTTTTTCAGTCCCGTTAAAATACTGTTGATGTTCTCGGGACCGTTCATCTCGGGGCGTCTCTCGGGTCGCCTAGGCTCCGGTCGGCTATCCTGTCGGGGCTCTTGCCTGGGCTCGGGCCTAGAGAACTGTTGGACAAATTGATTGACCCCAGGATTGGTCTTCTCCATGGTCGTGGCGGCTGCCCGAGTGAATTGGTTCATGAGGTCAGGGTTTTGTCTCATGATGTCGTCCATCCCAGGAATGGCCGACTTGAACATGGTATTGGACATGTGTACCATGATACCTGCCGATGCAAGCTGAAATGCCAACTTGAGTTCAGGGGCCATTTTCGCCTTGGACTTGTATTTCTCCGCAAGCTCACTAAAAATTTCATCGTAGTCGCTTAGGTTTTCTTGAATGTTCTCGGAGATACCATCCAGCTTGATGTCAAACGGGTCAAACTTGTTATTCAGGAACTCAATCCCCGTGATGAGGGTCGTCAGCATCTTTCCCTGAAACTGGACACTGTTCTTTCGCTCCCTCTCCGCTTGCTGGTACTCGTACTCTCCACGCATCTCGTCCAGGCTGTTTTCCATAGTATACTGCTTACTCAGTTCCACACCCTTTTGTTGTAGGGTCTCTAACTTTCGTAAATATTGAAACTTTTCTTTCAGCATTTCCTCTTTGGTTTTAATCTCAATGTTTTTCAGCTCGCCTTCCACGTTGATTTCCTGAATGTGCCGATAGCCGTCACTGGTCGTTTGTCGGTGGGTATCCATAGACACAGTATCCCGTGCGATACGGATGGGCTCACTTGTGTTTTCAAACTTCATGGATTTCCCCATGTCTTCAAACTCCTTCATGTCTTCGGCAAACGAGACACCCGCAGCAGGCTTGGCATCGTTCAAGAGAAACTCAATCCCTCCTCCGAAGTCCGAGCTGGGTTTCAGTTCCATACTATCCAACGTAATCTCTTCCATCTATGAAAGATGAATATTAGATAACTTTAAATCTATCGCATTAATACATTACATAGAGACGGTAGTCACTTGAATGGTTTCCAGGAACTGGGATACCGAACTCTCTAATTTGTTTTCTTTTTTCATATAATCCAGTAGCTGTAGAAAGCAGTCCGATAGGTCATCCTTTTTTTTATGTTTCCCAAAATACTCTACCTGAGACGTGTATTTTTCTTCCAGGATTTGGCGAGTAATCACAATTCCCAGTTTCTTTCGCTGAGCATATGTCGTCTTCTCTTTGAGAAACATTTTGAGTTTGTTGGTCGCGTTCCAGTATTGGATAGAGGTATTCCCTTTGGAGACAAAGTACAATGTAATCATACCTTGTAGAGCCTTCATACGGATAGCGTTTTGTCCAATCTGGTTCTCAATCAATATCAAATCGTATCGCGGAGGCAAGGTTTCCAGAGCATCAAACAGACGTTTACTTAAATCCACCATGTTGAGTTTGTTCGCATTGACCGTCTTGTCACACAACTCAATTACTTTCCAGTCTACAATGGTATCGTCATACATACAATAGGCCAGGTTCTTGATACCGACATCAATACTAAGATACATATAAGGTATAAATACAGAATACATTTAAACCTTATTCACACATTGATAGATGTGGATTCCGATGGTCGTGCTCTTGGCGGTCGTCATTTGTCTCGTGTTGGGTAGAAATCGTGTTCACCCTTACTCGGAGATTGTAGACCCTGCGGACCCCGCCTCGTTATAGTCTTCCATATAGGTTCGCCTCATGGGTCTGCGTTTCTTGTCATCCAACATTTGTCTCGTCAGGTACATCTCCTTGGCAAACGAATGCTCGTAACCTTCCGGTTGCTCTTGCCCGCGGATCAGGTAGGGTGAACCGTGCTGAAAGGGCTGGTGAACAATGGGTGTTTTGTTTTCTAAAATAGAGGTGCGATAATTCAGTTTCATGATTTCGTTCGCATGGTCCATCAAATACTTACGGTATTCACTGTTGGTCCGGATACCGTGATTTCGTTTAAAGGTCTCGGTCTCGTGGTTGTAGAGAGTAAAGGTGCGTCCGTCTTGAACGATGCCCGGGAATTGGCTGGTTGCGTTGTTGTTCGTGACATAGTCGGTTGCCCACATCGTATAGTATAGTATAGAAATAAAGTATATTCGGTGAATTGGATGATTTACAACTTGGCAAGCTCCACGAGTTCATTCTTTTTCATGCTAGGCTTCACCTTCACGCCTTTCTCGGTGAGGAGGTCGCGAAGCTGTTTCATAGACATTTTGCTAAATCCATCTTGGTTCTCTTCAATCACAATCTCCGTACCCAGGTCCGCACTGATGTCTATGTCCACCGGGTCGCTTTTCTCAATGACCAGCGGACCATTTGTCTCGGCTTCCGGTTCCAGGGTGAAGACCTTCACCTGAGGCTCCAACTCCTCCAAGTCACCCAGGTCGCTTTCGTCGTCGCTCTCTCCCTCAGACAAATCTACCACCTCGGTCACCTCGGGACTAGCGACGGGTGGAGTAGATGATTGTTTCGCTGTATTTCTATCTCGTAACAGCTCATAGAGTAACTTGGCTTGCTCGTTCTGTGACTCTTCAAGCGACTCGTACTTCTTCTTGAAGTAATAGCACATCAAGGTCACCAATAGAAGATTGATAATCATACCAATAAAGAAGCTTCCAATATCAAGAATAGAAGAAAGCATCATTATGTGAATAACCTATATAATATTCCTTAGGTTCTAACGAACAATAAGTCAGGATAATTCATTTCCTTTAAAATGTATTTTCCACCATGGACCGTAGAATATCCTTCTAAGATACGATACAGAAAGGTGATTTTGTCATCCGTTTGTACGACGTCCATTTTTCCGTTGACCACGTGGTCTGACCCCACAAAGTGTTTACACAAGTCTATGAAGTGGGTCGTAATGAGGTAATCAATAGAGACCTTGTGTTCGTTGAGCAGAGACAAATACATGGTCGCACACGACACCGCATCCACCGGGTTCGTCCCGGAATAAATCTCGTCAAAAATACAAAGGTGACGTTTTTCCTGATGTTGAAGCACACAATCCAGAATGTCTTTACAGCGTCGTGCCTCGGCCTGAAACAGACTGTCTCGTCCAGACGTATCCGGAATATTGAGATAAGAATGAAAGAAGTCATAGATACACACCGTCGCACGAGAGAAACACCCTAGACCCAGTTGCTGAGACAAAAGAGTATTAATCATGCCGGACTTCAACACGGTGGTTTTACCGGAAGCATTCGGGCCACTGAGGATAAGGTTCCGTGTTAAATCCAGGGTGTTTTTGATTATCTTCTCTTCGTTGAGGAGGGGTAAATAATACATGTCTTTGAACACGGTCTGTTTTCCAAACGTACATGGACACAGGATACCGGCCTTGATGTGTTGTTTGAGCTTGTGAATGTCACGAATGTATTGGTTCAAGTGAAAGGAATACAACAACGTCGTACGATAGTCGTCTCGCATGAAAAAGGAATAATACAACTTCATCAATAACCCGAGTTGAGTGAGCTTGGAAAACAGACCGGTCGTGGGCTGGACCTCGCTTAAATGGTCTATCATGTGTCTCATCTTTTTCAACTCTACCTCGTTCTTTTCATGGAACGGCTTGTACGTGGCATAGCGAGCGATACGGGTCTGTAAGGCCTCCGCCGTGTCCACGGTTCGTTGTAAATGTTCCTTACAGGATTGAACAAAGGTATACACGGAACCAATGTTTTTGTAATACGTCATACAGGTCGTGACGTTGGTATAGATTTGTAGAAAGTAAATGAACAGAGAGACGACGGCAGTGGTCTTGTCTTGCATAGAGACCGTATCAAACCCACTGAACAACTTGTACAAACTGGTCGTCTTCATGACCGCTTTTAAATGGTCCACGTACTGGTCAATGGTCACCTCTATGCCTTTTAGTTTTAGAATGATAAAGGGCATCAACAAAATCAGGAGCGGAGACAAAAGAGAGAACACGGGTGTGGACAAGTTATACATGCCGAGACAATGTAGAAACGCGGGCGAGTCGTTCATGTACAACAGTGGCTTGAACCCAATGTATTGGTAACGGTCAATGAAATTTGTCTCGTCGCAGAACGAGGTAAACGCTTCATGAAACCCCTGGTCCTCATAAGGGGTCAGCTTACACCTTTTGACGACACGTTGACTTTCCTTTAAAAAGGCCACGTCGGTGGTATAAAAAGAAGACCATTTCTCCATCAGCAAGGATTGGTCAAAGAGATGCCGATAGAGAGGCATGGGACCGCTCATTTCCAGGTCACTTTGGACAATCAAAGACACTGTTTTCGGGTCAGCATATTCAATCGGCAATTTAAAATCACAAACATCCTCGGTTTCCTTGGTCATGACAAAGTACTGGTCCAAATCGTAGGACATTATCTTACCTTAGGAAAAGGTTATAATAATATAATATAAACGAAAATAAATAACTCTATACTATAATGTATTCGTACGATACCATTATGGGTCTGTCGATACAGATGAAGCCTGAACAATACGCCTTGGACCCTAGTACCGTTCAAATACTGAACAAATTGAAGGTCCTCTTACAGATACCGGTGATAGAACCGTTAAAGGCTACCGTGATTGTGAAGAAACAGAGTGAAATCTCCAAGGTGATTAACCTGTTGAACAAGGTCACCGAGAAGACCTATGAAAAATTAAAAAAGGAGATTGTGGACCTGGTACGTTCCGTGGAGAAGATAGAGGACCTTCACAAAATCAGTCGCACCATTTTTAACATTGCCAGTTCCAATCTCTTTTATAGTGTACTCTTCTCCAATCTATACAGTGAACTGGTGACCGTCAATAAAATCTTTTATGACATTTACCAAGAACATTATGAAACCTATTTCGCTGATTTGTCTCGATTAACCTACGTGGACCCCAACCTAGATTATGACCGATACTGTGATTACGTCAAAGAGATTGACCGCCTGGACTCCCACTTGACTTTCTTTATTCAGTTGATGAAGAAAAACATTGGGAACATGGACCAGGTGGCGGACCTGTGTATGCTCATCGAGACAAAAATTGTGGGACTACTGGAAGAAGAAGGAAAAGACTTATGCGAGAAGATGCTGTCGTCGGTGGCTATCATTCTCCGGGAAACGGCAGACTTTCTGGCCTTTCATAAAAACCTGGAAACGATTTATACCTTGTTTTTGACCATTCGGCAACATCCCTCCATTACCTCCAAAATGAAATACAAGTGTATGGACATGGAAGAGTACTTGAAATAATTCACAATAAAATTGTTTTCATTTAAAATAAATTACTTATAGTATACAATGACCAGTTCGGTGAATTCACGAATTTCTCCAAAACGATATGAGAGTTTGCTCAGCGAGATAGAGGAGGAGGACCAAAATAGCAAGAGCGACTTGTATGAACTCAATATCTATGACCATCTTATCCATATCTCCCCAGGAAAAACCATACGTGATGAGGATATCAAAGACCTGGTGTATTGCTATGTCTATGGGGTGAAACAGGACAAGGTCGTACAAAAGTTGGGGGTCTATGAGCGTTTTACCAAGGAGAAAGAGGAGTTCTTTGATTTGTCTACCTTTGGCAAAGGAACCCTGTGTCTCTTTGAAACATACGAAACCAATCCTTCTCTCTTTCAGGTCTTTAAGGTGGATACCGAAGCCAAACCTAAGACCGTTCCTAAGACTAAGAGTAAGAAGTCGGCAAAGGCCGAAGAACCGACCGAGGAACCGACCGAGGAACCGGTAGAGGTGGACCTGAATGCCCCAGAGACAAAGGTGGAAACGGAAGAGCCCGAAGCTGAACCCGAGACAAATCCAGAGGTGGACCTGAATGCTCCTGAGACCAAGCCTGAGACCAAGCCTGATCCAAAACCGGTATCTAAGTCCGTCTCTAAGCCACCCGTTCTGGACGCGGAGACACTCGGTGAGCCGGAACCCAAGAAGCCATCCAAGATAAGAATGAAGAAGACCAAGTCTGAGACCAAGCCTGAGGCCAAGTCTGAGACCAAGCCTGAGGCCAAGCCCGAGACAAATGAACCGAAGCCCGAACCGAAGCCTGAAACCAAACCCAAGACCCGTACGAAGAAAACCAAAGCCACACAGGAACCTAAGCAGGAACCCACACAGGAAGCTACCGACTTGGACAAGGTAATAGGTACAAGGTTTGGATAAATATATTCGTGTAGTATATGTTGACGATACAAACCCAACGGTTCCGTTCCTACGACAACTTAACCCCGAAGAGTAATAAAAACATTGGGTTCATTTTAAAGAAATACGTCTCTCTGGTCAAAGACATGAACATTCAAGACCCCTATTTCATGAAACTGATTTATTCACATCTGTCCAAGGCTGTACAAGCCAAGAAAGAGACCCACATTACGGAAACCTCCAAGCAGCCCTGGGTGGAGGGTGATTTCGTGGGCCCCACGGTTCAAGAGGAGGTGACCAATGCCGTCTTTCAAAGTTACAAGGTGGAAACCAAGATAGAAGGATTTACCTTTGACATAGAGCTGTATACACGGGATACAATTGACCTGGAACGGTTTCTCTTTTTTATTCATGCGGTACTGGCACTCTGTTGTAAAAACACCTTGACCAAAACTAGACAATTCCGTTTAAAACTCATTCTAAGTGACGCAGAAAAGATAAAGGGACATGCCATCCCAGACCATCTCAACAGTGGATACACGGAGAGCTACAAAGAATTGGTCATTTATCGTAAGGAAGAATTTCTCAAAGTCTTTATCCATGAATGTTTTCATCTGTTTTGTCTCGAGTTCTCCGAGTCGTACAGTTCCCAATACAAGGAAATGCTGCGAACCATCTTCAAGGTAGAAAGTGATTACCTTTTGTTTGAAAGCGTCTGTGAATATTGGGCCCGTACCTTGAACTGTGCCTTTGTCTCGTATTTCATGAAGCCAGACATGACCTTTCCAGAGTTTGAAAAGATATTCGTCCTGAACCTCTCTATGGAAACCATCTTCTCCATGATACAAATGAAAAACTACCTGTCTCTACACAACTTAACCTACGACGACCTGTTGACCAAGCGTGTGGTGTCCTACAAAGAAGAAACCAATGGCTTTTGCTATTATGTCATCACCAGTATTTTAATGTTTCATTATCAACCCACCATGAACTGGTTTATTAACCATAATGAAACCATGTTGAACTTTTCTAAATCCAACAAAGATTTGTACCTGTTTCATCAGTATATACAAAGCATTTACAATGCCAAGTCCTTTACGGATGCGTTGAAAAAGTTAAAGTCGTTTAAACTAGAAAACATGTCCATGAGCTTGTTTGATATTGAAATCTACAACTAAGATAAGTATCATAAGTATTTTAATCGCTGGATACATAAGTTATGATTATCATGGAGGAACAGGATAATCATAAAGGTGATGTGTATTGTTTTTATTTTTTTGTGTTTGTAGGTCCTAGACCGTTTACGGGCGTTTAAGCAGTGACCGCCTTCTCAAAGTGGCACGACAGGTACTTTTGAAGGTTGAAGTAGGACAGCTGCTGGCTAGGGTCCGTGACTGTCTTCTCGTCGTATTTGAGAAGCTTCTTCAACTTTTCATCAGCAAGGATGAGACGACCGTTCTCCTTGGCTTGGAGGTTGTTTGACCGAACATAGGCAGTAATCTGCTTGGTCACGTCGGTGCGGGCCATCAGCGTGCCACTCTCGCGTCCCAGGAAGACGGCGAGCTCGTCGCTAATCTTGGTGGGCTTCACGAAGCCGCTTGGGGCACGGTTGCCCTTGTTCTTGTTCTTCTTTGCGTTGAGCTTGTCCAGCACACGAAGCTCCTTGGACACGTGCTTCTCCACAAGCTTAATCTCCATTTTGAGAGCACTGAGCTGGACGGTGAGGTCCACGACGGAGCGGTTGAGGTTTGCAAACACGTCTCCGATGGGGGTCACCTCAGGAGTGACTGGCTCCGTCTTGACGGGCTCAGGAGCCACTGGGGTAGGAGCGGGGACAGGTGCTGGGGTAGGAGGAACCTCTACGGGGACTTCTACCGAGGCATTCTTGGACGCCTTAGGCTTGGACTGCTTTGACTTAGGCTCTTTGATAGCGGACATTATACATAACCATAGGCATTCTTTTTATATTCATTTTTCGTGGATTTAATTATTTTGATAATTACAAATCTATCAAGGAAACAAAATAGAAAGGGGACCCTCAAATGACAAAACATCCATGTTCAAAGAACCGACTCGTACAACCAAGGTAACGCATCGGCCGCAGGGATGCTGACCAAAGTCAGGGCAGATAAAATATAATACGCACCCAAGATTTGATACTCGGTTTGGCTAGAACGATACAGCAGGTCATGAAGAATAGAATAGATGTATTGTTTTAACAGCTCCAAAGGAGGGTGAGAGCTCTCGAGTATCATCATCGGGATGTTATGAAAAGGTGTCCCATTCGGTGGACAGATGTTTCGTTTCATTTCGCCAGACAAATGGGCACGATAACTCCATATATCGTACAGTTCAAAGATAAACCGTTTCAACTGAACCTCGTTTAACCGTAACAACCATTCACTTTGGGTATAGTTCCCCAGGGTGTCCATTTTCTGGAACAGAGCAATGATTTTTTGTTCATAAGACAATACTCTTTCTGGTATCACTACTGTTGGAAACAACAGACGATTGTACAAGGCTCTTCGTTCAATCTGTCTGGAAACCTCTGAGCTGAACGGTCTACGGGTATAGGGGTTGTAGTTCATCTTTTTCTCCATCAGGGTAAAGATAGACCCCACTTCAAACCCATACACAAACTTGTCATCTTCCCTGAAACTAATAAAGGAACGATAGTTTATCTTTTGGACAGGCTCCGTGGTCAAAAAGTCTTCCTCGTTGTTGCATAGAGACCGGTCCAGGCGTGCTGGCCCCTGGGACCGGTGAAACAACACCACCATGTAGCGTCTCCAATATTTCTGTATCACACAAGAATACGAGCATTCACGTAGGGTCTTGTACAAATCCTCCACGACTTCTTGTTTTTTTCGTTGTTTCCATTTGACTTTGAAAAAGACATGAATATCTTTCAATTCTTTGAGAGTGTAGTTGTATTCTTTCAAAAATTTGTATTGATGAAACGTTTGAATCGGGTGGGTCATGATATAACAGTAGGATTTATATTTAACCGATTATTCTAATCTCTTTTTCGTACGCACTCCTTTTTTCCCGACAATAAAATAAAAATTGATTTAGAGAAAGCACCTATGATTATATGTAAAATGTCTTCCCTCATTGTGAACGCTAGCAACTTCTCGCCAATGACCCAGATGGTTTACGGTAAACCTCGTGTCAATACCAAAGGCGGAAAGAGTATCAACATCACGAATTCTGGAACTCGCCGCTCGCTTATGATCCACACGCCTATGATGCTGACGTATGGTGTGAATGAGCACAAGAACGACGATGGGTCCACCTCTTATGACATGAACATTCAGTTTCCGCGTGAGGAGTTTGAGACGGATGCCAC
>Ga0164295_10004750_pt1 | contig 10786 bp, 6 predicted proteins | sample GEODES006metaG_FD_111798 | JGI IMG/M metagenome (GOLD analysis project Ga0164295, IMG submission 111798) | Oligotrophic lake water microbial communities from Sparkling Lake, Wisconsin, USA - GEODES006 metaG | ecosystem: Environmental > Aquatic > Freshwater > Lake | place: USA: Sparkling Lake...
CAAAAGCTCATGGCCTCCGTGCTCCGTCTCACAGAAGAAGAGCTTAATTAAAGAGCTGCCGACGATCACACTTCGTGTACCGGTACGTGTTAACGCATGTGAACGTGACTCACGTGGATCTGGTGCTAAATGTGACATTTCACTTGAGGCACCGGTACGGGTACTGTACCGGTAAACTTTCGACGCTCGCTTTTTCGCCCTCTCGAAAGAGGAGGACGCGCGGCTCGTGTGGGTCCTCCTCCTCCTGGGGTTTATGTCACGAACAAAAGACAACCGCTTTGGCCTCTGCCTGGCATTGGCGCCTGCGTCAATCATCATAGGCGACAGTGTAAGCGCCCAGTTCTTTCAAACATTGATCGAGCTGCTCAGCACGCATTCTGCGAATGTCTCCATCAAAGCCATGACCAAGGGTGGCTCCTACTGGTCCTCAACGGGTCCTGTTTCACAAAAACTGTGTGCCGGCCCTGGGTGCGAAATCCTTCGGTCACTGCCTCCTCATGCAACCGCGGCACACATATGCAACGGAGCAGTGTGGCTCGCCTTCATCCGCAACGATTATCTAGACGTGTCGGCGTCATACCCTGTTAAGGAAAGCAAGACGCTGTGGCACTGCGGACGAGACATCGATGAGTTCTCGCCCCAAGTTCGCAAGGCACTTCGCAAGTCGACGCATCTCTGCGGGCCACCATCGCTACTCACGACCATGTGTGACGGAAGTCGCTGCGCCCAATCGCGTGCCGCCAGTTATAAGGACAGTGCCATAACACTGTCTGCCTGCAAAGCCACGTGCGCGATGGCGTTGAATGGAGTTTCATGCGGCTCACAGACGGACCCGTGCGAGGGTTGCAACAACGAGATGATGGTCTCGTCGCTCTGCGAAAGCGCGCTGCGGAACCGGGCGCGCTTCTGTGCTTCCACCGAAGATGGCCCCACGCAGTCCCTTGGACAAGCCTTTCCACAGGGACAGCACTTCTGCATGCCGTGGGCGAACGTCTCGACGCTGCGACATTTCCGCGTCGTCCTGCTCAACTCCGGCGCGCATCGCTTGCCAACGGAGGCTTATCGCGCCAAGATGCGTGCGGTCGGCCAAGTGGTTCGCGGCTATTTGGAACAGAATCCTCTGGGCAGAGCCGTGTTCCGGACGACTGTCCCTGGCTTCTCCGGGTGCAGTGCGACCCGTTCAGCGCCCCCGCATCCATCGGTTGCGGTGGCTGAGGCGTACCTGAAGGCCCACCCGTTTTACGATCAGCACGAGTTTGTGCCGATCGCGAACCGCATCGCCGGTGACGAGATAGTCAGCGCGGGCGGCAGTGTGCTTGACGTGTACGGATCGAGCATCCTGCGGCTCGACGACCGAGTTGGCGAGATGAATACAGCAGGGCGAGAGGACTGCTTGCATTACCGTGACCCTCTGCTCAAATCGTCGCTCGCGTCGTGGGCGGAAGCGCTCGGCCGCATGCTGCTCAACCGGGACCAGAACACATGGTTCGATGCGGCGGTAGGGGCGGGCGCGGCTGCCCACCTGCCGGCGGCGCCACAGCCCCCGACGCCCTCTGTGAAGGTCAGGGCGGAGGCGAAGGTGCTTGCAAGCACGACGGACCCGGTGATTGCAGCAGCTATCCGTGCCAAGGAGGCTAGGGCGAAGGCGAAGACGAAGGCGATGGCGGTGGCGATACCGATGGCGAGGGCGGCGGCCCCTGGCCATCAAGGTGGAGGAGGGAGCTGACCTTTTTGAAGGGACTGTTTTGTGAGTTATCGTGAATGGTGCATTTTTTTTGCCGAGTCTTTGCAAATACGGGAAATACGCCTCCTGGTATTTTTTATGGGTTAATACCTTCGGGCGGGCCGTAAAGCCACCCCATGCGGTACAGTAAGGCTTAGGCGTGCAGCGAGAAGTATGATTCGTATGCGTAGTTTTGCGTCCGCGAGAACGACGGCTGCCGAGATAGCCGCGCGATGGTGTGCAAGGTAGGTTCGGGGGGAGGACCGCGATAGGCCATACCGGGTGGAGTCAGCTTTTCTTTCTTACTTGTCGAACGAAAATCCGCTCAGCGTTTTGTTTTGGCGAGTTTCGTCGTACCGGTAAGGTTTTTATAGAAAGAGGGGTGTCGACGCCTTCGAGTGGTGGCTCTGGGTCTGAGCGGGCGGCGCGCGATTCCGCTTGCCCGTGGACTTGGTGGCTATCGCGACAACGGTGACATGGGGAGCGCTGGCAAGCTTCTTGCGCGAGCGCACGCCGCTGCCAATACTGGATTTGTCTCTCCGATAAAGTATGAGTGCGTCTCGCTGGATGCGAGCGGTGGATGCAGGATACGTGTCCCTCGGTCTTGCTCCGCTCCCGCTTGCGTCCACTACCTGCGAATTCCGAGGACTGGCTCATCCACTACCGCAGAACTGCTGAGAGCAACCATGCGGGACAATGTCACAGCGTGCGGCGCAATCATGGTGCACGAGCACGAGACCACCGCCCGAATGGTTGCGAAGCAAAGCGCGGCGAAGACCCCGAAGGTGTTCACGGTTATCCGCGAGCCTTGCCAGCGATTTGCTTCGGCATTCGAATACATCAGAAGCTTTGGTATGAGAACCGACAGCTTCATGAACAGCAAAATGGCGAAGCTTCAGAACAAAACGTCGAAGCTTCAGGTCGGTTGGTCCGGCTCCGCATTGATACGAATGAAAAAAGGCGATCCGATTCACGGCATGGCGAGCGCAGCCGATTGGGCAAGGTTGTTGCTCACCAATGCCACGTACCGCCAAGTGGAATGGGCAGATCTGATGCCCAGTTTGGACTACAAGCATGCGCATGCCTTCTTGAAGGACGTGCTGATGATCTCGAAGCAAATCTGGTGGTTCAGCGACCCCTCGTGGCTCCACGCGGGGCCGAGCGTCGAGATCGTGTGCTTGTCTCACCTACGTGACGAGCTGAGTGCCACCATCAGCCGCCTCGCACCCGGCTGCAATCTCCATCGTACCTCGCCGGACTTGGGGACCAGCTCGAGGCGCGACCTCTACAGCCCAAGGGAGCTCTGTCCGCTGGTGAGGCGATTGTACCCCGAGGACTACGCTCTGTGGAAACGGCGCTGCATGCATTCATAACAGTGGCACTCCCCGCACTAGATCATCGTTACCCGTACCAGATCCGCGCGTGTTCCGTAGACGCTAGACGCTTGCACCTAGACGCTAAACCGCGGGCTGATACGACACCTCACGCGCGGTTTCAAGCAAGACCGCGCAGGAGACCAAGTCGACGCACTGCACACACACACATGTAGCACCTTTGCAGCACTACAGGACAGGACCCGTTCATGACGAAGGCGCGCCATCTTGGGCACCTTTCGAATTCCTCAACGCCGGCACCTTGGTCCTCAAAGTCATCCCCGAGGGCCACAGTCCAGGCTGGATGGTTAGAGGTTCTAGCACGTCCGAGGTGCTCCAGCCTCCCGACGCGGGCGAGGTGCTTCAGCGGCTCGGCGTGAGCGATGTTGTCGTGCGCCAGTCCGCCACGCTCGGACTCGCGTGGAAGAACCTCACGCCAGCAGACGGGAAGCTCGCCGCCCAGCTGCTGCCCACAGCCATGGAGCTGGTTGAGATTGACCTGCGGCACAATCATCTGGGCGACCTGGGATGCGCGGCCATCATCGAGGGTCTGCACCAATCGGGCTCTCGTCGCATCGCCACGCTCAGGCTCGCGCGGAATGGCATCTCCGACAAAGGCGGCGCTGTCATCGCCAGCTTCATCGGTGAGACATCGCCAACTGGGAGAGCTGCGGCGTTGAGGGTGCTCGACCTGAGCCTGAACGCACTGCGCGACGACACGGCCATCGGCAGCGCGCTGGGCATCAACAAGAGCCTCACCGACCTCGACCTCACGTCGAATGCGCTGCGGAGCGGCAAGGCGATCGCGGCAGGCCTTTCTAGCAATCGGACGCTCGTGACCATCAACCTGCTGTTCAACCGGCTGGATCTGGAGAGCGCGTACGAGCTCGCGAGCGTCACGCGCGCAAGCCGCGCGCACGGCGTCCCTCGCACCCTCTGCGGCGTTCCCGCCGACGCAAGCGCGATCGAGCTGCCGCGGCGCGGGATGACGACATCAGATGGCATTTTGCTCGCCGCCGAGCTCGAGAGCGCGCACAACGTGAAGCACGTGGACCTGTCCCACAATGCGCTCGGCCCGCAGGCGGCCGCCGCGCTCGGCGAGGCGCTGCGCGCCTCGTCGACCATCACGTCGCTCAACCTGCAAGCCAATCGGCTCGCTGGGGTCTGGATGACTTTCGGCGATGAGGTGGGTAGCCGCGACGACAAGGGCGTGGTGGCGCTCGCGGGTGCGCTCGCCGACGCGCCCTCGCTCACGAGCCTCAATCTGTCGGGCAACACCCTCGGCGAGGCGGGCGCCCGCGCCATCGCCCGCGCCGCCGCGAAGGCATCTGAGGGGGGGCTTCGGTGGCTCCATGTGGGAGAGCAGGGCGAGGCGCTTCCTGTGCAACACCTTCGCGGGCAGGCGGCCGGTGCGGCAAGCTCGGGCACCGGGGGCACCATGCTCTCGCTGGGTGGGCGTCAACTGGACGACCTCGACGCGGTCGTCATCTCGCAGCTCATCTCGGCCAATACACGCCTCACAGCCCTCGACTTAAGTGGTGCCTCCATCGGCGCCGTGGGATGCACCGCCCTCGCCGCCGGGTTGAGTTCTGCGAGTTGCTCGCTCACCAAGCTGGACCTGCGCGGCCCTGCGATGCTCGGCGAGGCGGGCAAGCTCGCGATCGGCGCAGCGCTCCTCACGCTCAACTCGGCGAAGGTCGGCTGCCTCAGCTGCGAGGCGTTCTCGCTCGGTAGCGGCACAGCATCCCTTGATCTGCCCGGTAAGAAGCTGTCAGCCGGCGACGTGGCGCTTCTTGCGGGCGTGCTGCGGCACAACGTGGCGCTGTTCTCCCTCGACCTGTCGCACACGGCGCTCAACGTCTCCAGCTGTGCCGTCCTGTGCCTCGCACTCTCGAAGAATGGCGCATTGCGGGAGCTCGACTTGTACGGCAATCAAGTCGCTGATGAGGGAGCTCGTCATCTGGCTGAGGTGCTGCGCGTGAACGCGACACTCACCTCGCTCTCTGTCGGCATGAACCAGATGAGCGCCGAGGGCGTGCGCCGCGTGACGCACGCGCTCGACAGCAACTCGTCCGTCGTGGAGCTCTCCCTTGACAACAACGGCGCGAGCTACTTCACCGAGGCGCACTGCGAACGTATGCTGCTCTCCAACCGTCGCTCGTCGGCGATGCGTCGACACCTGCCGGCGCTCGCCAGTGGCGAGATGGTGCCGCAGACGCGTCTGACGGTGCACATATGCGGCGAGCCGGGCAGCGGCAGGTCGATCCTGAGCATGGCTCTTCGGCGATCCGGCGTTGGCCAGAAGGCCGCCGAAGGGGAGGACCAAAGCCGTGATCGCGGCGTGGTGCAGCTCGTCCACAAGTACGAGTCGCGCGTCTTTGAGTTAATCGACTACGGCGGCAAGACGGAGTTCGCGCTGATGAACCATCGGCATCACGACCGGAACGCGCGCGCCGTGATGGCGCCCGCTGTGTACCTCGTCCTCGTCAATCTGATGAATGGCGTCGAGCAGTGCGCCCTTGAGTTGCGCTGGTGGCGGCGCTTCATCAAGGCGGGCTCGCCGCGCGGCATGGCCCCCAGCATTTGCCTCATCGGCTCGCGAGGGGACAAGGCCCCCAAGGCCCAAAGCTTGCTCAACGAGATCCGGCACCGCGCCGACGCTGACGGCAAGGAGCTGCCCGAGATCACCGCTGCCTTCCAATTCGACTGCCGCGGTGCCGCGTGGCCGCTGCGCGATTGGTACGTGTCCTGGCCTCTGATGACCTCTGATGACCTCTGATGGCCTCTGATGGCCTCTGATGACCTCTGATTGCATCCCTCATCAGGTACGTGTCCCAGCACGATGCGCTCGTCGGCGCCGCGCCGCCCGTGCCGCGCGTCGTCGAGGCGGTGCGCCTGTGCAAGGCGGAGTGGATGGAGAAGCCCAGCTGGAAGAACATGCGCTGCATGCATTGGGATCAGTTCAAGAAGTTGCTTCGTCAAGAGGTCGAGTACTTGGCCAAGGCGGATGAGCACACGATGCGCGCGCTCGCCTTTTATCTGCACGACGCGGGCCATCTGCTTGTGTCGGAGATGTCGCCCGCGACGGAGGTGGTCGTACTCGATCTGGCGTGGTTCTACACGACCATCGTCACCGATCTCATGGGCAGCGGTGGGCCGCAAGCTCGGCGCAACTCGGCGGGCGAGGACAGCGGGCACGAGGACGAGGACGTCACGCGCGCTGGTGGTGGCTTCCAGTCAGAGGTATGGATGGCACTCACGGCCGGCCAGTTGGGCGAGCGTTGCAAGGCGGCGCTGCCGATGGGCGACCAAGGCGGGCTCAAACTCGCTTGCTTTCTCTGCGATCTGGGAGTCAGCGCGCCGGTGCTGCTCGAGCTGCAGAATCACCTCTTCGGGGATGCACTATTCGGACCTCGCCAGAAGCCCGAAGCGGTGTACCCCGAAGAGAGCTTCGTCAAAGCCACCAAGCTGGGCGACAAGCTACTCAACAACTCCATCTTGCAGCGGGCGGCCGCCGGTGCCGCCGGTGCCGTTGCCGCGGTTGCCGCGGTTGCCGGTGCCGGCAGAGGTGGGCGCCAGCACAGCGAGTACGGTTACATCTTGCCTCCGCCTCTCACGGCGCGCACAGCGCACGTCCCACCCGTGGTCCGCGAGGTCGCCTATCAGCTACGTAAGTCGCTGCCGGTGCAGGCCGCCCGCCGCTTTGTGGGACGCTCGGCGGACGACATGATCCTCGTGCCTTCGCTCCTCGGTCGGCTTCACGCGCGAGCAACGACCGAGCCCGCCACGATCAACGATCCGCTCGAGCGCCCGGTCTTGCGTGATGGGCAGGGTCAACTCCTTCTAGGCCGATCCGGCTCCGTCTGCGTGCTGCAACTCGTCGAGCTGGCCGACGGGCGCGATGCCGTCGATGTGTTCGCTTGCTCGGAGCGGACGGGCCGCATGCCGTATGAGATGCTCGACGATGCTCTTGAGCTGCTGCGCCTGTGCTGTCACGAGTGCTGCCCGGGCGCGCAGAGCGTGGTCGAAATCATCGGCTCAGGCTCTTCATCCCTAGGGAATCTCGATGAGCGCTCGCCGCCCGAGACCCGGCCAACCGCGCCCATCGGAGTCGTGCGCTCTGCTTGCAAGGCAGGCAAGACGACGGTGCTCTTCGGGGGCGCGAGTCATTCGATTCAAAGGTTGCTCGGTGACGAGGAGATTCGCGCCATCCAGGCCTCCGGGAATGCACCCGGGAAGGCTGGACCTCCTGCTGCCGGCGCAGCGGCCGTCGCGTCCTCGCCGCCGCCGCTCGGCGCGCAGGCCAAGACTGTCCCGGTACCTGCGCACTCTGGCGAGTTGAAACCACCTGTGGGGAAGCCAGTTCCGCCTACTGAGGTGGTGAGTGGCTCCGCTCCGAAGGCGCCGAAGGCACCCCCCACGCAGAGGCCGCCCTTGGGAGCGCCCGCCGCGGCGCCCGCCGCGGCGCCCGCCACCCCCGCACCCAAGCAGGTCGCGGAGTCACGTCCGAAGCCCGCGGTGAACAGCGTGGTCGCAAAGCCGCTCCCGCCCTCGCCCCCGCCGCAGAGGCCCCTAGCCTCGCCGCCTACGGGCGGCACGCCCGGCGATACGCCTGGCGGTACGCCCAAGGGCAAAGGGAAAGCGACAGCAGTCGCGGCTAAGCCAGAGTCCAAGAAGCCGAAGGCAGCCCGGTGAGACGCGGGTGAGACGCAGACCAGACTCTGCAGCAAACAAACTCTCCGCCTCCAGCACCCGCTCAAGCCGTGGACGGCAGACTGACGTGCGTACATCATCGAGGAGGCGCACATCATGACCAACCGTACGGTACTGTACTGTCGTCGCTCTTGTGAATTTGTGCACCCACCCCCGCCGGCGCGGCGACCGGCCGGTCCAGAAGCCGGCACAACGCCCGGCCGGCGTTGAGCCGCGCCCCGCAACGTGGCGACGAAGCAAGAATTGTGAATTCGAATACGCACCGCGTTTGAATCGACCGTCTTCAGGACCGGTTAATAGTATCGCGTCGTCGCATGCATACGGATATTTACGCAGGCGCAGATGTAGGAACGGTACCACGAACCTAGAGTATTGAATAAATTCATCTTAGATTCAACTTCTCGATTGACGATTCCGGGGGACCTCCGTCGAGTCGAGGCCCGTGTGGTGTCTTTCGCCCCGAACCGCCGGAGCACACGCCACCGCGTCCCGACGAAAACCTTGGAGATTCCGCGTTGAGCTTCGTCTTCCACGAGCGCAAGCGCGCCCCGGTCGCGTCCGTCCGGGCGCGACGGACCTTTTCCCTCGCCCGCCGTGGCGCCAGCCGTCGCGTGTGTCAATCGTCGTCCTCACCCGCGTAGTGCTCCGGCGTGAGGGGCACATTGGGTTCAAGCGGCTCATGATTGGGCCCCTTCTCGTCCTCGTCCTCGTCCTCATCGTCCTCGTCCTCCTCGATGAGCACGTTGCGTCGGCGCGGAAGCCGAGCATTCGGACGCTGGGACACCTGCATCGACGCGTCGTCCTCCTCGTCCTCCTCATCCGGCTCCAGCTCATCGTCGCCTTGCACGCGCTCCTCATCCGAATCCTCGGCCATACGGCCGGCGCGTCCCGCTCCCCCCTCGTCGTCTTCGTCGTCCTCGATCTCATCGCCCTCGCCCCTCACCCCCTCGCCCTCCTCGTTCTCCTCGTCATCGTCCTGCAGCCGCATCTTCCGCAACAACTTGCGCGGCCGACGCACACGGCCCTCAGCGGGCGCTGCGTCAGCAGGCGGCGGGGGCGCTGGCTCACCACGTGGCCTAGCCTCGAAGAAGCTCTTCATCGTCGTCGACTGCACCGGCGGCGCCTCCTTCTCCGCTTTCTTGGTGCCGCCCTTGGCCTTGCCGCTCTCTTTTGGCTCGTTGGCCTTGCCCTCCTTCGCCTTGGCCCCGACCTTGGCAACTGCCTTGGGGACGGCTCCCTTTGCCGACTTCGCTTTGGCCTTGCGGGTCGCAGTCGGCAGGCCCTCGTTCTCGGTGTCGTCCCTGTCGATCGTCGCGTCAATAAAACGGGGCGCCGCCGAAGAGGTCGATGCGATCCCAACTGGCACGTCCCCGCCCTCTGCGTCCGCACCCGCCTCACCACTCTCTGCCGTCTCTCCATCTCGAGCGCCGCCCTCGGCATCGGCGGCGTCAAAGATCTTCTTGACGGTCTTGCCGAAGACGGGAGCCGCCACACCCTTGCCGAGCTTCTTTGGCTGCGCGAGCGCGATCAGCTCCTCCTGCGGCATGTCCTCGTGACAGAACTGCATCAGATCGGCGAGGCGCGGACCGTACAGCACGGCGGCCAAGTCAGCGGTGTTGATGCTCTTGCGCTTGGCCTTGCGCGCACAGATGACCGTCTGGCCGCTCACCATGGCAAGCATCTGCTCCGTCGCCTTGGAGATCGCAAACAGCGCGTCCTTGCTCACGGCCTTGGACTCGCCGGTGAACTTGGCGATTCGGCGCACCGTTGCAAGCGGCAGGTAGGATACAGTCGGCTCGAGGACGTTCTTGTCAGAGACCTGGGCGCTCGCCGCGATGGGATGCGCCGCCTCCCACGCGGCCTGCCTCAGCTTGTACTCCTCCTTGTCGATCTCGTACCGCGCCTTGTCGGCCGCGGCCTTTGCCACGTACTCAGCCTTGGCCTCGTCGCCCATAGCCTTCCACGCCTCCGACGCCTCCTTGGAGAGGCGGTTGCCGTGCTTGTCGGCGAGGTAGAAGTTCCACGCGGCCATCGCGCGCTTGGGCTTCGCCGGCGGCGGCACGTCGTCCTCTTCGTCCTTGTCCTCGGCCGCAGGCAAGGACGTGCCACCGCCCGTGCGCAGGTCCTCCTCGTTCTCAGCATCCGCAGCGGCGAGCTGCGTGAGCAGGTCCTGGCGTGCCGTCTCGTCATCGTCGGCGGCAGCATCATCGGCGCCGTCCGCGGCGAGATCGGCTTCCTCTGCTGTGCCATCCGCCATCACAGCCTCGCCGTCCTCGTCCATTGCGTAACCATACGCTGCAGGATCGGCGGCCGGGCCCACGTCGTCGTCATCCGCCGCCGCCACGCCTTCGGTATCCATGGCTAGCTCGGCCGCCGTGTCGTCGGCCACTGCGTCGTCGGCCGCCGTGACGTCCTCCATTGACTCCGCCATCCTACTTCGCGAATACGCGCCAAGGGGCGCTCGCTCAGCACAACGCTTTTTCATGCGGGAAGCCGAGAACTCTATCGCTACCGACAGAGGAGTGGCCGACTCAACCTTTTCACAAGCCGTCAATCGGCGGCGTGGGGGAAGGTGTGACCCCTCCCCCAAAGCTTCATGTAAGATGTAACAATGTAACCCGATCAACCGATCCCCCCGATGCCCGATCATGAAGACGGTATTGTCAAGAGTACAACTGTACCGATAGGTTTGTACCGGTGTCGGTACGAATAGGGCCGCTGTTCGCAGCAGCTGCTGCCGCGGACGCGCAGCGATTCATTGTAGTACTTGGATAGTCTTACGGGCCGCTCTTCGTGCATCGTGGCCGGGTTCGTTCGTCTGGAATCGTGGCTCCACGGCCGCGGCCCGGCGTTACGGCGGCGGCGGCGCGGACCCGGACCGCGCGCGCGCGAGCGCCTCGGTGCCGGTGTGCCTGCGTAGCAGCAGTGTAACCTCGTTCTGCCATCCTCCTTTGGGATGGTCTTTGGCCTCGATTAA
>Ga0164295_10004751_pt1 | contig 10785 bp, 9 predicted proteins | sample GEODES006metaG_FD_111798 | JGI IMG/M metagenome (GOLD analysis project Ga0164295, IMG submission 111798) | Oligotrophic lake water microbial communities from Sparkling Lake, Wisconsin, USA - GEODES006 metaG | ecosystem: Environmental > Aquatic > Freshwater > Lake | place: USA: Sparkling Lake...
AAGCTGAGACAAAAACAGGGGACTTGGGTGGAATGGGGACAAGCGATCGCTTACCTGCAAAAAAACGGTTACAATCCCCAAGATATCTTTGAAGCCACAGGATTTGAACAGATTCAACAAAATCAGGTGATTGTTGGCTCTCAGGTTTACAATTCTCTGGAAAAATGCGGCTCATCACCAGAAACATTAGCATATTACCAGTACAAAAGTAGTGATGTGTTATATGAGTTACGTGGACTAACTCAAGAAGACCGTGCTACCACTGCCGACTTAACCTATCAATACAAGCTTGATGCAGATTTAGTCAGGGATATAGCCAAAGCAGTGAAAGACTATTCTTGGTTTCCTAGTTTACCAGAAGGTTTCAGTAAACATCCAGGAGATGCGATCGCTTATCAATCCTGGAAATACGCTAGACAAAAATCTGATTTATCCGAGCGATCGCGCTTAATTGCCAAAGGTTTACGCTTTGTTCACTCCGAAACAGCTAGAAAACAACTAGAACAACTGTTAATGGATTTTAGCGTTGCTCCCAAACTAGCTCCGCCTATTTTGCCATTTTATCGGCTAGAAATTGATGAAGACTTACCCCGGATTTTACCAGTAGTAGGTGAATTGCCATTAACAGCGCAAACATTAAAAGCCGTACCATTTATTACGGAAATTCAACCCTTTCGGATTGTTAAATTTGCCGGAGAACAAGCTTGGGTATCTTTACCAGGTTGGAAAGTGCTACTAAATGCCGAAGATCCTGTAGTTGTCATTGGTAAAAGCGATATTTTCCCCAACCCCCATCAAAACAAAGTTGAACCAATTATGATCGTTATAGATCGCGCTCAAAGAGAATGGGATATTTCCAATTACTTTGTGTTTGAAAACGGCGATAGTATTGACTTTCAATGGTTTGAAACTGCACCAGCAATTCCCTTGTTAGGAAAAATGATTGTTTTGGTTCGTCCTAAGAAAGTTCTTGATGAAGAATATACCAAAGATGCTTGGCAAATTGACGAGTAATGCAATAGAAGTCACCGAGTCAGAAAGAAGAAATTAATTTAACAGTTTTGCGTAGATATGTAAGGGTTTAGCAGTGCTAAACCCCTACCCGTACAATCAAGTAGTTAAGATATTTTTATTATATAAGCAGGTTTCATAGAAGACCAAGGGATTATTTTCTGTTGAAAGTTGATGAATTACGCATTGAAGATGTGATTCTTATATTAAGAATATGGCATGGGAAGGAGTTTCGTGATTTTGGGTAAAAACTGAAGCTAGATAGAGACTACACAAGCTTTTTGTGCTAAAATTAATCCAAGTATTTGGGGAGTTGCAAAAATGGCTTGGGTAGCAGGTGATCAGTTGCAAGGTGGAAAATACACTATTGAGAAAGAATTAAGAAGAGGACGCTTCGGGATTACTTATTTGGTTAAAAATAAAAATAGCGATCGCCAAATAATTAAAACCTTAGATATTAATTCACTCACATCTCTGAATCAATCAGATCGGAATCGGATAGAAACGATGTTTTTGCAAGAAGCAGACAAACTTAGGCGCTGTCAGCATCAACATATTGTCAAATTTGCCGAACCTTTTATAGAATCAGATTCTCTCTGTTTGGTAATGGAATATGTGGACGGATTAAATTTAGCTGATCGTAGCCAACTACAACTTCCTAAAGAAGAAGCATTAGTTTATATTCGGCAAATTGGGGAAGCTTTGAAAGTTGTACATAAAAATAACTTCATTCATGGAGATGTGCAACCAGAAAATATTATTTTGCGTGGGGGAAAACCTGAAGCCGTACTCATTGATTTTGATTTGGCTTTAGATTTTGACCATGAATTAACGACGCGACGAGCCGAAGAAAATGCTCCTGGATTTTCGCCTCCTGAGCTTTATATTAAAGGCACTAAACCAACTCAAGCCAGTGATATTTATTCTTTGGCGGCAACTCTTTATGTACTTTTGACTGGAAAAATTCCTGTGGATGCTCTCAAACGTAAACTGGATAATATTCATCTACCAGAACCAAAAGAAATTAATCCACAAATTAGCGATCGCATCAACCAAGCAATTTTAACAGGAATGAAACTAAATCACCAAGAGCGATCGCAATCGGTACAAGAATGGCTGGACTCTCTGGGTTTAATTGAAGAAGCAACTAAGCCTAAATCCATTTGGAATTGGGATAAAAAAATCCAGTTTTGGGGAGTTGTCATAGCTGGAATTGCTGCTTTTGCAGCCCTACTCCAAGGCATGGGTGCTATTATTCCTATTTTGACCAATTCACCTACACCATCTCCCACTTCTTTACCTACCAATAAACCGTAGAATCATGTAAACTTTTCTCAGGTGGTGGTATGAAAATAAATATTTAAAATCAGAGGTATTCATGACCTGGGGAATAGGACAGGAATTGCAGGGTGGTAAATATGTAATTGAGCAGATTCTCGGACGAGGGGGATTTGGCATTACTTACAGGGCATTACAGGTGAACCTCAATCGGCCAGTTGTCATCAAAACGCCTAATGAATATCTAAACCATGATCCAGAGTATGACAAGTTTATAGAAAGATTCATTGCAGAAGGGCAGACACTAGCACGTTTATCTCAAGATCCTCACCCTCATATTGTCGGGGTAATTGAACTATTTCAAGAAGGTAATACCCATTGTCTAGTCATGGAGTTTGTACCAGGGGAAAATTTGTTTCAGGCTGTCAAGCGTAGGGGAGCGTTACCAGAAGCAGAGATTGTAACTTGTATTCGCCAAATAGGGGAAGCTTTGATGGTAGTGCATGAAGCAGGATTAGTACACCGAGATGCCAACCCTGGAAACATCATGCTGCGAAGTAATAGTAAGGCTGTTTTGATTGATTTTGGCATTGCTAAACAAATAATTCCTGCAACTCAAAGTTCGACGGATAAAGCGGCTAATGATGGATTTGCCCCTTATGAACAGAGATATAAAGGAAGTAGAGATCCAAGGGTAGATGTTTACTGTCTCGCTGCTAGTCTTTATTATGGGGTAACTGGTCAAAAGCCCACAAATTCTTTAGCTCGTAGACTTGATGATGAACCGCTAATTCCACCGCAGGAGCTTATTTCTAGTATCAGTAAGGAATTAAATCAGGCAATTCTTAATGGTATGGCTTTAGAGGCAGAAGACCGTCCTCAGTCTATGCAGTCATGGCTAGAAATGTTAAATTCCAAGCATAAAATTCCTAATGTAGAAAAAAATGCTATTAATGCAGAAAGAGAAAATGTTAATACAGCTATAAACATTGTTTTTGCACCGAAAACAATTAATAATGTAGAGAAAAACAATCCTCGTGTAAAAGTAGAAAATCCTATAGTAACTCCTCCACCTCTAGTTAGAGATACTCACAAAAAAGAAGTTGTTTATCCCAAACCTGAAAGATACAAAAAAACTATTAACAATAAACCAGCTAGAACAATTCCTTGGGTTCAGTTGACTACAGTTTTGACTACAGTAGTATTATTGCCTTATTTTTTAATAAGCTATCTAACTTTATCTAATTTTTCTGTGGATATCGGTGTGTTTTGGGCTGTGCTTGTGGGTGTGGGTGTGCTTTGGGCTGGGGCTGGGGCTGTAGCTGGGGCTTTTGATGCTTGGGTTTGGATCGTGGGTGTGGCTTGGTTTGTGATTTGGGGTTGGTCTTTGTTGCTTTGGGCTTTGGGTTTGGCTTGGGCAGCTTGGACTGGGTATGAATTAGAAAAATCCTTTAGCAAGTTTCATACTTTTCTGATTTTGACTAGTACATCTAATCTAGGGTTAGGTTTAGGATGGATAGTATACCGACTTTTTAAGCCGGTTTGATAGTTTGTATGATCTATATAATAAGTAAATAGAACCCGTATTCTTTAGTAGAGTTAGATAAATGACCCTAGCTTCGTTAAATAGCCCAAAAAATCATCTGCGTTTATCTGCGTTTGAATTACTCCATAAGTTATAATCTATTTAAAAAAAGTCAATTAAATCAAAAAAACTAAATTATGGTGACATTAGAACAGGCAATTTTAACTGTTAATCAACTTCCTTTTGAACAAAGAGAAATGTTATTAGAAATTATTAAAAATCAAATGATTGAATCTCGTCGTGAAGAAATTGCTGAAGATGCAAAAAAAGCGATTTCAGCCTTTCACAGAGGAGAATTAAAACCTCAATCTATGGAGAGTATTATTGTTGAATTACAAGCAAGTTTAACGGTCTGATACCTTATTTATTTGTGAAAAGGTGATCGATCATTTGTTTCTACTTCCGTTAAATCCAAAATCGTCATCATTACATTTAATTTAATATCACGCTTCCGGTTCAATCCCCAAAGCCCGCAACTGTGCAGCTAAACGATCGCTTTTTTGACGTTCTAGTTCGGCTTTTTGACGTTCTAGTTCGGCTCTTTCATCACCATTCAACAACAAATTACCTTGGGAATCCCACCAACGCAGCCAAGGTAGTTCCATAGCCAGATACTCACCTTGCCATAAACCTAACTCCACATCCATAGGTTTAATTGGATAATGTCCCCGTTCATTTGCTGGTAATAACTGATATTGTCCACCAGTTAATTCATAAACTTCAAGACGGGCTTTCCTAACTTCATAAATGCCATAAAAAGCAGGGCGAATTACCTGTTCATAAATCCAAAATTTACCTTTCCAAGGAGTTTTATCTCTTTCTTCACTACCATTTCCAGAGACAAATTCTAAAACAATTAACGGGGCAATGTACTCTTGCCAAAGGACATAAGATCGGCGTATTTGCCCATTTAGAGCAGGTGGTACATTAGCCACATAATACCAGTCTGGAGCTTCTGCACCCCGTTCTCTTGGTTCAGTAATGCGCCAATAAATACCTAAATCCTGTCCAATAAAATATTGACTATCAGGATGAAGTTTTTGTAACACAGGCTGAATGGAGTCCGTGAGGAGAATACTTTGTGGATGTTCTTGCCAATTTTTCACGAATGTACCGTCCGACTCTGGTAGTTGCGTATGATCTGGAAGAGAGGTTTCTGGGTAAGGGCGTAAGTCTGGATCTTCCTGGACATCAGTTGTAAAAGTCATATATCCTCTTGCTGGTGTGAGGTTTATTCTAGTTTAGCAAAATTAGTAAGGATTGCGACGCATCCTTAACTCAAAGTCCAAATAATATTACGCTTCTGGTTCAATTCCCAAAGCCCGTAACTGTGCAGCCAAGCGATTTGCTCTTTCTTCACCAGTTAATAATAAATTACCTTGCAAATCCCACCACCGCAACCAGGGTAATTCTGCATTCTGATATTCACCTTGCCATAAACCTAACTCCACACCCATAGGTGTAATTGAATAATGTCCTCGTTCATTTTCTGCTAATAACTGATATTTTCCACCAATTAATTCATAAACTTCTATACTGGCTTTATTAACTTCATAAATGCCGTAAAAAGCAGGTTTAATCACCTGTTCATAAATCCATAATTTACCCTTCCAAGGCGTTTTATCTCGCTCTTCTGCACCATTCCCAGAAACAAATTCTAACGCAATTAACGGCGAAATATATTCTTGCCAAAGGACATAGGAGCGTCGGGTTTTACCATTTAAGGTAGGTGGTACATTGGGAACATAGAACCAGTCTGGTGCTTCTGCACCTTTCTCAGGTGGTTCAGTAATACGCCAATAAATACCTAAATCCTGTCCAATAAAATATTGACTATCAGGATAAAGTTTTTGCAACACAGGCTGAATAGAGTCTGTCAGGAGAATGCTTTGGGGATGTTCTTGCCAATTTTTCACAAATGTGCCGTCCGACTCTGGTAGTTGGGTATGATCTGGAAGAGAGGTTTCTGGATAAGGGCGTAAGTCTTGATCTTCCTGGACATCAGTTGTAAAAGTCATTATGTCCTCCTGCTGGTGTGAGGTTTATTCTAGTTTAGCAAAATTAAGGTGTAAAGCGATCGCCCAGCGCTCCGCAGGCATCGTACGATGTAATAAACCTACCCCTGTAGATATTCCTCTCATTGAGGATATTAACTTAAATCAAATTACACAGCTTGTATAAAAACTAATGACTAATGACCAATCACCTCTTACTAAATTAACAGAGAATATCGCCCTCATTCGCGCCCAACTGCGCCCAGGACAAACGCAAATGGCGGATTGGCAATCGGGTCCATTAGCGGTGTCTGCTGTGCCAGGGGCAGGCAAATCTACGGGAATGGCAGCAGCAGCAGCGATCGCTATTGCTCGTCAATATGAGTATTATTTAAATACAGGTAATAAGGATTATAAACAGTTAATTGTTGTTACTTTTACCCGTTCTGCTACTGCTAATATTAAATTTAAAATTCGGGAAAATTTAAAAAAATTATCTTTACCACAAACAGGATTTGCAGTTTATACTTTGCATGGTTTAGCCTTAATTATCGCTAGTCGTCATCCGAATTTATCCGGGTTACAGTTAGAAAATGCGACCTTAATTACACCGAATCAAAGTCATAAATTCATTCGGACAGCCGTAGAACAATGGATTGTTAATGATCCGGAAACTTATCTGCGCTTACTTGCAGGACAGCAATTTGATGGAGAAGAAACCGAAAAACTCCGTCGTCAGTCAGTGTTAAGAACGGAAGTATTACCAGATTTAGCTTATACGGTGATTCATGAAGCGAAAAGTTCAGGAATATCACCCGCAGATTTATTCAAGTGGAGTGAACAAACTTCAGATAAATATGGAATTTTGAAAGTTGCAGCCGGATTATATGCACAATATCAAAAAATCATGCAGTTGCAAGATTTCATTGATTACGATGATATGATTTTAGGGGCTTTAAAAGTTTTAAAAAATCATAGTACCTGCCGGATTGAACAAAATAAAGTTTTTGCTGTTTTTGAAGATGAAGCTCAAGATTCTAGTCCCCTACAAACAGATTTATTAGAAATACTCGCTAGTCAAGAATTTGGAGATAACTTAGATAAATCAGCCTTAAATTTAATTAGAGTTGGTGATCCTAATCAAGCGATTAATTCCACTTTTACACCTGCTGACCCGATTTATTTTCGGGAATTTTGTGAAGATTGTCAAACTAAAGATAGACTGGCAGAAATGGATCAAGCTGGTCGTAGTACACAAATAATTATTGATGCGGCTAACTTTGCTTTAGAATGGGTAAATAATCAGGATTTTGCCAAAACTAATCGTAGACAACCACCATTTAGAATTCAGAAAATTCAACCAGTTAATCAAGAAAATGGCAATCCTGAACCTGTGGGACAAGGTTTGGAACTTTATACTCCTAGAGATATTCATCATACAGTTGAATTACTTTCCCAAAGAGCAATTGAACTATTTACAGAAAATCCCCAAGCTTGTGCAGCGATATTAGTGCGAGAAAATCGTCAAGGAAGATGGTTAGCTGCGGCTTTAGAACCAATATGCAAAGAACATAAAATTAAACTTTATGATGTGGGAGAAAAAGAACGCCGTTCTCATGTTCCTCAAGAGATCTTATCATTATTACAGTTTTGTGAGCGTCCCCATTCTCCAGATTATCTCAAAGCTACCTTAGATGTTCTCGTCGAACGGCAATTAATTCCGACTCAAGATATTAACACTCTAGCTAGTCTACCCGAAGAATTTTTATATCCAAGTCTTTTAAGCGCACCCCAAATAGAAATAGTGCAAAAAGCAGCTCATCTTTGTCGAAGTTTACTTAGGGCTTATTTAGAACTACCATTTTATCAAATAATTTCCTTTTTTGCCTTAACTTTAAAATATGATCAAGCCGAATTAGCTACTGCTGATAAACTTGCAGAACGGGTAAATTTGCAAATTTTTGGGAATAGTTCTATGGGGGCAATGATATTAGCTTTAAGTGAAATTGTCAGTTCCGAAAGATTTGAATCTGTAGAACCAGAAAATGTGGAAGCACAATATACTAAAGCAGGGCAATTAACAATTATTACCATGCACAAAGCCAAAGGGCTAGACTGGGATTATGTATTTTTGCCTTTTCTTCATGAAAATTTAATTCCTGGCAGATTTTGGATTCCCCCCCAAGGACAATTTTTAGGTGATTTTACTTTATCAGAAGTCGTCCGCGCCCAAATTCGTGCGGGACTTCACAAAAAACCTATACCTGATATTCCTCAAGCTTGGGAAGAATCAAAATACCTGAAAATCGCCGAAGAATATCGCTTACTTTATGTTGCCATGACTAGAGCCAAAAAACTTTTATGGATGTCTGCGGCTCAAAAAGCCCCCTTTACCTGGAGTAAACCGGAGAATTTACAAACATCAGCCCCTTGTCCAGTTTTTGCAGCTTTAAAACGGCAATTTCCGCGCTGAAATTGGGACGGGACTAAATTGACACTCTCAGGTCTAAACAATACCTTCTCCAAATTGGAAAAAGCCTTGATTTGTAGGTTGGGTTGAAGCATGAAACCCAACAAATGCGTTGGGTTGCGCTGTCGCTTAACCCAACCTACAGGAAATGGACAAGGTATTGCTAAAGACACTGAGTTTTACGCTTACCGGATGTCTCTATAAGCTTCAAATCCCATGACTTTTCCCAATTACCCAATTCCGGCGAAAAAACCGCGCTAATGCCGATTCTTCTAAAGATAAATAAATTGGTCTACCATGAGGACAGGTCCGCGGGTTGCGGGTTTGTTGCCAATTATCTAATAAGGTCTGCATTTCTGGTAAACTCATTTTTGTACCATTGCGAATTGCACTCCGACAAGCAACAGCAACTTGAGCAGTTTGTAAATCTCCTCCCCAACTTAATTCTAAAATGGCATCAGCAGCATCTTCTCGTTGTTTTAACATATTAGGGATGTTTCGCACTGCCCAAAGTTTATCACCAAAAGGTTCAATATCTAAACCAATCCGTTGTAATTGGGAAACCTGCGCTGGTGATAATTGATAAATAATAATTGGAGTTTCCACAGGGACTAATTGCCAATTATCACATAATTGTTCATATAATACTCGTTCATGGGCTATATGTTGTTCTACTAGCCACATTCCTCCAGAATGTTCAGCCACAATATAAGTATTACTGACTTGAGCAATAGCTTTTAAATAATTTTGATTTTCATTACTTTGGAAATTTTGAGAACTTTGAGAATTGAAATTATATTCACCTTTAGATTCTGCTACTTTTAATAAATTACTAACTCTGGTTGTGTGAACAGATTCTTTTATATTAGTTTCCGAAATCCGCAATGATTTATTAATGGCTTCAGTAATTTGTTCTTGCCAAAAAGGTAGTTCATTCAGATAAATTTCTGTTTTCGCTGGGTTACGATTCCAGTTAATTTGTTCAGGGGAAATAGTTAAATGTAAAAAACAAACAGGATAGCGATCGCGTGGTAATGTTTTATGAAAAGCTGAAAGTATTGTCTGTTCTAATTCCGGCGATTTAATTATTCTGCCATTAATTGCCACTTTCACCCAATCAGGACGATGACGATGACATCTATCGGGTAATCCTATCACTAAATGCAAAGACCAATTTTCCCGATTGGGGATTTCTAAATTCACCTCATGTAAATCATCTTGTCGGACTTGGGTGAGAATCTGGGGAATCAGTTTTCCCACAGTTAATGCGGGACAAATCGTAAACCATTCTTTATCATTTTGCCAAACTTGATAATTAACATGAGGATGACATAAAGCTATTTGTTGAATTATCCCTTGTACAGCTTTTAATTGCTGATTTGTCGGAGGTAAACCTTGACGACGGTTTTCACAATTAGCAAATAAATTATTAACTGTTACGACAGTACCAGGAGCGATCGCCGCAAAGTCTACTTCTGTTACTTCTCCTTCATTATTGTAATTAATTCGCCAACCTTCACTTCCCCCTAAAGGACGACTTAAAACTTCTAAATTTGCCAGAGTTGTTAAACTATGTAACGCCTCACCCCGAAACCCCAAACTGTTAATCTTCCATAAGTCTGCACTAGAATGAATCTTACTGGTACTATGTGCAGTTGCGGCTTGTTGCAAATCATCCAAATTCATCCCATGACCATTATCAGCCACCCGAACTCGCCACAGTTGCGGCCATAAAGAAACAACAATGCGCGTTGCGCCAGCATCAAGAGAATTTTCCACCAACTCCCTGACAACAGCTACCAAAGAATCAATTACTTCTCCTGCCGTAATTAAATATACAACTTCTGTTGGTAAAGCTTGAATAGTAGATACCATAGGAGGAATTAACAATTAAAAATTAAAAATTAAGTATTTTTTGAATCTAGAGAACATTAGCTTACAATATTATGATTACAAAAGATTAATTTTTAGAATCTGCTGTCATTCTAAAGAAATCCGCATTAAGAAGAGATATTTGGTAGATTTCTGATGATATTAGCCGCAGAAAAAACTTATGAGTATTGATTTAGTTGCTGATGTTAATGACTTAAAGACAAGTCTTCAATGGGGTCAACCTGCTTTTACAATTATTGATGTGCGCGATCGCTCAACATACAATCATAGCCGCATCACAGGAGCGATTTCTATCCCCCTCAATGACTTAGAATCTCGCGCCCAAATATCCCTCTACAGAGAACGCCAAATCTATGTTTATGGCGAAAATGACAGCCAATCAGCCCAAGCTGTGAGAACCTTACAATTCCTCGGTTTTACCACAGTAGCTGAACTGGGCGGTGGCTTATCAGCCTGGAAATCCATTGGTGGTGCTACAGAAGGCGTAGAGGGTTAAAGGAGTAGGGGGAGTTGGGGAGGTAGCGGAGGTAGGGGAGGTAGGGGAGGTAGGGGAA
>Ga0164295_10004753_pt1 | contig 10783 bp, 10 predicted proteins | sample GEODES006metaG_FD_111798 | JGI IMG/M metagenome (GOLD analysis project Ga0164295, IMG submission 111798) | Oligotrophic lake water microbial communities from Sparkling Lake, Wisconsin, USA - GEODES006 metaG | ecosystem: Environmental > Aquatic > Freshwater > Lake | place: USA: Sparkling Lake...
CCTGTGACCCGAGGCGATATGGAAGACATCAGGGGCGTCACAATCAACACCCAGATCCTGAAGCAACTTGAGGATCGCGGCTGGGTTGAGATGATTGGACACCGCGAAACGGTGGGCCGTCCAGGTTTGTATGCCACGACCAAACAATTTCTGGACGACTTGAGCCTGGTCTCTCTGGACCAGTTGCCCTTGTTGAAATCTTTAGATGACCAAGCGGCCTTGCTGTCCAGCGTCATCGAAGATGAAAACGTACAGCCTTCACTTTCTCTGGATGAAGTGTTGTCCAGTGAACTCGATTTGAGCGCCAGAGAAGTTGTACTTTCCAATTCTTTTTTACCCATTGACGAGCAGGCCCGTATGCAACCCGTCACATCACACCCCGAAGAAAACCGCACTAGCCATGACTGAGACTTCCAAAAAAATTGAACCTTCAGGGGCGCCAGTTTCTTTATCTGTCGAGCCAAATGCGTCGCCTGTAGAACTGCCGAAGATGGCCAATTCAACCGGATTGCGTGCGATTGGCATTGAGGATGTGGTTTCCGGGGACTTCGATGCGGAAATAGATACGTCCCGTCACATCGATTTGAATAAACGTGTTTTACCCCCTCAGGCTGAATCGCCCAAGCTGCATAAAGTATTGGCACAAGCGGGTATGGGATCTCGCTTAGAGATGGAGCAGCTTATTTTGGAGGGGCGCATATCTGTCAATAACGAGCCAGCGCATATTGGCCAGAGAATTCAATATGGCGATCAGGTGAAGGTCAATGGCAGACTCATTCATGTGCGCATTTCTCCACCACCTCCCCGCGTCATTGCTTATCACAAGCCTGCCGGTGAAATTGTCACACACGACGACCCCCAGAACCGGCCCACCGTGTTCCGTAAACTTCCTCGCCTGCAAAACGGGAAATGGCAATCTGTTGGTCGACTTGATTTGAATACCGAAGGTCTTTTGCTGTTTACCAGTTCGGGGGAGTTGGCCAACCAATTGATGCACCCTCGTTTCGGACTTGAACGTGAGTACGCAGTCCGTGTCCTGGGTGCGCTGAGCAAAGAAGAAAAACAAAAGTTGTTGGACGGCGTCATGCTGGATGACGGTCCTGCATTGTTCGGCTCCATTGAAGACGGTGGCGGTGAAGGCTCGAACTGCTGGTACCGTGTCACCATCTCCGAAGGTCGTAACCGTGAAGTACGTCGCATGATGGAAGCGGTGGGACATGCGGTCAGTCGTCTGATCAGAATTCGTTACGGGGCCATGGTTTTACCGCACGGATTACGTCGCAGTGGATGGATGGAACTGGATGAAGCCGACATCCGGGCGCTCATGAAAGCCGCAGGCGGCTCGGAGCGATCAGCGCGTTCGCCAGCTCCAAGCGGGCGCGGTGCTGGTCAAGGTCGTGGCGACCGACGACCTCGGCCCATGGGCCGAGGTATTCCCGGAACGGCGGTCCCAGCAGCCAGTGCAGGAAATAGACAGACTCGGCAAGAAAATGCGGCTCAGCCTGACCCCTTGAAAACCTCTCAAGGCTATATTGGTGCGGAAAGTTTCAGCCGTCAACGACAAACCAAGCTTCCTGGCGGTCGTTCAGGAGGGCCTCGTCGCAGCGGTAGCGGAGGGGGGCGGACTCGCTAATGAAGCCTTTTATCGCACAGGGGAAAGCGTGTAGTTTCAGTGATGGTTCACCCGGGTCTCAGGTTAGAATGATCAGCTTTGTCTTAAGGCAAAAAGATTCAATATCTCTTCACATCAGGAAAATTTCATGGCTATCGAACGTACTCTTTCTATCATCAAACCTGACGCCGTCGCTAAAAACGTGATTGGCCAAATCTACGCGCGCTTTGAGGCCGCTGGCTTGAAGGTAATTGCAGCTCGCATGGCTCACCTTTCACGCGGAGAAGCCGAAGCTTTTTACGCGGTCCACAAAGAGCGTCCTTTCTTTAAGGACTTGGTTGACTTCATGATTTCTGGCCCTGTCATGATTCAGGCTTTGGAAGGCGAGGGTGCAATTTTGAAAAATCGCGATTTGATGGGCGCGACAGACCCCAAAAAAGCTGCCCCAGGTACTATTCGCGCTGACTTTGCGGACAGCATTGACGCGAATGCTGTGCACGGCTCTGATGCCGCTGAGACTGCCGCTGCTGAAATCGGCTTTTTCTTCGCTGGCATGAACGTTTACTCGCGTTGATGAAGTCGCGACTTTTTCGCGACCATTAAGCTATGACTGCCAACCTTCTTGATTTTGACTTGGAAGGCTTGGCCGTTTTTTGCGAGCGCTTGGGTGAGCGCCGTTTTCGTGCAACTCAATTGTTCCGTTGGATTCATCAAAAAGGCGCCAGTCAATTTGATGACATGAGTGATCTGGCAAAGTCTTTGAGGGAAAAGCTCAAAGTTCATGCACATGTTCAGTGCTTACCTGTCGTTTCCCAGCATGTGTCTGCGGATGGCACGATCAAATGGTTGTTTGATGTGGGTGGCGGCAATGCGGTTGAGACCGTATTCATCCCAGAGGACGATCGCGGCACCTTGTGCATCTCCTCACAAGCAGGTTGCGCCGTAGGGTGTCGTTTTTGTTCGACTGGTCATCAAGGCTTCAGTCGAAACCTGACGACAGCAGAAATTCTGAGTCAATTGTGGTTTGCCGAACATTTTCTGCGCAAACACCTGAAAGTTTCTGAACGAGTCATCTCTAACGTGGTGATGATGGGCATGGGTGAGCCGCTGCAAAATTACACCGCTTTGGTTCCTGCATTGAAAGCAATGCTCGACGATCACGGTTACGGCTTGTCTCGACGCAGAGTGACAGTGTCAACTTCGGGCGTGGTGCCTATGATCGACCGTCTCTCGATGGATTGCCCGGTGGCCTTGGCTGTTTCACTGCATGCCCCGACTGATGCATTGCGAGACAACTTGGTGCCTTTGAATCAAAAGTATCCGATAGAAGAGTTGTTGCAAACCTGTATTCGTTATCTGGCCCATGCACCGCGCGACTTCATTACTTTTGAGTATTGCATGCTCGATGGTGTGAATGATCAACCGTCACAAGCTAATGCTTTGATCCAATTGGTTCAAAGTCATGCTCGGCAAGGGCTCCGCTGCAAGTTCAATTTGATACCCTTCAATCCTTTCCCGGCATCTGGTTTGTTGCGTTCTCCTCAGGCTCGAGTCCAAGCCTTTGCCAAGCAATTGCAAGATGCTGGATTGGTGACAACGGTTCGTAAAACGCGTGGCGATGACATTGATGCCGCTTGCGGTCAATTGGCCGGTGATGTGCAAGACCGCACGCATGTCAAAGTGCGTATCGCCCAACAACGAACGATCATCCTTCGTGAATTGAATGAACATTGAAGGAGAAGCGCTGCCGATGCCTACTTTTTGTTCAAATTGTGCTGTTCAACGTGCTCTGCATTTGTTAGTCCTGTTGGTCTGGGCGAGCTTGTACGGTTGCTCTGCGCCTACAGTTAACAAGGTTTCTCAAATCACCCATCCCCGTTTAGCCTTGGCTACTGCGTATTACCAAAATGGACAATTTCGAGTGGCACTCGACGAGAGTCAAAAAATTTTGGATATGTTGGCTGATCATGCCCAAGCCTTGGGCCTTCAAGGCCTGATTTACATGCGATTGGGTGAACCTGTCTTGGCGCAAAAGAGTTTTTTGCTTGCTGAAAAGTCTGCGCCTTTGGATGCAGACATTGCGCATAATCACGCTGTTTTTTTGTGCGAGCAGGGACATTTCAAAGAATCATTTGAACGGTTTGAATCCGCCATGAGTCGGCCTTTGTATTTTGAAAAAGCCAAAACCATGTGGGTTTGGGGTGTTTGTTCTCATAAATCTGGCGACGATCAATCGGCTCAGCGACTTTGGACGCAATCTTTGACTATAAAGGCCACAGCAGAAACCGCATTGGCTTTGGCTTTGAGTTTGAAACAACAAAATCAAGACGCTCGCGCTGCAGCGGTGCTCAAGAATGTCAATGGTTTAGAGGCTGCCTCGGCAGAAACTCTTTTGCTGGGCATTCAGTGGGCGCGTCAGTCCTCTGACAGCGAAACATCAAAGCGTTACATGTCAATACTTCGTCAGCGTTTTCCGAATTCGACCCCGTGGGGCGTTTTACAGCGAGAGGCTTTTGATGACTGAATTCAATGACGCTCCTACAACCCCTCCCTCGGAGGGTGTCGCTGGTTTGCCGAGCGCAACCCCCACTGCTGGCGGACTTTTACGTCAAGCTCGAGAAAATGCGGGCATGCACTTGGGAATGTTGTCAGTTTCCCTGAAAGTGCCCGTCCGTAATTTAATGGCTTTGGAAGCCGATCAACATGCTTTGTTGTCTGGGCCGGTTTTTGTTCGCGCATTGGCCAACAGTGTTTGCCGGCATCTCAAGATCGATTCCAGCGCCATTCTGGCCTTATTGCCGCCAGCCTCTAAACGTTTGGAGCCCATGCATCCGAGTTTGGGGTCGAGCCAAACAGACTCTTTTGTTGCTTTGTGGCGCCAATATGTAATGGCGAACCGAAAATTTCTGATTTTGGCTTTGGCCATAATGATTTTGATTTCCATGGTCTCTTGGCTACCGTCTTGGCCCATTGCTTCAATTCAGTCCGTCTTACCGGTGACTGCTGTGACGCCTGCAATTGAGCCGTTTCTTTCCTCTGTCACTTTAGTGCCCTCTGAGCCTGCTGATTCAACTGCAACAAAGGTCGATTTCCCTGAGCCACCCAAAGAAATTGCTTCTGTGACGGGCATGACTGTTAAGCAGGCCAACCAAAAAATTGACTTGATGATCAAAGGAAAGTCAGATGCCTGGGTTGAAGTCAAAAACAGCACCGGTGCACTGGTTTTCAATCAGTTAGTTAAAACGGGTCAAACACACCGCATCCAAAGCGAGCTGGTTTTGAGTGTGGTTGTAGGCAATGCCGAAGGTGTGGAGATACAAGTCCGAGGGAAAGTCTTTGATTTGGCGCCATTTAATCGCGGCGCTGTGGCTCGTTTTGAAGTGAAATGATGAATATGAAAACACCAATTCCTGCGGCATCCCCGCTACCCCGAAGAAGTCTCCAAGCGCTAGTGAAATGGGGCTCCCACGTCCTGACAGTGGGAGGTCATGCGCCTGTGCGAGTTCAGTCCATGACCAATACAGATACGGTTGATGTCATTGGCACCGCCATTCAAATCAAAGAATTAGCCTTGGCTGGCTCCGAAATGGTGCGCATTACCGTGAATACGCCGGAAGCAGCTGCTGCTGTAGTGCATATTCGGGAGCAACTGGACCGAATGGGCATTGTGGTTCCTTTGATTGGTGACTTTCACTACAACGGCCACCGACTTCTGACGGATTTCCCAGACTGTGCGCAGGCTCTTTCCAAGTACCGGATCAACCCCGGTAATGTGGGTAAGGGTGACAAAAAAGATCGACAATTTGGCCAAATGATAGAGGCGGCCATGCGCTGGGACAAGCCGGTCCGCATTGGTGTGAACTGGGGTAGTTTGGACCAGGAACTGCTAGCCGATTTAATGGATGAAAACAGCCGCCGCTCTTCGCCTTGGGAATCACGCCAAGTCATGTATGAGGCCTTGATTACTTCAGCGATCAGCTCGGCACAAATGGCGCAAGAGATGGGCATGAAAGCTTCCCAAATTTTATTGTCATGCAAAGTGTCTGGGGTACAGGACTTGATAGCGGTTTACCGCGAATTGGCCAAGCGTTGTGACTATTCTCTGCATTTGGGTTTGACCGAAGCGGGGATGGGCACCAAGGGAACGGTGGCCTCAACAACCGCTTTGTCTGTTTTGCTTCAAGAAGGTATAGGCGACACGATTCGTGTTTCATTGACACCTCAACCTGGAGAGTCTCGAACCCAAGAAGTGGTGATTGCCAATGAAATATTGCAAGCGCTCGGTTTGCGTATTTTTGTACCCAGTGTCACTGCCTGTCCGGGTTGCGGTCGAACAACCAGTAGCACTTTTCAAGAATTGGCCAAGCAAATCGATGACTTTCTTCGCGCCCAGATGCCGGTATGGCGCAGTCGCTATCCAGGTGTAGAACACCTTAAGGTGGCGGTGATGGGTTGTATTGTCAATGGCCCCGGGGAAAGCAAACATGCCGATATCGGCATCAGCTTGCCGGGCACCGGTGAAGCGCCGGCTGCGCCGGTGTTCATTGATGGCGAGAAAAAATTGACCTTGCGCGGCGATGCCATTGCGCAAGAATTCCAAACGCTGGTTGAAAATTACGTTGAGAACCGGTTTGGATCAGCCAAAGCCGATTGATTGAACATGTCCGAGAAAATTCACGTTGCATCATCAAAGTCAACCAAAATAGTTGCAGTCAAAGGGATGAATGACATATTGCCCCCAGACTCTGCCCGTTGGGAGTGGTTTGAGGACAAAGTACGCCATTTGATGGCACGTTATGCTTACCGCAATATTCGCACCCCCATTGTTGAGCCAACCGCCTTGTTTGTTCGCGGCCTGGGCGAGGTGACGGATATTGTTGAAAAAGAGATGTACTCCTTTGAGGACCGCCTTAACGGTGAAGCGCTCACTTTGCGCCCGGAGTGTACTGCCGGAGTTGTTCGCGCTGTGGTTGAACACAACCTGCTTTATGAAGGTGGTAAGCGCCTTTACTACATGGGCCCCATGTTTCGACATGAACGACCTCAGCGCGGCCGTTATCGCCAGTTTCACCAGGTTGGGGCTGAAGTATTGGGTTTTGGTGGGCCCGATGTCGATGCCGAGTTGATTTTGCTGGCTTCGTCCTTGTTCAGGGAGTTGGGTTTGAGCGAGATTCGTCTCGAGCTCAACAGTTTGGGGCAACCCGCTGAACGTTTGGCCCATCGGGCTGCATTGATTGTTCACTTTGAACAGCACCTGGACGTCCTGGGCGAAGAAGAAAAACGCCGTTTGCACACCAATCCTTTGCGCATTTTGGACACCAAAAATCCGGCAATGAAATCGGTGGTTGAGTCTGCGCCCCAATTATTGAGCTTTCTTGGTGAAGCGTCGATGGCGCACTTTAGCGCCTTGCGCACTATTTTGGACGCCAATGGCTTGACCTACACCATCAACCCGCGTCTGGTTCGTGGCATGGATTATTACAACCTGACTGTTTTCGAGTTCATTACAGAAAGTTTGGGGTCACAAGGAACCATTTGTGGAGGAGGGCGCTATGACTATCTTATTGAACAGGTTGGCGGCAAACCTTCTCCCGCCGTGGGATGGGGCTTGGGTATAGAGCGTTTGCTCGAGCTCGTTAAGACGCAATGTGAACCGATGGCTGCGCTGTATCCGGACGCCTACGCCATCATTCCCGATGTGGCCAGTTTGCCTATAGCAATACGTGTTATTGAGGCATTGCGTTCAGCAGGTATTGCTGTGCAAATGCATGCGAGTGCAGGTGAGGGGATGGGGAGCATGAAATCGCAATTCAAGAAAGCAGACAGCAGCGGCGCTGCTTATGGTTTGATTTTTGGCGGTGATGAGTTGGCGCTTGGCCAAGTTACTGTGAAATCCTTGCGTGATGGTGTGGGTGCTCAGCGCCTAGAGGACTTGACATGTGTTTCCCAGTGGGCACACACCCTACAATCGACCCATTGATATTTGAAAACAACATGGCAACACACCTCGACCTCGAAGAACAAGAGCAACTTGACCAGCTCAAGCACTTTTGGAAAACCTACGGCAACTTTATTTCATGGGCCTTGATCATCGTGATGAGTGGCTTTGCCGCTTGGAACGGATATGGTTACTGGCAGCGCACGCAATCGGCCAAAGCCTCTGCTTTGTTCGATGAAGTCGAACGCGCAGCGACCACAGGTGACATGAGTCGACTCGAGCGCTCTCTAGGGGATATGAAAGACAAGTTTGGCTCGACTTTGTATGCCCAGCAAGCTGCCTTGTTAGCTGCCAAGTCATTTCAAGAGAAAGACAAACTGGACCAAGCCAAAGTTGCTTTGACTTGGGTGTCTGAGAATGCTTCTGACGAGTCTTATTCGCAAATCGCCCGCCTCCGATTGGTCGCTCTTTTGTTGCAAGCAAAGTCGTACGATGAAGCGCTTAAACAACTTGCAAAACCAGTGGCTTTGCAATTGATGCCTTTAGCGGCTGATTTGCGTGGTGATGTTTTGCAAATTCAAGGTAAGACGCAGGAAGCCATTGCAGCCTACAGCGAGTCATGGCAAAAAATGGATGAATCCAACGAATATCGCCTTTTAATCGAAGCCAAATTAAATGCATTGGGCGTTGATCCCAAGTCGAGCGCAGGAGTAAGCAATTGATTCGCTTGTTTTGTTCCTCCTCCAAATGCGCAATTGCCATTGCTGCCATTTTGACGCTGATCGCTTGTTCGAGCACACCTGAAAAACCTAAGGCCAATGAACTGCCCGCATTGAGTTCAGCAGCGGCGAACCATCCGATCAGCCCCATATGGTCTAACCGTGTAGGCGCGGTCAACACACCCTTGGGTCTTGCCGTTCATGCTGGTCAAGTTGCGGTTGCATCCAGTGATGGGGAATTGGTTTTAATCAATGCCTCAACGGGTCGCGATGTGTGGCGAGTAGCATTGAAGACACCCTTGCAGGCTGGGGTGGGAACTGACGGTACTCGTTTTGCGGTGGTAACTGAATCTAATGAAGTGATCGCAGTTGAGGCAGGTCAAGTCATTTGGCGTTTTAAATTAAATGCATCGACTTACACTTCGCCACTGGTTGCTGGGGGCCGCGTTTTTGTGATGACTGCTGACCGCACGGTGCTTGCCTTGGATGGCGCTACAGGCCAACGCCTGTGGTCGCAACAACGCTCTGGGGATCCCTTGGTTTTGCGTCAGGCTGGTGTGTTGATGGCCGTTGAGGATACCTTGGTGGCTGGCTTGTCTGGCCGGTTGGTTGGTTTGAACCCCAGTAATGGCAGTGTTCGATGGGAATCTGTTGTGGGCGCTTCTCGCGGCACAAATGAGGTCGAGCGATTGGTCGACATCGTATCTGGCGTGAGTCGACAAGGCAGTGTCGTTTGCGCGCGGTCTTTTCAAACGTCGGTTTCATGTGTGGATGCAGCCAAAGGCGGCACCTTATGGAGTCGCCCAACGAACGGTCATCAAGGACTCTCAGGCAATCCCGAGTTTGTCGTTGGCGTAGAGTCAGACAGCAAAATAATGGTTTGGAATCGGACCAACGGACAATCCGTATGGAACAGTGATTTGATGCGCTTTCGTGGTTTGACGGCACCTTTGGTCGTCGCTAAATCCATTGTCTTCGGTGATCAATCGGGTTTGTTGCACAGGCTTTCTCTTGAGGATGGAAAAGTCCAAAATAGAACCGCTACGGATGGTTCTGCCATTGCAAGTCAACCAGTGTCAGTTGCAGGTGTAATGGTCGCGGTAACACGCAACGGCGGCGTATACGGTTACCGCTTGGATTGATCGAACGGAATATTCAGTGATACCTGTTTTGGCCTTGGTTGGCCGCCCCAATGTGGGCAAGTCGACTCTATTTAACCGGTTGACCAAAAGCCGTGATGCTATCGTTGCCGACTTTGCTGGACTGACTCGTGATCGACACTACGGGCAGGGCCGTTCAGGTAAGCATGAATTCATTGTCATTGACACGGGGGGGTTTGAGCCCGATGCCCATGCTGGAATTTACAAAGAAATGGCCAAGCAAACTCAGCAGGCTGTTGCCGAAGCTGATGTTGTGCTTTTTGTTGTCGATGCGCGCGCAGGATTGTCTTCACAGGACCACGACATAGCCAACTACTTGCGTCGCTTGGGCAAGCCTTGCTTGCTTGTCGCCAATAAGGCCGAAGGCATGCGTGAAGGGATGCACCTGAGTGAGTTTTATGAACTGGGATTAGGCGAGGTCTTGGCCGTATCTGCGGCGCATGGACAAGGCATTCAAAGCTTGACAGAATTAGCGCTTGAGCCTTTGAATTTGCCGGAAGATGAAGAAGAAGTTCAAATTGACACCAGCTTGATCAAGCTGGCAGTTGCTGGCCGACCCAATGTGGGTAAATCCACCTTGATCAATACATGGCTTGGTGAAGAGCGGATGGTCGCATTTGACATGCCCGGCACCACCCGGGATGCCATCACGGTGCCGTTCGAAAGAGACGGTCAGAAGTTCGAATTGATTGACACGGCCGGATTGCGCCGCAAAGGCAAGGTTTTCGAAGCCATTGAAAAGTTTTCAGTCGTCAAAACTCTGCAAGCCATTGAATCTGCAAACGTCGTACTCTTGCTGCTTGACGCTGAGCAGGGCGTGACAGACCAAGATGCACACATTGCTGGTTTTATTCTTGAGAGTGGTCGCGCCGTCGTTGTGGCAATCAATAAATGGGATGCCGTTGACGAATACCAGCGGCAACTGGTTACCCGCTCAATAGAGACTCGGTTGCCTTTTTTGAAATTTGCCAACTTGCATTACATTTCAGCCAAAAAACGCCAAGGCTTGGGGCCTGTTTGGTCATCCATAGCACAGGCTCATCGTGCAGCAATGTGCAAAATGACCACCCCTGTTTTGACTCGTTTACTCCTCGAAGCTGTGCAGTTTCAGAGTCCACAACGTGGTGGCATGTTCAGACCCAAGCTGCGTTATGCACATCAAGGGGGTATGAATCCGCCTGTCATCATCATCCACGGTAACTCCCTCGAACATGTGACGGACACGTACAAACGGTTTTTGGAAGGGCGCTTTCGCAAAGCTTTTAATCTGGCGGGAACGCCTCTGCGGATTGAGATGAAAACGTCCACCAATCCATTCGCCGAAAGAGACGCTTGATGGGCTTGATGGGCTTGA
>Ga0164295_10004754_pt1 | contig 10783 bp, 2 predicted proteins | sample GEODES006metaG_FD_111798 | JGI IMG/M metagenome (GOLD analysis project Ga0164295, IMG submission 111798) | Oligotrophic lake water microbial communities from Sparkling Lake, Wisconsin, USA - GEODES006 metaG | ecosystem: Environmental > Aquatic > Freshwater > Lake | place: USA: Sparkling Lake...
CGTAGCCGCAGCCGTCACCACGCCCGTGGCCGTGTCAGCGTTAATCGTGTTGATATCCGCTACCGACGTATTGCCCGATACCGTCACCGCCAGTGAAGCATTCGTCACTGTCGTAATGCCCGAGGCGGCTAGCGCCGTCTTGATAGCCGTCGCATCCCCAGTCAGCGCTGTAATCGCGGTCGCGTTCACAGCCACACTGGTTCGCCCATCGAGTGTGTTGAGGTCGCTTGCCGCTGCACTACCCGCAGACACCGTGAACGTCAGAGCATCGTTCGGCCCTGCCGCCGCCGTCGCGCTAACCAGATTGGCCGCCGTATCGGTGGTCACCGTCGCCGTCAACGGAGTATTCATCGCCAACGCGATTGCCCCAGCCTGACTAGGTGTCAAGGTCAGAGTCCCGCCCGAAACCACAAAATCACCCGGGTTGGACAATGTAACCGCCACCAAGCTGACAGAGGCACCCACCGTAATCTGAAAGCCTTTTGCATCAATCGCTTGAGGCAAATGGCTTGTTGAATTCGGGAGCGTCGCATTTGAACTTAACTCCAGCTTCTCAAATGCAGACAAATCGCGGGCACTCAAATCGCCACCGTCGACCAATATTGGCGGGGCAACATCAATGAGCTTCCTCGTCGCGACACTGACGTTACCAACGGTATCAGTCTGATAGACAGACAGCAGTTCTTCCCCTACTTTTAGGTATTGGACGGCCTCGCGAGCAGCAACAGCAAGCGACCAGATTCCATCGAGCCCGACAATTGCGGAATTTCCGCCGGCCAAGGACCTACCGCTAGATAGTCCCAGAGTAATCGTTGCTCCAGGTTCTCCGGTACCTGTGATGTTGAATCCAGCCAGGTTTTCCGTTGGATCCACCAAATCGTTACCGGCGACAAGATCGATGGAGGGAGCGACTGGGTTAACGCTATCAATCTTGACGCCTGCACGCGTCGTGGAACTGCTTGTGAGGTTGGCCGCATCGGTGGCGGTGACGTTAACTGTGTAGGTGCCGTCTGAAGGCAATTGCGCAGAGGAATACGGTAGGCTCCAGTTCCCAAATTCATCGGCGCGAACATATCGAGTCGACACCGTGTTGCTGCCGTCAACGAATGTAATCGTGACTTTGGCGTTAGCTTCCGCCGAACCTGTAAACCAGGTAACGCCATCGTGTTCGGCTTTGTTAATCAGATCGTCCGATGCAATCGCGTTGAGTACCGGGGCGCTTGGTGCGTTGGTATCCACAGCAGCCAAGTTGTAAAACAAAGCAGGGCTGCTATTTCCGACCACGGCACCAGATTCAACGATCGCGGTGATGCCTTTAAGACCAGCCCCACCCATTTCTGACTGGGGAATCGCATTTGTTACAAAGTAGCCTGCGTCCTTGTCAGCAGTGATAATTGGGTGCGTGCTCTTGAGAACACCATTCATGTAAAGCTTGACCGTGTCCCCCACCGACGCGGCCTGCGGCAAGCCAACCCGGATCGTGAGTGCGCCCTCTTGCGCCTCCAAAACGCCATCCGCCAGTGCGCCGCCAACAACCGAGAGTGTGGGCACCAAAGCGACGACCTTGATGGCTGCCGCATAGTTCGCCGTCAGCGCATCAAAAGAAACCTTCACCGCATTCGCAACTGAACCAGTTACCGAATTGGCTCCGTTGAGCGTGGTTACCAACCCCTGCAGAGCCGTGATCGCAGTCCCCACTTCACCCAATGTGTCGAACGCATCGACCTTATTGGTGTTGATGGTTGTTACCAATGAATTGACGGCCGCGATCAAACCTTCGAGCTCGCCCAAGGTGTCCGCTGAGCTTGTGGCGGTGCCCTTCAGACTGGTGACGGCACTAGCGATCGCTGCCGCATAGTTGGTCGTTAAGGTCTGGAACGAAACTTTCACCGCATTGGCAACCGAGCCATTCAAGGTGTCGGCGCCGTTGATCGTCGCTACCAACCCCTGCAGCGCCGTGATCGCTGCACCCACTTCACCGAGGGTGTCAAACGCATCGACCTTGTTGGTATTGATGGTCGTTACCAACCCGTTAACGAGGTTGATCAATCCTTCGAGTTCGCCCAAGGTGTCGGCTGTGCTTGTTGCAGAGCCCTTGAGATTTGTTACGGCAAAGGTGATTGCTGAGGTGTAGGCCGTTGTCAACGTCGCGGCCTGATTTAGCAATGCTTGAGCCGCTGACTCTTGACCGTTACCCATCAACGCAATTGCGTTTTCCAAGAAACCGAGCTTGTTCGCCACTTGTGCGAAATTTGTGTAGGCGCCCGTACCTGTTTGACCCGCATTGAGCTCCGTCTTCAGATCGTTGATCGCGGCGCTAATAGCGGCCGCGTAATTCACCGTCAGCGAATCGAAAGCAACTTTCACCGCCTTGGCGACCGACCCAGTTACCGAGTCGGAACCGTTCAGAGTCGTGACCAGACCCTGGAGAGCCGTAATCGCCGAGCCGATTTCACCCAAGGTGTCGAACGCATCCACCTTGTTGGCATTGATGGTCGTGACCAAGCCGTTGACGGTGTTAATCAAACCTTCAAGCTTGCCCAACGTGTCCGCCGAGCTTGTTGCTGTGCCCTTCAAGGTGCTGACGGCGCTCGCAATTGCCGCCCCGTAGTTGGTCGACAACGTTTGGAATGAGACTCTGACCGCATTGGCAACCGATCCGGTCACGGTGTCTGCACCGTTAAGCGTTGTCACCAACCCCTGCAGCGCTGTGATTGCAGCCCCTACTTCACCTAAGGTGTCAAACGCATCGACCTTGTTGGTATTGATGGTCGTTACCAACCCGTTAACGAGGCTGATCAATCCTTCGAGTTCGCCCAGCGTATCCGCAGAGCTCGTTGCAGAACCCTTGAGATTTGTAACGGCGAAGGTGATTGCGGAGGTGTAGGCCGTTGTCAACGTCGCGGCCTGATTTAACAATGCCTGAGCTGCTGAATCTTGCCCGTTGCCCATCGAGGCAATTGCATTTTCTAAAACACCAAGCTTGTTCGCCACTTGCGCGAAGTTGGTGTAGGCGCTCAGCCCTGTTTGCCCCGCATTCAGCTCCGCCTTCAGATCGTTAATCGCAACGCTAATGGCCGCCGCATAGTTCACCGTCAGCGCATCGAAAGCGGCCTTCACTGCCTTGGCGACCGACCCTGTCACGGCATCTGCACCGTTAAGCGTTGCAATCGCCCCCTCAAGGGCGCTCAACTTCGTCCCAACGGCCCCAAATGTGGTGTAACTCGTTTGCCCTGCATTGAGCTCGGATTGCAGTTGACCGATCGCATTGGTGATGGCCGTCGCGTAATTTGCGGTCAGTGTGTCAAACGAGGTTTTCACCGCCTTGGCGACCGACCCGGTTACGGTGTCTGCCGCATTGAGCGTTGCAATCGCGCCGCCAAGTGCGCTCAACTTCGTCCCAACCGCTCCAAACGTGGTGTAGGTTGTTTGCCCGGCGTTTAAGTCCGATTGCAGTTGTCCGATCGCATTGGTGATCGCTGCGGTGTAGTTCGTCGCCAGTGACGCCTGCGCCGCGCTCAGTTGTGCCGTGGTTGCATAGGTGTCACCGAACGCACCAATCGACTTATTGATAGCGGCAACCGACGCATTGATCGATCCGATTGCGTCGCCAATTTCTTGCAATGTGTCGAAGTCTGCCGCGGCGCCGAGTTTCAGCGAGTCCACAACGCCCTTAAGCGTCGCAACCTTCCCCGTCAACTCAGGAATGCTTGGATAAGAAACGTCGGCCAATTTGGTCAGCGCGGCTTGCGAAAGACCAGAGACGGTCGATACCAACGCTCGGGCCGCCCCGCCAACCTCGACGTATACGGTGGTTCCAATGAGCGTCGGGCCGCCGGTTGACAGCCCCTCGAGGTAGCTATTAAGTGCCGCGACGTTGTCACCTGCGGTGCCCGCAAGAACAATGGTCAATTCGCCAAGGCCCGAGGCACTGACGACCGATTCGGTGCTACTCTTAAGCTGCGCCAGCGTCAAACGCAGGCCCGAATTGATTACAAACACCGTGCCCGCTGGGATCTCAACCTGACGGAGGTCGGCGGTACCCTTCTTGACTTCAATGGTGCCAATGTTGGCTAGATAGCTATCGGCGGTCAGAACCACCAGATCTTTGGCATCCGCAAAATCAAACGCCAAATGTTCAGCACCCACCAACCCCTGGGTGTTGACGTTCAGAATCCTTGAATTGTCGGCCTCATCCTCAACTTTGATGTAGACGCTGTCCTGGCCCCCGCCCAAGTTACCCAACAGGGTGATCTGCGACGCATTGACCGCCGAGATGGAAAGCACATCGTCAACAAGATCACCACCCGTCGTATTGACGATCAGGCGGGTGCCCGAAGCCAAATTGATATGGTAAAAATCAGACTGGTCGGCAAACTTTGCGACCTTCGTGCTTGCAGTCAGCCCGGCGCGCGAAAATCCCGCGGTGCCATCTGCACCGATATTGATCGTGACTGGGCCCGTTGCGTTGCCACTAAAGCTAACCTTTTTGTCGGCGGCGTCCGCGGTTGCCGTGAATGTGATTGCAGACCCTGTGGACTCGAGCTTGAGCGTCTGGTTCAAAACGCTGGCCTGAGAACCGGCGACCTCAGCAACCGCCGAAGTTATATTGATTTCGGCGAGGTTTTGATTCAAGAACGCAAGATCGGCAACCGAAGTAGTCGCCTTCACCTCTAGCGCGACATCATCCAGGACGCTAATGAGCAAATCAGCGCCTGTCTGACCGTTGGTGGGTGCCTTGGCAATGATCATTGCCAAGGCTTCTGCAGCTGCAGCGAACTGGGTGGGATCACCGCCCGCGATGACCTGCAACGCAGTGGCCACCATGGCGCCTGCTTTAAAAACGGCGAGCGCCTGCGCGTTACCGCTGCTAGCCAGCGCGATCGGGTCGGCATTGAGGAGATCAAAAGTCGCCGACAAGCCCAGCTTCGCCAGAACAGAGTTCCTCGCGGCCTCGACACTGCTGCCATCCTCGACCAACTCATTGACCAGGGTCGTAATGGGCGTCACCACAGTGGCGCCTTCAGGCGCAGTCAGGGTGCCCGTAAATTTTTGTCCCGTCGACGCATCGGTACCGCCCACGACTTTGATCGCTCCGGTACCGGTCAATCCGCTGTAACGACCGTCCTTGTCGGTAACAACACTATTACCGGTTCCGTTCACGCGGGTCACAGTCGATCCAGCCAAGTAACCGTCAACCACTTGGCCGCCGAACGTTGGGGTCGACGACCCTCCACCACCCCCACCAGCGGCCAGGGCCAGACCGCCAACCGCTAAGCCAAGGGTCGAAAGGTCGAATCCGCCGATCGCCTTACCCCAAGACCCATCCGCGGCCGTGGCCGTGGCCGAGGGCAACGAGGCTGAGCTGGCTACGCCGGCGCTTGCACTCGAATCACTAAAGCCGGGACTGGCGCCCGTGGTTTGCGTCGCAACTGAACTGATGTTTTCGCTGGACGAGGCCGTATTGAGGTCGCGAACAAAAACAAGGTCAGCAACTTCATCAAACCGGGCTACTCTGGCCAGCAGTCCCTGCTCGGGTAGCTCGAGCAAGAGATCTTTACCAGACCGTTTTGCGACCAGGCCTTTCGGAGACTGACCAGTCGTCGCGTCCAGCACTCCAATTTTCATCCCTGGAAGGAGACGTAGCTGGGCGAATTCTGCTGGAGTAAGCACCTTCCTAACCCCATCTGCGCCCAAGACAACGACTTTGAATTGTGCTGCAACCGCCATGACTAGAACTCCATAGAAAACAAGCGACTCACTGCGGCCTGATCATCGCTGGCATGGAGCCGCGAGAAGGAGGCAGAGAGGCAAAATCCTGAAAAAACTGAAAACGCGAGGGTGATCGCCGAATTATTCGCGGCGCGCGTTTAATCGATTGATCGCGCCCGGCCCGAAAGCGCTCAGTCGCGCTGGGCAGACTCACCGAGGCCAGCACGGATTCAGATCGACGAGCGGACGAGAGTCGAAAAAGCATAATGGCCGACATTCTCACCGAAATAATCCCCGCCCGGCGATCTTTCCTGTCGCGGGTTAATGCTGAACCTGAGCCCATTGAGGCCCTCTTCAAGGGTTAAGCCGAATAAAGAGCCAAGTTCCAGCGGTTATTTTGCTCTAGAAAGCCTTGACGAGCACACCGTTTTCTGATTTTCGACCGCGCCCTGTAGCCAAAAACGTTGTAAGAAGATAACGGTCGGCGCGCTTGGGAACGCCATCGACGCCTTCGGAAGGAACAGGGCCTACCCGCGCATCAATTCAATCAACTCGTCGACATCGAGTGCACCCGTCATGACGCCGTCTGCCCCTTCGCCGCGATCAGCCTCCCCCGCACCGTCTCCGGTCCGCTCCAGCAAGGCATCCGCAATCGCCCGCTTGGTCTCATGCATGGCGATGATGCGTTCCTCAATCGTCCCCGCGGTGAGCAGGCGGTACACGGTCACCGGGCGGTTTTGACCTATGCGGTGGGCGCGCCCGGCCGCCTGAGCTTCCACCGCTGGGTTCCACCACGGATCGCAAAGAATGACGTAGTCGGCTGCGGTCAGGTTCAGGCCTGATCCGCCCGCTTTGAGACTGATCAAAAAGACATCGCCTTCCCCTGCCTGAAATGCCGCGACTCGAGTCGCGCGCGCCGCGGCCGGGGTCGATCCATCGAGGCGATGAAATCGAACGCCGAGCGCTTTGAGGCGTTCCTCAGCGAGAGCTAAAAAACCGGTGAACTGACTGAAGACCAGCGCCTTGTGGCGGTTGGCGATCAGCTCATCAATCAGTTCAACCAGTGCCTCGAGTTTGGCGCCGCCCACGGCACCCTCCACCGCCAGCCTTGGGTCGCTGGCGGCGCGGCGCAAGCGCATGATTTGCGCGAGCACATGGAAGCGCGCATCGCCCCCGCGCCCGGCCATCTCGCTGACCGACTCGAGTGCTTCGGCGCGCAGAGCGGTATGGAACGCCACTTCATTGGGAGAGGGTTCAATTCGAAGCGCGATCTCGGTCCGTTCGGGGAGGTCACTCAACACTTCAGACTTGGTTCGGCGCAGCAGAAAAGGGCGCACGAGGCGGCGCAAACGCTGCGCAGCACGTGGGTCACGATCCCGCTCAATCGGCACAGCGAACCGCGCGGAAAAACGATCACGCGGGCCGAGCAGGCCCGGGTTGAGCAGGTGCATCAGGGTCCACAACTCATCGAGCCGATTTTCCACGGGTGTACCGGTAACCGCGACGCGCATCGCGGCATTGATCCGCAACGCGGCCTGAGCGCGTCGGGTATCCGAATTTTTAATGGCCTGAGCTTCGTCGAGAACCAGCGTTGACCACTCGCGAGCTGCCAATTCATCATCGTGCATCGCAAGCAGTCCGTAACTCGCAATGATCAAATCGTTGGGGCCGGCCTGAGCGATCGCGTCCGCCCGATCGTCCTCTTCGTGCAGACGCGTTACGCGCAGGGTTGGGGCAAATCGCGCGGCTTCGATGGCCCAGTTGGCGCACACCGAAGTGGGTGCAATCACGAGTGCCGGACCGCCTGCCGCCCGATGCAGAAGCAGCGCTAGGGTCTGCACGGTTTTACCGAGCCCCATGTCGTCGGCCAGACAAGCGCCGGCGCCCCAGTGGGCCAGGCGCGCCATCCAGACGAAGCCGTCAATCTGGTAGGGGCGCAACTCGGCGCAAAGGGTCGATGGGACGGCAGGCACCAGATCGAGCGTGCTGCGCATCCGCTCGAGTCGCTGTTGCCAGGCCGCATCGCGTTCGATCTGTGCCTCGGGCACCAACTCGTCAAGCGCAAGTGCGGCGATGGAATCAACCCGCACGACATCACCGGGACCTGCGAGCGCAGCGATCGCATCGATGCGTTCGCGCAGTTCGCTGGTGATCGCAAGGTACTCGCCCTCACCCAGGGGTAGATAGCGTCCCTGGTTCTTCGCGGCCTCCAACAGCACCCGCATGGCAATCACGCGCCCATCGTCGAGCGCCAAACCGCCATCGATCTGCAACCAATCGCCGGCGCTACCAAATCGCAAACGCAGATCGCCGGTCCCGTGCGCACGCGACACCCGTAACTTGGCGCCTGGGGGCCACTCGATCCGCAGCGCCTCACCGGCGCTTTGAAAGCTTTGCAAGCCCTCCATTAGCGCGAGGGCGTCTTGTGGGTCATCGAGCCGCCATTCGAGTGTCGGACTCTCGCCGCTCAGAAGCGGCACCGCATCCAGAAGCCGGGCCAGCAAGGCGCGCTCCGTCTTGAGATCACGTCGGGCCGCGCGTCGTTCGCCATGCACGTCAGCCAATAATCGGGCACCGCCGCGGCCGGGCAATGAGCGAGGCCCCTCCTCGCCCAGTGGTCGGACAGCAAGACGCAGACGAACACCGTTGCCCGCAGGGGCGAGCTCTGCGATGAGCGTGCCGTCGGCATCGCGCTCATGCGTTGTTGCACCATCATCCTGAACTTCAAAATGCGCCGCTGCCGCGTGAAGCGCACGAGCCAATAATTCGCCCCCTTCGGCTGCGGGCAAATCCAACCCATCGCCCACCAACTCAACAATCCGACGATGAGCCGACGCGATACGCACCACGCGGGCGCGGGTCGGCGTCTCCGGGATCAACACGGCGGTCGGCGGTCGCGCGATATTGCGCAATTCCCCCGTGTACGGATTGGGGACGAGGACGGGCCTAAAAGCCTCACGCAATTCGGCCGACACGCCAAGCCTCAAGCGGGCGCCATCGGCACTGCGTTCGACCAGAAGTTCGGGATGCCCCGACACCAGTTCGACCGGGGTTTCGGGGCTGGACACATAAAACACCCGCGGATGCCCGATCAAGGCCACCAATGCGGCTTGGGGATCCAGCGCCCAGCGGTTGGCCGGGAGTTTCTTGAGGAGCCGGGCCACTTGGGCATCTGCGTCCGTGAGGGAGTCCGAGCGGGCCAGTCGCGTCAACGGAAGCGCCTTGGGTTTGCCCCAACCCCGCTGACCCCGCTTTTGCTCGAACGGTGAAACGGCGACCCGTCCGTGTAACGAACGCCCTTCGGTGTCATATGCGAATTCAGAATTTCCTGCAAAATCGGAATTGCCCTGATCATCAGAATGATCAGAATCGTCAGGATCATCGACATCATTCTGGTCTTGAGCAATCTCCAGCATCCAGATCAGACGCGTCTCGCTCACTGTCGACGAACTCGAGGTCGCCTCGTCCGCAGCCAAGCCGGCAATGGCGGCGAGGGCCCGGCGCCAAGGAGTTTCACTGGCAAACGCCCCTGCCAGCGTGGGCCCAGTCTTGGGAGGATCCTGGCCTTCGGAGATCGCACGTGCGACGGCAAACTCATCCGCAATGCGCTGATAACCAGCGGCCGCAAACCGGGTGGCCCACGCGTCAAATACGGCTGGTCGAACCACTTTGCGTCGGAGCCAGGCGGCCCGCAAGGCATCATTGAGCGCGACGAACCCATCTTCGCGAGAGGGTTCAATCACGATGGTTTCAGCGGCCCGGTCACCCAATCGAACTTCAGCAACGGCCTCCAGCGACGACCAAAACCAGCCTGGTGCGCCCGAGGCCTTCGCTTCGGCCCGGCACAGTTTGCGGGCTGCTTCGTTGGCGATCGGGGTGTTTTTCAGAAGCAGTCCGATGGCGTGAATCCACTGCTGAGGAAACGGCAACAACATCGTGCGCCGACCAAGAACATCGCGCAGATCTCGCCGTGCCGAATCGAATTCGGCCTCTGCCTGATCCCACTGCCCCGCCAGAACAGCGAACTGTCCGCGCAAGCCGCGAGTGGTCGGATCATCGTGGCCGTCGAGCAAACGCAGTGCCGGCTCGACTCGACCTTGCCAGGACAGGTAGTCGGCCGTTCGCCAACGCAAGCGCAATTGAGCCGCGTCGGCACTCTCGTCGGACATGTCCCCGTTGTCAGCAAACCCGCGCCCGTCGACAAAACCCGACATGAATAAAGCGGCGTTGGCCACGATCCATTCGGCGGGAGCAACGGGTACTTTGCGATTGGCCGTCTCGTACGCGCAAGCGGCGAGCGCCCACTCAATCGCCTCCTGATCGCTGGGCCGGGGCAACGATATTGAGCGCGCGAGCCATTCATCGACGACCATCGCACGCCAGGGCGGGGCCAACAGCTCGAGCATTTCAGCATCGAATATCGGGCGGCAAAACGCGTCCAGGAGCGCCCAACTCAGCCCTTCGCGGTGCTCAACCCGCTGTGCAAACCAGCGCCGCTCGCCCCGGGCCGAAGGCGCCAACCACAACAGCCGGGCGATTCGCACGTCATCACCAGGGCGCGAAATCGGCATGACCAGCCCCGACCCACCAATTCGTGAGACGCCGATGCCGTGAAGCTCCAAAAGCACGTCACGCCAACGAGCCAGATCCCCCGATCGAACAGCGCTCAGGATCGCTGAGCGCGCATGAGAGGGTGCAACCCCCACACCCAATAACTCGACCTGAATCAGCCAGCCCTTGGCGAGGCCCTCGTCGACCATGGTGGCTAAGGCGTCTGCTTGCACCGTAATCCGGCCCGCCGGAGCCAAACCAACGGCCTGCAGCAGGTCGCGCAGCCGCGTGCGCCCAAGGGGCCCGGCCAGTGCGAGGAGTCGCACCAGTGGGGATTGACTCGGATCGTCTGCGTCAGTTCCCGCAGCGGCTTGTTGTTTCATCTGTCTAGGGCGATGGTACGAGCATCCCGTCGTGCTCGATATGCTGAACGATTGCGTCCAGACCTTCGCCCACCTTCAAATTGGAAAATACGAAGGGCCGCGTGCCGCGCATCCGGCGTGCGTCGGTGTCCATCACG
>Ga0164295_10004755_pt1 | contig 10782 bp, 6 predicted proteins | sample GEODES006metaG_FD_111798 | JGI IMG/M metagenome (GOLD analysis project Ga0164295, IMG submission 111798) | Oligotrophic lake water microbial communities from Sparkling Lake, Wisconsin, USA - GEODES006 metaG | ecosystem: Environmental > Aquatic > Freshwater > Lake | place: USA: Sparkling Lake...
CCCGGCAAGATGCTTCTGGCGCAGACCGGCCGCACGCTCATCGAACACACCTGGCGAGCAGCCTCTGCCGCCACGCAGGCTGCGGCTGTGGTGGTGGCCACCGACAGCCCCGAGATAGCTGCCGCCGTAGCTGCCTTTGGGGGCCGGGCCGTGATGACCTCGCCGGCGGCTCCCAGCGGCACCGCCCGCATCGTGGAGGCCCTGCCTCTCCTTCCCCACACCGATATCATCGTCAACGTGCAGGGGGACGAACCGGAACTGGCAGCCTCATGCATCGACGCCGCCATCGACCTGCTCAGAGCCTGCCCCACCGCCCAAGTGGCCACGCTCGTGACCCCCCTGCGATCCCGCGAAGACCTCCACGATCCCTCGGCAGTCAAGGCGGTGCTCACTCCCTGGCGGGAGGGCTCGCAGGCCGTGGCCGGGGCTTGGCGGGCCCTCTACTTCAGCCGCGCTGCCGTGCCTGCCGCGCGGGAGTGGCACGACTCGCTGCTCACCTCCACACTCCCGCTCTACTGGCAGCACGTCGGCCTCTACGCCTACCGCCGCGGCGTGCTGGAGGGCTGGCATAGCCTGCCTGAATCGCGGCTGGCAGACCTGGAAAGCCTGGAACAGTTGCGCTGCATCGAAGCCGGCCTGCCGATTGTGGCGGGAGCGATCGACCATGCCGCCCGGGGCATCGACACCCCGAAAGACTACGCCGCATTCGTGGCCCGCATGGCGGCCCAAGGAAAGGGATGACCTACTTCTTCTCCACCGGAACCAGCAGCACGCTGGCGTGGGAGTGGGTCAGCACCGCTTCCGACGTGCTGCCGAGCATCCAGCGGGTGAGGGCATCGCTCGGAGTGCGACCGATCACGACGAGATCGATACCGTCGGCTTTGGCCCGGGCATTGATCTGCTCGCCAGGATTGCCTTGCGCCACAATCGGCTCGGCATGCCCAAACGCCGCCGGCAGCGTGCGTTGGAATTCCTGCAACCGCGACTTGAGAGCGACCAATTCATCGTCGTGTTCCTGCTGCCAGGCGTTGGCAATGGCGGCCGTATCGGGATCGCGCACCCGCTTCTCCAGCCATGCCGGCAACGGGCCAGCCAACAGCGATTCGGTCACGCCGATCGCTTCTCCCTGCGTTCCTGCCGGCCAGTGCATCTTGCCAAGCGTCCCGGCCACTGCAGCGGCGCTTGCCGAATGGAAGCAGACCATTGCGCGCAGAGCCCTCTCGACCGGAGGAAGGCCGCGCACCACGAGCACCGGCAGATGGGTGCCGTGCACCACGGCCCGCGACACGCTGCCCAGCATCAACCGCTCCAGCGAACCGCTACCGCGGGCCCCCACCACCACCAGATCGGCGCTCCATCCAGCCGCCGATTCGATGATGCCGACTGCGGCCGACTTTGTGCTGACGATCGCCTCCACCTTGCGGGCCATCGTGGAAGGCAGACGCTTCGTCGCCTCCTCAAACAGCGCTTCGCTGGCACCTTCGACAAGCGACGCCCCCCAAGGCATCCTGCGCTGCAGTTCGGCGGGCGAAAAATAGATCGCCACTTCATCGACAGCCGGATCAAGAAGCCGGCCGGCCAAGGCAACCGCATCAAACGAGGCGGGGGAACCATCGACTGCCATCAGGATTTTCATACACATCTCCGGGAACAACAGTGAACAGAAGCCTTCCAGCACAACCGGATCGCAGCCGCCACCGCAATCTTACTCCAGCCGTCACCGACACGAGAGCGGAAAGGCCATTCCCTCAGCCCAGCCACACTTTGGCCGGCTCTCCCGGCACTTCGCGAACCAGCCTGGGAACGGCATACCCCGGCAGCATATCCCGGAGGTTTTTGTGGAGTGCGGCGGCGTTTTCCCACGGGAGATCGAAATGGGCGGCTCCCTGCACGTGGTCGAGCAGATGCAGGTAGTAGGGCATGATTCCCAGGTCGATCAGTCGCTCCGAGAGTTCCGCCAGGGTGGTCACCGCATCGTTGACACCCCGCAGCAGCACCGCTTGATTGAGCAGGAGCGTTCCCCCGGCGGCCAGCCGACGCGCCGCCTGAGCCACTGAGGCATCCAGTTCGGCGGCATGGTTGGCATGGACGACGAGCACCGCCGTCAGCCGCGAACGGGCCAGAATCTCGACGAGGCGTTCGGTGACGCGCGAAGGGAGCACGATTGGCAAGCGGGAATGGATCCTCAACCGGCGCACGGTGGGAATGGCAGCCAGCGAATCCACGAGCCGCCCGAGCCGGTCGTCATCGAGCAGCAGGGGATCGCCGCCAGAGAGGATCACCTCCGAGATGGTTGCGTCGCTGGCGATGGCCTCAACCGCCGCAGCCATGCCAGCCTGCGTGGCGCCATTCTCGGCATAGGAAAACGAGCGGCGGAAACAGTATCGGCAATTGATGGCACAGGCCCCCGTGGCGAGCAGCAGGGCACGGCCGGCATATTTTTGTACCAAGCCCGGCGCTCGTAGCGCCCCCTGCTCCGCCAGGGGATCGGCCGAGTAGCCCGCGCTTTCGACGAGTTCCTCGGCTACCGGCAGGACCTGCAGCAGCAGCGGGTCGAAGCGGTTGCCGGGCTCCATGCGTGCCACAAACCCGCGCGGAACCAGGAGGGGAAATCCGCCGAGGCTCTGCCGGGCGGTCGCGGCCACGGCTGGATCGAGGTGCAACAACCGGCACAACTCATCGGGATCGCGCACCGCCTCTGCCAATTCACGCTGCCACCGGGTGCCGGTGGCGGGGGGCCGCGGTTGGGCCCCGCGATCCCCACCAGGCGCCTCTGAAAGAGTGGAAGTGGGCACGGCAGCGATGCTCCTGGGCGGGCAAACTGGGAGAGGGTCAACTGGGGCAGAAAACCGGATCACGAGGGCCGGAAACGGTCCGTTTTTTCCGCCTTCCCCCCGCAATCCCAGCCGACGTTGACAGGGGCCTGCGGTGCGGGGAGGCTTAACGGCCCGCCGGAATCCATCGATAGTGACCCCCAGAATACGGGCGAGCGTCGCAGAAGGAAACACGCGGGATCTGAGAACGAGCGCACCGAGCGAACACAGGGTACAGAGGGCATAGTGGCAGGCTACAACACAAGCGAATTCAAAAAGGGGCTGAAGGTCCAGATCGACGGCGACCCCTACATCATGATCGAGTGCAACTTCGTCAAGCCCGGCAAGGGGCAGGCGCTCTACAAGTGCAAGCTGCGGAATCTGCTGCGTGGCACTGTTCTGGATCGCACGTACAAGAGCGGCGACTCGCTCGATTCCGCCGACATCGCCACCATCGACGCCCAGTTTCTGTACAAGCAGGGTGAGCAGTTTGTCTTCATGGACAACGAAAGCTACGAGCAGTATGAACTGACGAAGGAGCAGGTGGATGACGCCTGGAAGTGGATCAAGGAGGGCACGATCTGCTCGATGCTGCTCTACAACGGCAATCCGATCTCGATGGAAGCACCCAACCACATGATGCTGTTGGTTGCCTACGCGGAACCCGCCATGCGCGGCAACACGGCGACCAACCTGACCAAGCCGGTCAAGCTGGAGACAGGTGCTGAAGTGGTGGTGCCGGCGTTTATCGAGCAGGGTGACACGATCAAGATCGACACCCGCACCGGCGACTACCTCGAGCGCGTGCAGAAGTAATCCCCACGGGCGAATTGGGCGCGGCCGGAAGGCCCGCCAAGCGAAAATGGGCCGGACGCCCATGTTTCGCGTGCAAAGGCCGCCCGGACGGCGGCCTGCCCGGCAGGCGAGGCACACCTTGGCTGTGCCTCCGCATGCCTCAAGCCTGAAGGGGCCAGGGATGGCCCTTCAGGCGTGGAAATCTACTCCCACCACCAGCGGCCAGCGGGGAGGTTCACGCTCTCGCTTCTGGCCTGGGAAACAGTTCCCTGCTCATCCATCAGCAGGTTGGGGGAATCGAGCGCGATGCGGGGCTGCAGCGTGACTCCGCCGCCAATCGGCGTCAGCAGGCGGTTGCCGCGCCACACAGCATGGATGGCCGGCTCCACTTCGAGCGGGGCAATCAGCTTTTCGATCGAGTAGACCTGCTCGTTCCGCAACTCCTCGGCAGACCATTGCGTGCGGCCGTAGGCGTCGTGCTCCTGCAGGTAGGCGGCAGCCACCGACAGATCGATCAGATTCCGTAGCTGGGCATACACCGGGTTGCGGGCGGCGATATCGGGATACTTGCGAGTGAACGTTTCGGTGAAGGTTTTGCTCGCCCGATCAGGCCGATTGGCGCTCATCCGGCGGCCGTCGGGCAGCACGGCCTCGTCGGCACCAACGAGCTTCACACCCCGGCCCACCAGTTCGATCGCCATGTCGTCCTCACTGATCCGCACGCACTGGTAATCGGGCATGAAATACCAGCGTTGCAGGGCGTTGGCGGCCACGCCGCTGGCACTGGTCAGGTCGACCCAGCTGTTCATCTTCACCGGCGGACGCTCCAGCCCGATGCCGATCAGCTTCATTCGATAATCGGCCTCCACCATCACCTGCGCAAAATGCGTGGCGGGATGAACGCCCTCCACCCGCACATCCTGCGGGCCCAGCGCCTGCCGCATGCCGGCCACGATCTGCTCGGTGCTCGCCTGGGGATTCACGCGACCGAGCTTCCGCAGGTAGGTCTGCATGGCGGCCAGCCCCTCCTGCTTGGGATCGATCGAGCACCCGATGGTGCTGTCTGTGGGCTGCCCCGGCGGGAAGGCCCGCAGGGCCGCTGCGAGATCCTCAAGCAGCAGCGTGGGGCTCCCGGTTTCGATGCCGACAACGCGACCTGTGGCATCGGCAATCCAGCCTTCGGCGGGACCGGCGATCACCACCTCCCCCTGCTCAGAGCCCTCGCCGGGATAGATGAAGACATACTGCACGCGGGTGAGGCCCGCCAGCTTTTCCAACTCCTCGGGAATCCCCCGGCCGCTGGCAGCCGCAGCCGCAACTTCTCGCTCCAACCGGCCGAGGGCCACTTTCCGCAGTTTCGATCGCTGGCGCAATTCGCCCGGTAGATTCGCGGCAGCATTCCGCCGCCGCTCCAGCGAGAGCCCGGCATCGGGCACGCCCATGGTCCGCAGCACACCCTGCGCGTCGATCACCACACCGGCAGCGCCAGCCGCACTGCCGCCACCACCACCGCCGCCCATGCCGCCGCCACCTTGGCCACCTCCCATGCCACCGCCGCCCATGCCACCGCCGCCTTGGCCACCTCCCATGCCACCGCCTCCCATGCCACCGCCGCCCATGCCACCGCCGCCCATGCCGCCGCCGCCCATCTGGGCATAGAGGGGAACGGCGTTCACCAAGAGGCAGGCAACGATGAGCGCCACCAGCCAGCCCGGGCGCCGCCGAAGCGTCGCCTGATTGGAGGGGCTGGCAGGGAGCAGATTGGCAACGAGCGTTGTGTGCATGGGCATACCCATCAAGGCGTTCGAAACCAGCGACATTCCTCCGCGGAAAATCGCTGCGAAAATCCAAGCATCCTGGCGACACGAGGAACGTCGGGGCCGCGGGCCGCCGCAGGAACTCCCGCGACCCCACTCCCCCATTATCACTTCGGCCCCCCAGAAGGCACGCTTGTGGGGAAATATTGGAATTGAGTCGGGGAAATGGCCCGCAGGCCATCTGGGCTACCGACTCTGCCGATTACCTCGCCCCGGCCGGGTTGCGCCCCCCCGCCTGGCGCCTGCCCCCCTCGCCCCCTCGGCCATTCTCTCCCCGCGAGCCCTCGTTCGAACGGGCCTTGCCGAGGCTGACGGCCGCCCGCACGGCCCCGGAGCCGAGGAGCCCTTCCAGCTCAGCATGGAGCTGGTGCGACCAAGCCACCGTGTGCCGATCGGCCTCCAGCAGCACGCGGCGGCCATCGGCCAAATCGAGGACCAGCCGCAGGGGAATAGGGCCGGCGTGCCGCTTGAGGATTTCAGCCAGCCGGTTGAGCGTGCCGATGTCGTGCAGCGGTTCGGTGAGCTTCACCGTGACCTGCCGGACCGGCTTGGTCCACACCTCGGCAATCGGGACCAAGTCGTTGACGATCAGATTCGTCTCCTCGCTGCCAGCGCGGCGATCGACCGATCCCGACACCACCACGACCGCATCGGGCTGCAAAAATGCCCCGAGGCGGGCGTAGTCTTCCGGCCAGCAGATCGAGCGCACGATCCCATCCATATCTTCCAGATCAAACATGCCATAGCGGGTGTGCGTGGAACCGGGCCGCGGCTGCTTGACGTTGGAGAGTTTGAGGGCCGCCACGAGCCCGCCGATGACCACCTCGCTCTTGGCCTTCGCTCCCGCCAGATCGGCAGTGCCATGCGAACAGAGCGCCGACATGATGCCGGCATATTCGGCCAGCGGATGGCTGTGGACGTAGTAGCCAAGCACCTCTTTCTCGTGAGAACGCATCTCCAGATCTGTCAGCGGTGGCACGTCGGGCAGCGAGGAGGTGGCCGCCGCCCGAGCGGCGGGGGATGGCGAGGCAGGGGCGGGCTCAAGGGCATCGAAGAGATTTTTCTGACCGCTCTTGCGATCTGCCAGGCGCGAGGCCCCGGCCGCGAGTGCCCGTTCGATGCCGGCGAGGATCGCTGCCCGGTGCCCACCGAGGGAATCGAGGGCTCCCGCTTTGGCGAGGCTCTCGACGGCAGTCTTGTTGACCACCGACGGATCGAGACGTCCACAGAAGTTGTCGAGATCGCGGTAGGGCCCCCCCTTCTGCCGCTCAGCCAGAATCGCCTGAGCCGCCGGCACGCCGCAGCCCTTGATCGCCGACATGCCAAACAGAATCCGCCCGTCGGCCACGGTGAAATCGACCCCGGAGGCGTTGACATCAGGCGGCGCGACGTCAATCCCCATCCGCCGGCAGTCTTCGATGTGCTCAACCAGCGCGTCCTTCTTCTTGAAGTTGCGCCCGGTGATGTCGCCGGAGAGCAGCGCCGCCATAAACTCCACGGGGAAATGCGTCTTGAGGTAGGCAGTCTGCCAGGCCAGCAGGGCGTAGGCGGTGGAGTGGCTCTTGTTGAAGCCGTAGCCGGCGAATTTCTCGATCAGCCCGAAGAGTTCTTCCGCCTCTGATTTGGGCAGGCCCTTCGCCTTCGCCCCCTCGACAAATTTCTCGCGGAAGGCGGCGATGGTCTCGATCTTCTTCTTGCTGATCGCCTTGATGCAGGTGTAGGCGCTGGAGAGCTCAATCCCTCCGAGGCGCTCCAGGATGCGCATCACCTGCTCCTGGTACACCATCACCCCGTGCGTTTCCTCCAGCACATCCTTCATCACCGGATGCGGGTATTCGGCCCGCTTTCGCCCATGCTTCACGGCGACGTAGTCGTCGACCATGCCTCCCTCAAGAGGGCCGGGGCGATAGAGGGCGTTGACGGCCACGATATCGAGGAAGTGATCGGGCTTCATCCGCTGCAGGAGATCGCGGATACCGCCACTCTCGAGCTGAAAGATGCCCTTGGTTTCACCGCGGCACAGGAGTGCAAAGGTCGGCTGGTCGGTGAGCGGAAAGTGCAGCGGGTCGGGGCAGACGCCGGTGGTGGCGGTGATGATTTCGACCGTCTTGCTCACCACGGTGAGAAACTTCAGCCCCAGAAAGTCCATCTTCATCAGCCCGGCGCGTTCCACGTCGCCCATGGCCCACTGCGTGATCACTTCCTCCTTGCCCGTCACCCGCTGCAGCGGCACATACTCCACCAGCGGCCGATCGGCAATCACCACCGCCGCTGCGTGCGTGCCCACATTGCGGGCCAGGCCCTCGATCCTTCCGGCCAGATCGACCAGCTCCCGAATCTCACCATCGGCTTCGCAGGCGGCGGCCAGTTGCGTGCCCGGCGCCGAAGCCTCCTCCAGCGAGATGCCGAGCTGATCAGGCACCAGCGCCACAATCTGATCGACCCGCTGGATCGGCATGCCAAGGGCGCGGCCCACGTCGCGAATGGCCGCCCGGGCGGCCAGCGTGCCGAACGTGCCGATCTGGGCGACGTTGGCAGCCCCGTAACGACGCTTCACATATTCAATCACCTCGCCGCGGCGTTCCTTGCAGAAATCGATATCAATATCGGGCGCCTCGCGCCGGTTGATATCGAGAAACCGCTCGAAGAGCAGGTCGTATTCCAGCGGGCAGACGTGCGAAAGATAGAGGGCATAGGCCACCAGGGAACCAACACCCGAACCTCTCGCCGCCGCTGGAATTCCCACCTCGCGGGCATAGCGCACAAAATCCCAGACAATGAGGAAGTAACTGCAGAAGCCGAGCGTGTCGATGACACCCATTTCCCGGTCGAGCCGATCCATCACCTGCGCATGGAGCGTGCCCGATTCCGGGCTGCCCGCAACAGGCGGATCGCTCCAGCGTTTCGGCATGCCGGCATACCGCTGGCGCAGCCCCTCCATGCAGAGGCGCCGCAGCTCTTCAGCGGCAGTGCGTCCTTCGGGCACATCGAATCCTGGGAAATGGCGTTTGCCCAGATCGATCTCGATGTTGACTGTGTTGGCGATCTCCTGGCTGCGGGCCACAGCGGCCTGGGTGATATCCCCCTGCACGTCGGCAAAGGCGGCGTGCATCTCGGCGGGACTCTTCAGATAGAACTCCGTGGAGTCCATCCGCATCCGGGTGGTGTCGCTGCGAAACCTGCCGGTATTGACGCAGAGGAGAATGTCTTGGGCCTCCGCATCCTCGCGGTTGACGTAGTGGCAGTCGCAGGTGGCCACAGGCGGAATGCCCAGTTCCTGCGACACTTCCAGCGCCGCGAGCGTCACCTGCCGCTGCACCTCCAGGCCATTGTCCTGGATCTCGAGAAAATACCGGTCGCCAAACACCTTTCTGAACCATCCGGCCGTCTGCCGTGCCTTCTCCATCTCGTCCCGCTGCTCGCTCCCCACGCCGATCAATGAGCGGCTGAACTCCCCCGACAGGCAGCCCGACAGGCAGATCAGGCCCTCGCTGTGGGCGGCCAGCAGTTCGCGGTCGATGCGCGGCTTGAAATAGAAGCCCTCCAGAAAGGCTTTGGTGGCCAGTTGCAGGAGGTTGGCAAAGCCCTGCCGATTCTGCGCCAGCAGCGTGAGGTGGAAGCTGGAGTCTTTCTGGCTGCCACCATCCTTCTGATGGCGGCTGCCAGGGGCGATGTAGGCCTCGTAGCCGATGATGGGGTTGAGCCCAGCCGCCTTGGCTTCGGTGTAGAACTCCAGTGCCCCGTGGAGATTGCCATGGTCGGTGATGGCCAGGGAATTCATCCCCAGTTCGACCGTTCGCCCGATCAGTCGCTCGATCGAGCTTGAGCCATCGAGGAGGCTGTAGTGGCTGTGGCAATGGAGATGGACAAACGACGGCGTGCTCATCCGTGTGCTCGCTCCGGGGGATGGGGCTGCATTGTACCGAAATGGGAACGAGCCACAGCCGTTCCCTCATTCCGCCGTCAGCCGTGGGGCTCGCTGATCGTGCGCAGCAGTTCGGCCAGTCTGGCCTGCAGGTCGAGCACCGCCTGCCAGTGGGCGAAGTCGATCTCAACCCGCTCGCTCCCCGGCCGCATCACCACCCCTTCGGTTGCCTCGCGGAGGACGGCCTGCACGTAGTCCAGGAGTTCTGAAAGCTCAGCCGACTGGGCAGGGCTGAGCCGTTCGGGCAGCGGCGGCGGGCTCCCCGGGAGCAGCGGTGGCCGAAAATCCCCCATGTCGGCCACGACATCAGAATGCTGGGCATCCAAGCGCTGCAGGCGTTCGCGCATCTCGCGGGCCTTCGCCTCGTCGATTGGCTGCTTGGCGGCGATCTGGGCGATCCGCCGATCGATATCACTATGCGATCCCACCAGCAGCAGCGACCGGCCGAGGAGGATCATGTCGCCGTCGCGCAGAATCCTCACCTGGATATCTTCGCCGTTGACCTTGGTGCCGTTGGTGCTCTCCAGATCGGTGAGCACGATTTTGTCGTGGTCGTGCTGGAGCTTGAGGTGGTAGCGGCTGATCCGCTCGTCATTGAGCTGGATCGAGTTGCCCTCCTCGCGGCCGATGGTGACGGGGGTGGGCAGGTGGTCGTACACCTTTCCCCGGTCGGCACCATGCAGGACTCGGAGAGTGATGTATGCCATCGGGGGCCATCCAGACCTGCCGATCATCCACCGGAGTAGGCGATTTCAGCAGCAGGAGCAATTCCTTAAGGATATACGCTGCGGCACCGGGGGCGGTCAAAGCCGGTGGGCGGAACAGCCTATTTTTTCGGTTCGGGTCGGTTTGCCCCGGTGGCTGGACCGGGGGTGGGGCACCACCGGGGGGATGGAACGAGCGGAGGCAGGGAATGGCAGGAGTCGCCTGGCGGCAGCAGCCCCTTGGTTTTGAAGGCTGTTTGCTACACTGCGGCATGACGCGTCCGTAGCTCAATTGGATAGAGCATCGGTCTTCGGAACCGAGGGTTGGGAGTTCGAGCCTCTCCGGACGCACTTGAGAAGCACTGGGAATCCAGTGCTTCTCGCATTTGAGGTGCTGAGCGAGTTTCGTCGCCCGACCAAGAATTCTCAAAATTTCTCAAATCGGTACCGGAATTGAGGCTCGCGAACTGGCCTCGGTCGCTGCCCCAAGAAAACGCTTTTGGGGGCTGATGGCCTGCAGAAGGCGGCCAGGAAAAGAGGGGCGATTTCAGCCCGCCTGCCGGTCCTGTTGGGCAAGCTTCTGGGCGAGCTCACCGACCAGCACGTCGCGATGCGATCCCGACGGTATATCCGCGTCGCGCCAACTCCACGGCGACGGCGGCACCTATGCCTGAAGATGCGCCGATGACAACTGCGGAACGTGCCAAGTGTTTATGGAGTGCCTTGCG
>Ga0164295_10004757_pt1 | contig 10776 bp, 14 predicted proteins | sample GEODES006metaG_FD_111798 | JGI IMG/M metagenome (GOLD analysis project Ga0164295, IMG submission 111798) | Oligotrophic lake water microbial communities from Sparkling Lake, Wisconsin, USA - GEODES006 metaG | ecosystem: Environmental > Aquatic > Freshwater > Lake | place: USA: Sparkling Lake...
AACCCTTGTCGATAACTTTGTAAAGCGAGCATTAAGTGACGTAACACAAAAACAAATCACTGACAGTTTTGCAATATCCTTTACTGATGTCGTTTCTCAAAATATGCAAGTATTTTTTAGTGATCAATATATTTCGATGTATATGATGAAAACATTATTAGACGAAGAACGAGTTGGTACGAACAGTCATGGGGAAACATTCAAAAAAATGCTACAAATCATAACTTCAAGTGGAATAAAATTATATGAACCTAAATCGGGTGATGATATTCAAAGTAAAAAGACGGAATCGATTATGGGACAATTATCTATAATACCAGTGAAGAAGGTTGAGACGACAAAGAATGAGGTAAATATGAGTGGTGGTGTTAATGTCGAAGACGCCGCAAAATTTTTGGGTTCAGTTACAAGAGTTGTATCGGATGCAACAAGTGGATTCGCAGGTAGTAGTAGTCTTCAAAACCAATCTGCTAAAGCAGCAAAATTTGGAAGCTCCATTGGAACTGCTGCTGCAGGTGCTGCAGGTGCACTTGGTTCTCTAGGAAAGTCTTTTCTAGCAGGACCTAAATCGTATGGAACAACTCCTGCAAGTGTACCTACATCGATTCCTGCAAGTGGACCTACACCGAAAGGACCTACATCGATTTCTAAAAGTAATTATTCGACGCTAGGATCGATTGCTGCTTCCAAATTAGGAGATAAAGGCCAAGGTCTATTTACATCAGCCATTAAAACTGTATTTGGTCCAGTAGTTCAAAAAATATCCGGCGAAATTGTTGAAATGGTTGAGAAAGATTTGTCATTGAAAGCATATTTTCCGCAACAAATCTCGGAAGATATTTACAACTTAGTCAAAGAAGCATTACAATTTCATCTTGCCAAACCAGAAGGTAGACAAATGTTTTTGCGTCAGATTGAACCGTTATTGAAACGCTATGTTTTTACATATACATCTTCGTCGTCGGATTTATTGACCTTATCTGTTCTACGACATTTATGCACAACTGATCCAATGAAATCGCTTTTAGAAAATATTATTAAAAAACACATTGATTTATATAATGATGGGCAACCAAACGATTACATTGAAACCGTCTATAAAACCCTATATAGTGCTATTAATGAAAGGTTGATAGAAAATAATCCGATCATGACCATGTATGAAACAATGCAATCCATGTTTACCTCTGGACAAATTGGAAAAAAGATAATTTATGATTATGATGATAATGAGAGTTTATACAAAAGAACGTTTTGCACAAGCAAGAATGATATATTATCTAAGTTAAAAATATCCGAAGAACCCCCTGCTGGACAACCACCAATTGTTGGGGATGCAAGAGCTCCACTATTGGTTGAAAATAAGGATATGCAGTCGGTTGAAAATGAGAATATGCAGTCGGTTGAAAATGAGAATATGCAGTCGGTTGAACCAAAATCTATTATTGAAACGGATTCAAATATTAACCCGGATTCAACTAATGCTACGAATACAATACCACAATTTAACTTAGATGAAGAATTATTGAAAAACACATGGGACAAATATAATGAGGTTACAGACTTGGATACACTTAAAGATGCAGTAGTTATATCAAAAAATGAACTTGAAAAATATTATATTACAGGTATGTGGAAGTTAAAAGAGCAATATCTAGGACCAAAGACATTTGATACATATAAAAATGTTATGCAAAAAATAATTGATGAGGAAAATGAAAAACTGACCAAAAAAACTGGCGGTAAACCAAAACGCGTTTCCAAAACCAAGCGCAAACGACGCACGTTTCGCAAACGAAAGACGACTCAACGTCATCTATGAAAACGATACCTTCTTTTCCAACTTTTCAAACAAATCCGATTTGTAAACTAATTTGCCCGATGGTTTATATTGATCAATGGGTGTATATTCTTTACCCACTTTTTTGAGCGGTTCTCCATTCTTGTCGTTAAACAGTTTGGCGTTCATATCTTCTTCTTCGTCTTCTTCTTTTTTCGAAATCAAATTACCAAAATGATCAATGACATTTCCCGTCTTCTTTTTGACTTCATTACGCACATACGCAGGTATCCAATGAAGCCAAGACACAAATAACGTATTCGGATGCATGTATCGTACATGAAACCCATTTTCTTCTAATTTCGTCACTAAATAGGCAATACATTCGGATTTATCATACACAGGTTCTCCAAAAATATATTCAGGAACCAAAAACCAAATGTGTTTTTCCGTTGATTTTGTTTTCGCCGTAGTATTAATGCGTTTGTGAATACGGTTTAATAATTTATTGAATATCGATACTTGTTTCAAATCCCGGCGTTGATTCTTTTCGTAGAGTTCGTCAATATTGATTTTGTGCGTGCTTTCTTCGTCGTCCACATAGAGAAAGGCCATTTTTATATTATCACGCGATAAAAAGAATAGAAAGAAAACACATATATATTATTAATGGACCAAACAATAGAACCAGTCATCTCCGATTTAGAAGTCATCTCCGATTTAGAAGTCATCTCCGATTTAGAAGTCATCTCCGATTTACAAGTCATCTCCGATTTAAAAGTCATCTCCGATTTAAATGTCATCTCCGATTTAAATGTCATCTCCGATTTAAAACCGAATATAAAACATTTAGTCATTTGCGGCGGCGGTGTTTCCGGATTTACGGCCTATCGTATGATCAAAGAACGGGCTCTTTCTGGGTTTTTATCTATGTCCAACATCCAGTCTATTTATGGCACGTCGGTGGGCGCCATTTTAGCCGTCATGCTAGCGCTTAAATATTCCTGGGAAGACATTGATGTTTACTTGGTAAAACGCCCATGGCAAAACGTATTTAAGTTTGATATTCAGTCTCTCCTCTATTCTTATGAGAACAAGGGTATTTTCGACCAAAAAGTCATACATGAAATATTAGACCCCTTGATTTTAGGGAAAGGGTTGGAGGTGGATATTACTATGCGCGAGTTATTTGAATATACTGGAATCGCAATTCACGTAAATACTACAGAACTGCATAGTTTTGAAAATATCGATATTTCCCATAAAACCCATCCGGATTGGAAAGTATGTGATGCGGTCTATTGTTCGGCATGTCTACCCATATTGTTCTCACCTTTTCTCGTGGAAGATAAATGTTATGTTGACGGGGGTGTTTGTGTCAATTATGCGCTAAATACTTGTTTGGAGAATGTGGATAATCCCGACGAAATATTCGGTATTACACTGACTCCCTTGGATCCTAACAAAAACATTGTGCGTAGCGACTCCAATTTGTTTGATCACATGTCGGTATTATTCAATAAACTTTATCATCATTCATATTTGAAAACCACACCATCCATCAAATACGAAGAACAAATTGATCAAAATAAGATTTCGATTTTTGATATTTTAGAATCGGCATCCTCGTCCCAAATGCGTGAAGAAATGATTACACCAATCAACATTTGATTTTGACATTTTGCATTATATTTCAAAAATAAGTTAAATAGAATAATATAAGTATGAATATAGAATGAACTATATAATTCTACTCCTTTGCTCTATGCTATTACCATTTTTGTCAGTGAAAGTAACTAAACCAAAACTATGCATTAACTGTAAACATTTTGTAACAGATAATAAAACCGGCGAGTTTGGTAAATGCTCTTTATTTCCAAGAAAAGAAGGGAAACTTAATTTTTTAGTTTCTGGTGTCAATAAAGATGAATATATGTATTGTACTACAGCAAGAGAATCAACTGATATGTGTGGAGAAGAAGGTAAAATGTACAAAAAGAAAAGGATTACAAAATAATCAAGGGTGTAAAATCTGCAAAATATAAGTTCTCATATACAACTTATATTTTTTATTCCGTTATGCAATGGCCGATTTGACAAATTGATCCAATGAACTTTTGGTGATTTTTGCATCAAAGTCAATGCGATTTTCACCCACCAACATGATAATTGTTGGGAATGATTCGACTTTGTATTGACTGATTAAGGCTGAAATCTGATCGTTTGGATCATTTTTATCATCTGTGCAATCAATTTCACGGCATATTATTTTATTGCCATTAATGATTTTCCCATCATATTCTTCCTTGAATTGGATCCAAATAGGTTTGGCGGCTTTGCAATGAGGGCACCAATCGGCAAAAAAGAATAATATCTCGACCGGTTTTCCTCGCGTATTGATATTGGAAATATCCGAATATTTGGTTTTGCTTTTGGGCTCACTATAGTATTTCTTATAAGCATACATTCCAACTACGATGAATAGGACTAACATGACAATTGCCATGATAATGAGACTATATCTACGAATATATCTATTATAAATTAATTCAACAAATCCGGCCATCTTGTATAATATGAATGGATAGATTATTTTATCGATTTGACCGTGTAAAAAATGGGACATTTGACCACAAAAATCACAGATTTGACCACAAAAATCACAGATTTGACCATAAAATATTTAGCAATAGACAAAATATCAATGTATTATAACTAACGAACCCCACTATGCATAAAAAAACCAGTAAAAAATTAAAAGGGCGAGTATTTACTCGAAAACATTACCAAAGTAATGATGGTATGTTGACGACGGTATGGGGTCCAAGCACATGGCATCTATTGCACACCATGAGTTTCAATTATCCCATAAATCCTTCATGCGATGATAAAAACAATTACCGCGATTTTATCCTAAATCTCCAAAACGTCTTACCTTGTGGAAAATGCCGGAAAAATCTAAAGAAAAACTTCAAAAAACTCCCCTTGTTGCTAAAACATATGGCGTGCCGCGATTCGTTCTCTAAATACGTATACCGTCTACATGAATTGGTGAATAAAATGTTGGGCAAAAAATCCGGACTCACTTATGAAGATGTACGAGAACGTTATGAACATTTCCGTTCCCGTTGCGCTAAATCTTTAGAAGAATTGAAAAAAGAACAAGAGGAGACCGAGAAAAACAAAACAGAAAACGGCTGCACAGAACCATTATACGGTGAAAAATCGAAATGTATTCTCAATATTGTTCCCCACGATGCTCCCGTGAAAACATTTAGTATAGATGAAAAATGCAAGAAGACGCGAGGAGAACCTGTTCCAGAAAATGTATAAACATTATATAATAAGAAGCATATGTCAGATTACGATACCGATGAAAAGATCGATTATGGTAAAATAATTGGGATACTTCCTGAAGAATGCACGCGTGTTCCATTCTGGACGGAGAACCCCAATGTATTGTTCGAATCGCATTATATTTTAGAGTTTTTCCCCGTCGAATCCATGTCATATGAACAAAAACTCAATGCCGTGAGTCGTTTAGTCATTTTACTCACCATCATTGGATTCATTCTTACTCGCAGTGTGCGTCTATTAATCATTTCCGCCATCACATTGTTCTCCATTCATCTATTACATTACTACCAACAAAATGAAAAAGACAAGAAAGAGTTCAAGAAGAATGATTTAGAAAAAAATGGAATTGCCGAACCATTTGAGAACCCCGCACTCGACTTGTTGAAAAAAGAGGGGGTCCCCATTAGCGACGATGTTTTTATGAAACCCAATTCCGCCAATCCATTTAGCAATGTTCTGATGAACGATTATGATTATAATCCACAGAAAAAACCCGCCCCACCCATTGCCAAATCTGCAGTGAGTGCGAGTATTTTAGACGAAGCCAAACAACTCGTAAAAACGCTGAATCCTGACCAGCCCGATATTGCCGATAAACTCTTCAAAGATTTAGGCGAACAATATACTTTCGAACAATCATTGCGACCCTTTTATTCTACTGCCAATACCACCATCCCCAATGATCAAGATGGCTTTGCCAAGTTTTGCTATGGTAGTATGATATCATGCAAAGAAGGTAATCAATTTGCTTGCGCCCGTAATTTATCGCGCCATGCCAACAATTAGACACCCTTTCCGCACTTTTTATTATATATAAATAGTATAATAAGAAGAATGACTTCCTTGAATTACATGTTCCAAAATATGGGTCGTATTGGAATGGATGCCACCGATAAAACCCAACAAACCATGTATAATACACGCATTGCAAACTATTCACTTTCCAATTTTTTCAGTGAATCCGCATCCGATTCCCATGTCAATTTTGCCACTACTCAACCAAACGTCAACTTCAACGGTGTCAATGGAGGAAGTGGTGTTGGCGGCGGTGTTGTTGATTACGAATCTTTGCTGAAAATCAGCAACGAACAAGAGCGTTCTTTGGAAAAAGTCCAATTAATGCAACGTCCTTTTGCCACTGTTCCTTATTTAGGAAAAGGGGCTGGTAATCCTGACATTGAATCCCAATTACAGCAAGGCGAATACGTGAACCACCAAAAATCCATCAATACCATCATGGAAAAATCGTTTATGCCATATTCAATGCATCTAACTGATAGTCACATGGAAGAACGCGTTCACAATCCTAGTTATACCATTGAAGAAGCCGCATTAAACGGTTGGGTTCGTGGTGGAGTAGATACTCGTAAAAGTGCATCGAAGAAATAAAGACCCATAGCGTAAAACCATATAAACATTGGTTATCATTTGTATTATATCATGTATAATACAAGTCTGGAAGTCAATTATGATCACGACGATCAATACCGGGCATTATTAAGCCAAGTTTTTTATTCAGAATCATTGGAATATACAGATACTATTACTACTGGAATGGATTATTTATGGGAAAAAACCAAGAGTTGTCCGCTTTTTATAAAATTGTATGTGTTGGGTGCCGCGAAACTCATGTCGGAAGATCCTTCTATGGGATTGGCGATTATGTTGTCCTACGATTATTTTTCGGATTTTCATATTTTACTAAGGGAATGGTTTCGCGAACCGGAGACCGTTACGGAATCGTCTATTCAATATCAAAAGTTGTGCGAAATGTTGTCCAAAAAATAAACCAGTGTATAATATATAGAATGGCATCAACCCGAACTAAAAATACAATTGGAAATTATGATTTAGAACAATGGTCGAATCAGTCACAAGTTGGATACAATACATCTATTGTTTATGGTGCTGCACCACAAACCATGTTGCCGGGCGATGGATTATTGGCAGGTAATGTCTCGCGAACCCAATTGGCACACAATTCATGTGATGTAGAATCGTCGCTTTTTGGCATTGGATCCACCAATTTAGTGCAGGCTCGTCCGGAAATTGTCCCGGAAATTGCCCATTTGAAGAGTTTGAATGTCATGGATCGTCTTCCTATTATGGTTCCTAGTCCTTTGATTGTGGAGTCGAATCAACGTCCATTGCGTCGTTAGACGAAGTACCATTAGACGAAGTACCGTTAAGACGTCGTTTTTGAGTATAATTACGAATTGATTTCATATGATTCTTGAATGTTTTTACTAGGGAATGGATATGGGGTTTTTTTGGAAATGGCTCTTCTTCTTCAGGAATTGATTCTTGGAGATTTGTTGGATTTTCTTCACTTGGTATCATATTTGATAAAGCATCAACTATGTTATTTGGCGGTGTTTCTTTTGCTAATGGAAGATTCTCGATGGGCGCCATTTCGAGTTCATACAATTCGGGATATTGTTTGATTGTCCCATCTTGTAAATACTCGATCGGTATTTTTATAATAGCCATTGCATATTTATTCATTTGGGAATAAATATACAGATTCCTTTATGTGTATTTTAGAGGGTTTTGATTTATGAAAACTTGACAATAATCTTGACATCCTCCTTTTTAATACATTTGCATGCCGATACCGACAATTCTTCGCGTTTCTTACGTGTTTTAGTATTGTCAGTGTCGTCATAGCGTTTAGCCGTGCTATTGCGGTTGTTCATGTCCCCTTCAATATCCGAATAATTTGCTTTGATAAAATCGATAATATTGTTCTCGATTGCCCATTTGAAGAAATTGAGTTGACCAATGGTCGTCTCCATATATTTCTCGTCGTCGTAGGGAATCGTAATACGCTCCCAGCGACAAAATGGATCGAAACGACGTTTACTGTAAGCTTTTAATTTCAGTTTGTAATCATTGTAGACTTTGAATCGAACCGTTTCGATTTCACCATTGAGTCGTCGAGATGGCAAATCATAGACTGTATAATACTTTTTGGCGTAGTTTGTGACAAACCAATCGACAATTCGTAGTGAGATTTTAGTTTCGCCATTGATTATACTCATCATTTTGTGAATATGATCGGTGTTCTGGTAAAAATCCATCAGATTTTTCATTAGTAAATCATTTTGGGTATTTAAATGGTTGGTTGTATAAGCACTCATCGGTATGAAAATAATAACGCTTTTTTTTAAGTGGATTTTACAGATGAATATAATGGTTGGTGGGATTAGTTTAATGACCGATGTCATTCCGTGATACACCCTTTCCTATATAAATATGAACCACTTATGGCTCATATTTATATTAACATATCTATACTATGAATGTGTCTAATTGCCACTGCATATATGCAGCGCTTAATTTGAATATGCAATACCGGCCATGCCACTCATGACTCTTAATACGTTGTAATTGACTGCATATACTCTGACCTTAGCAGTGGATGTGCCTGAAACTGTTGCGGCAGAAAGGACAAGTTGTAAGACAGCATTGTCAATTCTGGAGAAGTTGCACGAACCACTTGGTTGATGCTCTTCTGGGCGTAAGGCGAATGAGTATACGTTGATACCTGTGTCTGGGGCACGGGTATGATGTTGGTATGGTTGAACAACATCAAAGTATGATCCTTCACGCTCAGAGAATCTGTCTTGGCCGTTAAGTTGTAACTTGGCAGTGACAACTGGGTTCTCGCCCCAACAGTGCATGTCAAGAGCAGTCTCAGAAAGGACGAATGTTCCGGCATCAGATACACCTGATTCAGGACCAGAAGTACCAATACCACTCCAGATGGCGTTGTTGCCTGAAATATCACCAGCGCCAGCCATCTGGAATAGACCAGATGAGGTGATGAATGCATTAACACCGGATGTCTCAGCTGGACCACCGAATGCATGGATAGCATTTGGTAGGGCATCAATGGCATCAGTGTAGTTGAATGGTTGAGCACCTAATGTCTTGTATAAGACATTTCCACCCTCAAGGGATGAGCAGTAATCAACGTTGGCATCAGGTTGAACAACCCAGACCAATTCCTTGCAAGGATGGTTGAAGTTCAACTTGATCTTGTTTGATGAACTACCAACTGATTCATCACCTGTGAATTGAACTTGCTCAATTAAGTACTCGTGTGGGTTTTGTGCCATCTTTCTGCGCTCATCAGAGTCAAGGAAGACATAGTCGACGTAAAGGGAAGCGGCAACAAGGGATGATTGGTAAGCAGTGGATACTGATTGAGTAGCAGATGTTGCTGCTAATGATTTAACGGCCCACAAGCACTCACCAATTGGTCTAAAATCGATGTTGATCTTGACTTCGTGGTATTGAAGGGCGATCAAAGGAAGAGCAAGTCCAGGGTTGCGGCAGAACCAGAAAAGAAGAGGAACGTAAAGGGTTGTCTCAGGTAGAGCGTTTCTTGGTGCGCAAACTTGGGATGGTCCACCGGATGAAGCACATGGGCCTGATACGTTGGCAAATGTTGGATTAGTGATGTATGTTAGCTGGGTGGTTTGGCCAACCATCTTGAAGTATCCTCTTAGTTGCTCAGATGACATGGTAAGTTGGTTCCAGATGTGCATCCAATCACCGTATTGACGATCGACTCTTTGACCACCAATCTCGACCTCAACTTGAGCAATAAGTTGCTCACCGACAAAGTCTAACCAACGGGCATAGACATCACCAGATGCTCCCTTCATGTCTTGGTTGATTTCAGGTAAAGTGACTTGTAAGTAGGTCTTGTATGCAAGATCACCATTTCTGGAGATTGTGCATGTAACACGACGACCGAAATCGGCTTGTCCGGAGAATGTTTGTTCAATGGATTCCATTGCAAAGTTTGTGTGTCTGCGGTATGATACCTTCCAGAATGTGATTTCTGGTGTTCCAGTTAAGAAGACGTCTTGGGCGCCGTAAGCGACTAGTTGCATTAAACCTCCTGCCATTTTTAGGGGATTATATATTTGCTAAAGATAATAATTTCGGGAAAAATCGCATTAAATAGAATAAGCACGTTAATGCGATTCTGCAATCGGATCATTATCATACGTATTATGCTAATGAATTATCTATCAAGTATCGACATTTGCTCACAATAAAATACCCCGCGTTCTCCCCCTTTTTCGTCTAAATATTTTCCGGAATCGTTTTCATATTTTCCAAAATAAATCTTTCTAAATATTCTTCTTGGAAGATCTCCCTTTTGTTCTCGTGCTTTTTGGAGAATATAAATGTATCATTCGATTTTTTTACAGACCATCCTTGCTCTAAAGCATTCGATATAAACATCATTTTCTGGAACGTCTTCTTGTTCATGGTAATATTGGTCGGATATTCAATGGCCGTTTGCATATACTATAAAAATAGATTGAGAAACATAGGGTTTTAACGCCTTTTGATAATCTTATCATAGGCAACATCATACCAATAACTAAAGAATGTTTTTCGACTTGTGTTTGTCCCATCTATGTATCCATTTCCCACCAGTTCGTAGATTTTATAGAGATTCATACTATTCATCAGCAACCATGTATAATACAATACAACCATTGTGAGTGTTGCAATGATGGATGTTCTCGATATGGATGGTGATCGAACAATCATATACCAAATGGGTAATCCTTTGATAATACTATTGATAATGATAAACTTGATAATATTGTATG
>Ga0164295_10004758_pt1 | contig 10776 bp, 8 predicted proteins | sample GEODES006metaG_FD_111798 | JGI IMG/M metagenome (GOLD analysis project Ga0164295, IMG submission 111798) | Oligotrophic lake water microbial communities from Sparkling Lake, Wisconsin, USA - GEODES006 metaG | ecosystem: Environmental > Aquatic > Freshwater > Lake | place: USA: Sparkling Lake...
AAAGACTGTTGGTTTGATGGCATTCACGGGGCTGAGGTCGTCACCCGCGCCTACGACGGCGCTGAAGCGCTCGCACAGATCTGTGTTCTGCTTCGCGTTGTTGCATAGGATCTTGCCCATCTTGAGCGCCTTCTTGTGTCGCCAATTCGCGACCTTGCTCTTGAACTCGGTGCTGCCGGTCACCGAGTCCAGCGCCGTGCACGCCGGGCAGTCGGGCTTCAGACTGGCATTGTAGGTGAAGACCACCAGGTTGCTGCCGGTGTAGCCGTCTTTGGATGCTTTGAGCTCAAGCTTGTCGAGTTCGAAGGCGTCCGGTCCGATCTTCGTTACCTTCCTCGGCTCCAGTTGGAGCTCATCAGGCCAGACAGCAGCCCCGACGACGATCGCAATTATAGTCGCCAGGATGCAGAGCGGAAGCGCCCACTGCGGGCCGCTGCTAGGCGCCTCGGCAGAGACGGGATTATGGCCATTGCCGTTGCTCGTCTCAGGCACCGTCGCAGCAGGAGCTGCGACCTCTGCATCAGGCTCCATGGCTGCAGCTGCGGGTGTGGCCTCGTCAGCCTTGGCCGCGGCCTTCTTCGCCGATGGCTTAGGAGACGCCGCCTTGCGTGCCGGAGAGGCGGATGGAGGACGCGATGGAGCCGGCGACGTGCTCGGGCGCGAAGATTTCGTTGGCGTCTTCGTCCGCGGGGGCATGTCGGCCTCCGATTCAGGAGTCTCGATTGCAAGAAAAGGACCAGTTGCAGAAACTAAACGAATTTGGAAGACACGAATTCCCGCGAGGCACATCGAGTTTTCCGTGACCGGGGATGTCCCGGTTCCCCGTTTTTGTACGGTTCACTCTTTCACGCCCTTTTTCCCTAGTCGCCCCTTGAGGGTCACCGCCGCCCACCCTCGCTGAGCCGCAGGTCGCTGGACATGTCCGCGCGGTTCCGATCCCCGAGGCCCCCACCGCCCAACTTGAATCCCCGCGCACCGCCGCCCTTACCTCCCCAGTTTCCACCGCCACCGCCCTCGCCTCCGCCCAGGCCTCCGTTCCCACCGCCTCCGCCGCCCCAGCTGGTTCCCTGTGGCATGCCGCCCAACCCTGAAAGCCCGGGCCAGTTTGCGCAGCGGCCGATCCCCGTACTCTCGTCGACACCGCTGCACGTTCGCGGGCTTTGCCACGGCCACTGGCAGTGGTTCCAGTTTGTGACAACGGGCCAGCGCAGCGTGACGACCTTTGCCCGCCAGACACCTCTACCGCCAGACACCGTGGTCCGAACCGTGAGACGTGCGACGACAGTCAGCGAGACCCAGGCCGTCGTCGTGCAGTTCGACAGCATGTGGGTCGAGACGCAGAATCGATACGCCACGAGCGACGTGATCATCGTCAACGGCATGGGTGCTCTGAACGCGATGCCATCGCAGTGGGACGTGCCAGCGACCTTCAACCCGACGCAGGCGGCCGCGGCCGCAGTGCCAGGCACCGTGTTCTATCGGCCCGGCGTCGACTCGCTCACGTTGACGCTGGGGTTCAACACCACACTCGGCGATCAGGGCTGCGCGTCGCTCGTGCACCCGCTCGTGATGGTCGGCGTACGTTGCTCATGGGGTAGCATGCTGGGCTTCGGCTGCCCGTTTGACATTGCGGCGACGCGCGTGCCGCGCCAGGTCAGCGACGGCGACGTGATCACCGCACCCATTGAGCCCGATGCGATGCACTACTTCGCCATCAACGTGGGCAGCTTCGACGTGCTGAGCCTCTCGTTGCGCCGTCTTGAGCGCTTCTCGACGTACGTAGACGCCTTGACGGGCCAGGCGCGTGATCATGTCGACCACGGCCTGCTCGGCAGCTTGATCGTCTCGCGCAACACGTGCCCCACCGCCGTGAACGTCTTCCGCCCGCCGCCGCCGCCGCCGGTCGGAAAGGGCGGGGGCGCGGCGGCGGCGTCAGTTTCGTCAGTTCTGCCCGACGTGCGTGTCGTGCCAATCGTCAACTCGACTGAGTACCTCCCTGAGTGCCTCTTTGATGACCTCTCTGAGTGCATGCTGATTGCCTCCCTCATCAGGTGCGTGTCGTGCCAATCGTCAACTCGACTGAGTTCGCGAACGCGTCGCTCTTCTGCACGGAGGCGCCCCAAGCTGGACGGTATGCGCTCGCTGTGCACGCGGCGACCCTCCAGTCGCCCGTCGGCATGCAATACATCGGCGCGGGCTGCACCAACGGGTACGTGGGCCCCCATTACCAGCCGTTGTACACGTCCATGCGGGCCGGGACGACGCCGCCCACGTGCAACCCTAATCGGGCCAACAACGAGATGAAGCCCAACCGGCCCTTTTATGAGCTCACGGTGCGCCTTGCGCCACCAGCCGTTTGCCGACGGAGCACGCCTGAGTACGTCTGAGTACGTCTGATTGCATCGGATTGCCCCCTTCATCAGGTGCGCCACCAGCCGTTTGCCGACGGCGCGCTGGCCCACCGTGAGGTGCGCCCTGGGTGTGTGAGCTATGGCCAGTGGCGCCGCTACACGGTCCAGGCGACCAACGAGGAGGCAGCGAATGTCTTCGTGGGCCTGTCGCAAAGCGTGACGCACCTGCTCATAAGGGAGGGCGCGCCACCCAATGCGACGCTCTACGATGTAGGCTCGAGCATCACGACCAACAGACTGTGGCTCACCGAGCCGATGAGCGTCTCGATGGCCCCCGACAACCCGTTCGTCCCGCGCACGTGGCACATAGGCGTCTACCTCGCGCCGAGGGCTGAGGCCGAGGCACAAGGCCTCATGCCCACTACGTTGGACCTCAATTTCCACTTGAGCGCGGCGCGCAAGCCACTCGGCACCACGATCACGCCGCGCGCGGGCGGCGGCGACGGCTCGGTCTGCTGCGGCCGGATGGTCCACTTTGTTGTGCGGGTGCTCGATTCAGCACAAGCTCTCCGCGCGCGGCTCAACGTGACGCGCGGCGCAGTGCGCGCAGTCTACCTGCGGGCGGGTCGCGCGTCCACCTACCCCGGCGACATCCAGAATGCCCTCTGCGTGGGCGACTGCTCGGACCCGACCGACGTCGTTGGATCGAGCTGCATGGGAGATTGTGAGCTCACATGGTATACCTCCTTCGACCGTTACACGGGCGTTCGCCGCTACGCGAGTGCGAACACGTCGATCGTCCCCTACGGTGCTCAGGGACGGGCCGACCTGCGGCGAGCAGCCGAGTGGTTTGTGAGCGTACAGGACATGGGGCTCAACACGGCGCGCACCGAGTTTGAGCTCGTGCTCGACGCGATTGTGCCGCAGGTGGACCGAGGCCAAGGAGACTGTAACAGATTTGGGCGCTTCGACTGCTCGAATGACGTATGGAAGATCCCGCCAGACCTCGTCCCCGTCGCCTCCGGCACGCATCGCGCCGCCGCGCCTCCAGCGGCATCGACGACGGCGCTGCTTGCCCTTGCCGTCGCGTGGCTCTCTGCGAGGCTCACGCGCCATCGCTCGTCGTGATCGTCGTGAGCGATACGCTGTATACACCTCTGGCGAGAATGGGCCTTCTGCCCCGTCGCCGCGGCGTGCGCGCGCGCGGCGCCCCCGGATTAGAGCGTACAACAGTATAGCGGCTAGCGGCCTTGCGTTTGTTCTGAGCTGACCTTTTCCAGCATGCTTCAGCTGACCTTCGTTCACAATGCACGGCGAGACTCGCCACCTTGGGCGTCACGGCAGCGTGCAGCTGGCGCGTTCCTCCGCATCGATCACCGATCGTGGCTCCCTCTTCACCGCCCAGGTCGTATGGCCGGTGCGCTCAGTAGCTGCGGCACATGCAGCGATTGTCCTCATGCGAGGTGAGGGTGATGCTGCTGGTGCCGACAACAACATGACAGCGTTTCGTGTTCGTGAGGCGGGCAAGCTACAGAAGGCGTACGACGACGACGGCGAAGCAAATGGTGGGCAGCGATTGATGGGCTGCCTCACGAGGCTCAAGGCAACTGACGTTGCTGTCATGGTGTCTCGCGTATACGGCGGCCAAAATTTGGGAAAGGTCAGATTCGACCATATCTGCAGCGCGGCCGAGGCGCTGCTCACGGAGCTGAATCACCTGCCTGACAAGGGCATCCTGCACTGCTGGGGAGCGGGGCAGAAGGTGGGTGGCGAGAGCAGCGTCGGGACCGCGGCGTCATCGTCCTCCGTTGGCTCTGTCATCGCTGGCGCCAAAGGCGGCAAAAAGCGCGCACGGGCCGAGGATGCCGCAGCAGCTGCCGCAGCCGAGGCGGTAGAACGGCGGCGCTTGATGGCAGAGGCCGCCGAGCGGCGTGCGCAGCAGGCATCGACCTTTGTATGATCTCGCGTTAGAGTGCTTCTGGGTGTGGCGCGGTGTGGCGCGTGGCGTGAATGCGCTCTCTGCAAATTCGTCCGAGCTGCTACGCTAGGGATCGGATGGAGTTTCCGGAGACCGCGCTCATCGAATCGGATTTGCATGAAAGAGAACACTCATCTGAGACTGAGTCGCGAGGCAGCCTAATTAAACCCGAGCATTCCTCGTGTCCCCAATTCGCGCCCAATCGACGAGGTGGGTCTCAATTCGTGACGGAGCACCAAAAGTACCCCAGCCACGGCATGTGCCGTGGGCCTCGACGATCACGCCCCCACGCCCAACGCCTTCCGCCGAAGAGCCCTCGAGCTCGCCTCGAGCACGCGACGCTTCTCGGCAATGAAGGCGGTCATCAGCTCTCTCGGCACGTCTTCGGCGAGCGCCGCGGCCGCCACCTGCTCGGGCAGCAGCATGGCCGCGAGCCGTGCCTCGGCCACGGCGGCAAGGGCGCGGTGCACATCGGCCTCGGCCGTTGGAGAGAGTGGCTGCTTGCCCTCGTCGGCCTGAGAGGCCGCTGCCGGATGCAGGACGAGGCGAGCGAGACGGCTGGTCGACTCGCCAGCCCCGTCGGCACTCAGCGCATGGAAGGCCGTCGGGTCCGTCAGCCCCGCCTTGGCGAGCGCCGGCAGCGCCTCGGCGCTCAGCGTCCGGTGGGCATTGAGGTCCAGGATGAGCATCTCCTGCTGCACAGCGAAGATGTCGAACGGGTTGTTTGGCTGCACGAAGCCGTAGTATTGCAGCAGGACGTCGTTGGTGCGCGGGCCGTACGAGATGAGCACCTCGCTGCCCGCGGCCACCGCGCCACCATCGGGGTCGAGCCGCGCCGCGAACGCATCCGAGAAGTACTCGTAGGCAATCTCGGACTTGCCGAGATTGCCATCGTGATTGAGCAAATCAATCCACGGGCAGAGAACGTGGCGCTTGGCAGACGAGAAGCGCGGGCCGATGAGGAAGTCGTTGCACAGGATGAAGACCACCGCGGCGAGGAAGCCGTCAAAGGCCTGATCCGCCGCGCCCGCGCCGCCCACGACGAGCGCGTACACGAGCGCGAGGGTGGACGCTCCGAAGAGCGTACTGAGCGAGCCCACAAAGGTGCTGGGCGTATACGGGCCTGAGAAGGCGCGCGAGCGGGCGACGTTCATGGCCCAATCCCACTTCTCCTTGGACGGCGCCCCGGGCGCCTTGGCGCGCGCAGCGTCCCATTCAGCGCGCTGCGCCGCCACGGCGGCAGAGAGGGCGGGGTAGCTGACCACACCAAAAGCCGCGGCCGCGTCGGACCACAGCACGGGCGTGTTGAACGAGCGCGGGAGCTGCGCCAGCCAGGGCTTGAGGTCGGAGCGTGCGTCCTGCTCCTCGCGCAAGAGCATCATCGCCAGCCGCGCGTCCCACTTGGCGGCCTTCCAGCATGCCTCGTCGCACCACGCCGGGCTCTTGGTGAGCGAGTTCACCTGCAGGGCGAGGCGCGAGGGCACCTTGACGATGCGCGCGCTGGGAACGATTTCTGTGGTCGCACGCACGCCTCGACCCGTGTCCGGGAACTCGTGGATCTCCATGGGTTCAAACTTCTCGATGCCACTCTTCTTTGCCCACTCTTCGAAAGCTGCGTTGGTCGTGCCAGCAGTGTTCAGACCGTCCTGCACCTTGCTCACTGCTTTTTCTTTTTTGCTGGTGGGCACGGCACCAAAGCCGCGTCCGGCCGTCGATGGCGTCTGCTGGACTGCAGCACATGTCTGAAGCGTGAGGCAGCGTGCGAGCAGCGCGAGCGACATGATGACAGGGCGACCTCGCATGTATCTCGTCTCCGCTTCGTCAAAAGAAGCCCCGCAGGAATGGTCTAGTCATGTCAAGTCAGGTCAACTTGACTTGACTTGACAGGAGTAATGGGCTTCACACAGCTCTACTACCTCATGGGCGAGCCGTGAGGTTGGTGAGGACGTTGAGACCGGCCACGCGTCAACTCCTGTAACAGTCCTGAAACCGACCTGTACACGAACCTACTCAAAATCGCGTGCGGGGTGCTCAGCGGCTGCCGTCCCACTGGACTACCTGCCCTGAGGCACCAACTGCCCCGAGTATTTCCAGGGGCTAGTCATGAAACGAAACCCGGCTGCGTATGCGGCCCGGGAATCCGTTACTGCACAACAACTGCGAACTGGAGGGCTCGCGCCCGAACCGTTACACACTAATTTGGTAACACGAGTGACGGGTTGGGAACGCATGCAATCTGCATGCCTCCGGGACAGGGTGTGGCCTGGCGGGCTGAGCCTCACGCGCAAATCCTCATGCGCCTACCCAAAAGCTCGGCAGCTTACGCAGCAGCTCTCAGGGGCGTTGTTGCCCTCCTGCCTCCTTGTTCTTGTTGTCGCGCGACGCGTCTTTGCCCACAAGTACGTGGCCGCTCCATGCAACCGCGAGTTCGCGAACACTGCGACCGCGACCCTTCTGGACGGGCTCGGCGTGAGCACTATGATCTGTGGCTGCGCTCGACTCACCACCGTTCAGATCGCTGAAGGTGGTCGACCGGCGAAGCCCCTCGGCGAGAAGTGAGTCTTGGCGCATAAGCGCGTTGAAGCGCGAGTGTGGAATCGCTTTCACCACGGTCGGCTCGATGGCAATGGCAATGTCACGCCGCTTGCGATCGCCGGCAACCAGCCCGGACGCACCAAAAATGTCGCCCGCGCGGTGCGTGCGTGACGGCAGCTGGCGACCATCGCTGGTTCGGTATGCCATTTGCACCGCGCCTGACTCGACCATGAAAAAGTCGGTAGCAGTATCGCCTTGAGAGAAAAGCACTTGTCCGGTCTTGAGCGAGCGCGTTTCGCACTCGGAGCGCTCAACTGCCAAAGCGATGATGGAACGAAGCCGCTTGCGATTGCGGCTGGCCGTGATGCTCTCGAACGCGGTGGCAAGCTCGGGCTGCGCGCGCAAGATGGCGCTGAAGGCACCCTTACTCAGGACGCCGAGCTGGCAGCCGTTCGGGTCGATGCACCGAACCGCTGAATTGCGTCGATCGCGACCTTCGAGCAGCGCCCCCTCTCCAATATGATCTCCAGCCGTGAGCTTGCCCACCACTGTCGTGTAGTTGCCGGCGCCTGTGGTCGTCTCGACTTGGCATTCTCCCTCGCGGAGCAGGTACACTGCGCTCGGCACCGACCCTTGCTCGAAGACCACCTCACCTTGTACGAGGCGACAGGGTCGCGAGCGCCGTAGCAACGGCTCAAAATCCTCAGCTTTCAACCTGTCGGCTCTCAGTGCACGACTGCCAAGGCCGCCTGCCAACCCTTTGGTTTCACCGCTCGTCGGCGCCATCGCATCCTCCTGTCCGCGAGAGAGCGCTTGGGACAGCGCTTGGGACAGCTCACGGCGCAGCAGGATCGACCTCTTGGCGGGTGCTTGCCAGACGGACTGCAGATAGGTATCGTGACCGACAGCCTTTTGCAGCTGCTCGCGTGGCACTGCGAGCACCTCGGCATCCGTCAGGCACCGCACAGTCGTGTCGTGGACCTCTCCAAGCACCGAATCGTACCCAAAGTGCATGCCTGATGAGGGAGGCAATCAGAGGTCATCAGACGCAATCCGCGGCGATCGGCGCCATTCGCGGTTCTTCCACCCAAAGCGCATGCCAGCCGAGAGGATGCCGAGGTCCGCCTGCTCTCCGGTGGAGGCGACGAACGAGCTCGCAAGCTGACCAGCCTTCAGGATGTAAAAGTGGGTCGCCTGATCGCCTTGACGAAACAACACATCCCCCTTGCAGAATTTCATGGGCTGCAGCGGCGCGGCCTCCATCATCTCGATGGCCCGTGTCAAGCGTGAGCGCTGCCGAGCTTCGGCTCGCTCTCGCATCTTGGACGCGATGGCAGCCCCCGCGGAGCCCGCATTGGCGCGCCCAGTCAAATGGAGGAACATGGCGTTGCCGATCATGAGCACCTCGACGGGCGTCCGACACAGCACGTCGGTGTTGCGCGTGACGCGCCCCTCGAGCAACCCAGTCTCTCCGAAAAAGTCGCCCGGACCGAGCTGAGCAATCTCTTTCGGGGGCTCGCCGGGGCGCGCACTCACCTGCTCGGCGCGCCGCCGGAGGGTCATCAGAGGTAATCAGTGGGTCATCAGGGGTCATCAGGGGTCATCAGTGGCACTCACCTGGACGGAGCACTCTCCGGACACGACGATGTAGAAGCCATCGACAGCGTCGCCTTGCCGAAAGATCGCATCTCCGGGACGGAATTGGCGTCGATAGCTGGACTCCATCATCTTGGCGAACTTGTCATACGAGATCGCGCGAGATGGCATCGCCTTAAGTGATACGGGTTTCGTCAGCGGCTCCGGCTCCGCATGGACTGAGGGCGCTGACGAAAGCGAGAGCTCCGGATTGACAGAGGGCGCCAGGATCGACAGCATGTTCTCGACGTCGCGCTCCGAGACGGGGAAGCCAAGTTGGTGGCACGTGCGGTACAGATCTCCGGCGAGGATGTAGCCTTTCTCCTCAGGATCAAAGAGCTTAAAGGCGGCCTTGACCACGTTGAACTCCGATCCTCGGCTCTGGAGCATGCCGATGCCCTCTGTTGTGGAGCGGCGGAGCTGCCGCTTGCTGTCTCCGGACTGCTTGGCGCCGCCGAAGCCCCAGGACGAGCCCCAGGACGACGAGCTAGTCTCGCCTTCGACCCGCACCCGTTCGCGCACGTCGTCCTGGTACAGGAGCGCCGCCATCAGCAAGGAGCCGTGGATGGCGGAGCTCGCCGTCTTGAACGCATGCAGCCGTTCAACCGTCTCTGGAAGGGGGCGTTCGGGTACATCCTCCCCTTGGATCCAGGGGTGCGTCAGCAGCTCAGCCGCGGTGAGACGCTTCTTCGGATCGGGCTCCATCAGCTGGCGCACGAGCTCGCGCGCTCGGCCGGAGATGCCTGCTCGAGCGAAGGGCAATCAGCGCTCCTCAGTCGCAATCCAGAGGCAATCAGCCTCGCCGATCTCCCGCGCGAGACGAGCGCTCATCAGTCGCAATCAAGAGGCAATCAGTGCTCATCAGTCGCACTCGAGAGGCAATCAGCCTCGCCGATCTCCCGCGATCTCCCGCGCGAGACGCGCCTGTCCATTGCGCCGGGTCGAAGGCGTAGTTGGCATGCAAGATGTCCTGGAGCATCTGCTCCTGCCGGCCACTCCTCGCCTGGTCGCCGTGCTGTGTGTGGGCCCGTTCAAATGGATGACGGCCCGAGAGCATGATGTACAGCAGCACGCCGAGCGACCACATGTCAACCTGCTGGTCATACGCTCGCTTCTCGTCCACCTGTTCCGGCGCCCAGTAGGTCCACGTGCCCACCTTGCCACCCGCGACCACCTACTCAAGCAGTGCGCCTCATCAGTGGTACTCATCGGAGGTCATCAGTGGTCATCAGTGGCAATCAGCGGCCACCTGCTCGTTCTCCTCGAGCAGCACCGCGGCACCAAAGTCGATGAGCTTGACGGGCGAGTCGGCGTCCTTGGACATGAGCACGATGTTCTCGGGCTTGATGTCGCGGTGCACGATGCCGCATGAGTGCAGGTGGTAGATCGCCCGAGCTACCTGCCGGAGCAGCTGCGAAGCCACCTTCTCACTGTAGGCGCCGTGGGCAAGCAACCGTTCAAACAGCTCTCCGCCCTCGGCCAACTCCATCACCAGGTGCCACTCGCCGTCGGGGCAGACGGCGTCGCCTCGGACGTCGTAGGCGGCAAGGAGCTGCATGATGTTCGGATGCCCCGCACAACGACGGAGCGAAGCCACCTCCATATTGAGAAAGGCTTCTTGCAGAAGCTTCTTGTCGACCACCTTGATCGCCACGGGGCGTCCCGTGGCAAGTTCCGTGGCGCGCCAGACAGTTGCAGAGCCACCACTCGCAAGGCAGGAGTGGAACTCGTACATGGCCTCAACATCCCCGCGCGTAGCATCCACGATGATGGCCGGACGCGGAATGTCCTCCGCAATCTCGCGAACATCCTCGTACACTGCGCTATTCTCACGCTGCGATGGCTTGACGCTGTTGCGCCTGACCTCATCAGTCTTGGACTGAAACCATTGCGTTGGCACCGCGATCCCAATAGCAATACCTGCTGCAAGGGCTCCCGCAACAACCGCACTACCCTGCAGATTGCGAGAATGCGAAGAGTTACTCGACGATGCTCGTCTCGGCGACCGGAGCCAAAAAGATGCGAGCCCCTGTCTGCGAAGAGCGAGCACGGGCGATCCCAACCTGCCTCCCGCCTGCTGCATTCTCGCAAACGCGCGAAAGTCGCAAGCGTGTCTCACGTTCATGTTGTCCAACTCGCGACTCACCACGCCTGGTGGAGGTCCCCACGAGTGCCGAGGTGCCGCGTCCCAGAACGGGGCGCAAGTTTGGCCAATAGTCAGTTTCGCCGCGGTCCCCCAACACCGCCAGGCCCAGACATGACACAAGGGGTGGGGGA
>Ga0164295_10004759_pt1 | contig 10773 bp, 7 predicted proteins | sample GEODES006metaG_FD_111798 | JGI IMG/M metagenome (GOLD analysis project Ga0164295, IMG submission 111798) | Oligotrophic lake water microbial communities from Sparkling Lake, Wisconsin, USA - GEODES006 metaG | ecosystem: Environmental > Aquatic > Freshwater > Lake | place: USA: Sparkling Lake...
TACGGCCAGCACCGCCACTTCACCGGCGGCTCGACGGTGGCCCTGTTCGGCGGCGGCGTGAAGAAGGGTTTTGTGTACGGGAAGACCGCCGACGAGCGCCCCTGCCTCGCCATTGAGAACCCCGTCACGATCACCGATCTCCATGCCACGCTGTTCACGGCGATGGGGATGAGCCCAAAGACGGTATTTGACATCGAAGGGCGGCCGTTCTACGCCACCGAGGATGGCAAGGGCCGGGCGGTCGAGGCGATCTTCGGCGCGTAAGATGGTCTGTGGGCCCCGCCGACCGGCGCCTCCCCCTCCACGACCGTTTCATGCCGCTGCCACGAATCCCCCTCCTTCTTGCCGCGTTGGTGTTGGCGATCGCCACGGCGGCGATGGCCCAAGAGCCAGCTCAGGCCAGGCCTCCGGTGGCCGCCCGACATCCAATTCTCTCCGATGAGCCTCGACAGGAACCGCGGCTGATCCGCTCACGCCACTTTTCCTTTCTCTCCGACGTCTCCGATCGCGAGGCGAAGCGCATCCTCGACAAGCTCGAGACGATGGTCGGCCTGCTCGAGCGATATTTCGGTCGCCGCCAGCGCGGTGTGATCGAGGGATTCATCGTCCACGACCTCGCCGTTTGGCCGGAGGGAGTGCTCACCGAGCCGCTCGGCATCGCGAAGATCAAGGAGCCGGCCGGGATTTGCTTCACGACCGTCCTCGGCCCCGAGCGACGAGCCGTGCTTTACGCCTGCGACGACCCCGGCATCATCCAACACGAATGCACCCACGGCTTTTGTCATCTCACCTTCGGCGGCGCGGGGCCGCTGTGGCTCGCCGAGGGGCTGGCCGAGGTGGGGCGATGGTGGCGCGAGAAGGAGAAGGGGGTGAACGTCGCCCCGGTGATCCTCGCCCATCTCCACGACGCAGACCGCCCCACGCTTGCGGCAATCACGGCGTTGAACCAGCCCCCTTCCAACGACTGGCGCGACTACACCTGGCGCTACGCGCTGTGCCAGATGCTGCTCGACAATCCCAACTACGCCGACCGCTTCCGGGGGCTGGCCGTAGCGCTCATGGAGGGGCAGCCGGGGGTGTCGTTCGAGAGTGTCTATGGGCCTGTCAGCCGCGAGGTCGCCTTTGAGTTCGGGCAGTTTCTCTCCCATATCGGCAACGGCTACCGAGCCGATCTCACCGCCTGGCCCTGGAAAGCGAAGCAGCGAAAGCTCGCCCCCGGCGGCCTCGGCCGCGCGAAGGTGAAGGGGGCTGCCGGCTGGCAGGCCAGTGGTGTCGAAGTGGAGGCCGGGGCTGTCTACGTGATCACCGCCGAGGGAGCATGGCGCATGGCTGCCGATGCCGAGCCCACGGGGCCGGAAGGGGATGGGGCCGGCCGCGGCCGGCTTGCGGGCGCGCTCTATGCCGATTTCACGCTCAGCACAGAAATCCCTCTCGGCAGCCACTCGAGCTGGATCGCCCCGGCCGACGGCCTTCTCATGCTTCGCGCCGCCGATGCCTGGACAGAACTCGGCGACAACGACGGCACGCTTTCCATCACCATCCGCCGCGGGGAGGCTCCCTGATGTCGTTTGAGAGTCGACGCCACCTGTGCATGATCCTCCCCGCGCTCCTCGCCGGCTGCGGCCAACAGGCACAAGAGCCCCTCGACCCTCGCGCCAAGATCGAGCTCGATCTCGAGGCCCTCGACGCCGACGGCCTCCGCGGGCCCCCCGCCGGCAAGGTGGCGGTCGACTACGAGTTTGCCATCCCCGACACCCCCGCCGCCCGCGAAGCGGTGAGCCAGATTGACCCGAGCGTCAATTTTTTTCCTGGCTCACGCGGCAGGATCGGCGCGAAGGCGGGGGAGTGCCTCTGCATCGGGTCGACCCACCAGCCGCGTCACCGCGAGATTCTCCTCGCCCTCGCCCGGCTCCCCGAGATCGCCCGGATCATCGAGTGCTATCACGAGTAGCGGGCTCGAGAGATGTCAGTTGGGCAGCGGCCCTCCCCGGTGCGGCAGGAGCGCTCCGGCCTCGCGAACGAGATCGAGAAACTCGGCCCTGAGGCCGCCGGGATCGGTGCCGAGCGCCCCGGCGGCCGTGGCGGTGACGTGGGCGAGCGACGCTTGGCCGCGGTGGGCGCTCCCGCGGAGGAGCATCCCGAACTCGGCGACCGCCGCGGCGAAGCGGAGATTCGTCGAGGCGTTTTCAAACGTGGTGCCGGTGTCCTCGAGAGGGAACGCTCGCTCCTGGCTCGTGTCGCCGGTCGGCTCCTTGTAGCGGAGCTTGAGCGTGAGCAGCTCGCTCGACGCCGGGCCGGCGTCGACAGGCGCCGCCGGCTTCGCCGCCACCGTCTCGTTCGGCTGATACTTGAGCGGCTCGTCGATCACCGGGCTGTTGCCAGCAGCGGCGGCGGGGACGATCTCATAAAGAGCCGTCACGCCGTGGCCGGCGCCGATCTCGCCGGCGTCCTTCGTGTCGTCTTTGAAATCCTTCGCTGCCATGATCCGGTTCTCGTAGCCGAGGAGCCGGTAGGCGGCGACCTGGGCAGGGTTGAACTCCACCTGGATCTTCACATCCTTGGCGATCGTCACCGTGCTCCCGGTGAGCTGCTCGACGAGCACCTTCCGCGCCTCCCGCGCTCCGTCGATGTAGGCGTAGATCCCGTTGCCGTTGTCGGCGAGCTTTTCCATCTTCTCATCCTGGAGATTCCCCTGGCCGTAGCCGAGGACGGTGAGGAACACTCCGCCCGACGCCTTCTGCTTGATCAGCTCAACGAGCGCCGCGTCGCTCGTGACGCCGACGTTGAGATCGCCGTCGGTGGCGAGCACGACCCGGTTTGAGCCCCCCTTCACAAACGCCTCGGCGGCCTGGGCATAGGCGAGCTCGATTCCAGCCGAGCCGTTGGTGGAGCCGCCCGCGGCGAGGGCCTCGATCGCTCCGCGGATCCGCCCCTTCTGATCGCCGCTCGTCGGCGCGAGCTTGAGCCCGGCGTCGCCGGCATAGGTGACGATCGCCACCTTGTCGTTCTCGGTGAGCTGGTCGACGAGCATCGACAGGCTCTGCTTCACCAGCGGCAGCTTGTTGGGCTCGTTCATCGACCCCGACACGTCGACGAGAAACACGAGGCTCGTGCCGGGGCGGGCCGTCGCGGCGATCTCGCGACCTTTGAGCCCGACGCGGACGAGCCGGTGGCCCGGGCGCCACGGGCAGGCGGCCGTCTCGAGCGACACCGAAAACGGATCATCCCCCGCAGGGGGTGCGTCGTCGTAGCGGAAGTAATTGAGCATCTCCTCGAGGCGAACCGCGTCGGCCGGCGGGATCTGGCGGTCGTGGAGAAATCGACGCACCAGCGCGTAGCTCGCCGTATCGACGTCGATCGAGAAGGTCGAAAGGGCCTGATCCTTGTCAGCAGGATTGCGGAAGGCGTTCTCGACGAACTTGCCGTAGCGCTCCGTCCCCGGCGCGGCTTTGCTGAGTGTGAGCCGATCGACATCCCGCTCCTTGAACCAATCGCTGCGCGCTTCCTCCGATTCGTCCAGCCGTTCCGGCACGCCGGAGAAGCGGCGGCTCTCTCGCGAACGACCGGCGAGAGCGGACGGGCCGGGCATCATGCCGCTTCCCATGTCGCTTGCTCTGCGGCCCTGCTCCAAGCCGAGCCCCCCGCCCCCCGGCGGCCCCTGGCCGTTCATGCCGAGGGCGCTCCCCCCCGCGCCGCTTCCGGGGCCGTCCACGAGCTGTTTCAGTCCGACCTCCTCCCCCTCGAAGTCTTGCAGCTGCTTGCTTTCCTCCATCCTCTTGCTCGCCACCGCGCCAGGCGCCGGTCCAGCCGGAGCCGGGACAGCAGCCGACAACGCGTAAGCGGCGTCCGGGGCGGCCGGCCCCATGGCGAAGCGGTCCGCCGGGCCAGACTTGTCGGCCGAAGCTTCGGCCAGACCGTCAGCCTGGGCGAGGGATTCCCGTTTCGCCACTGGCGCATCGTCAAGGGCGATCACTTCGCCGAGCTTCTCGTCCGTGGGCTGCGCAGCCTCGGCGAGCTCTTTGGTTGCCACGGTCGCCGGGGGGATCGCCGGACGAGGGTCACGCATCGGCCGGGTCGGTGGATCGAGGGTGACGATGAGCGCGAGGACGGCCGCGGCCGTGGTGCCCGCGGCGACGAGCATCGGGACAGCCGCCAGCGGTCCGCTTGAAAGCTGCGAGAACAGCCCGCGTCCGGCGGGCGATCCCGAGCCGACTGGCACACGCTCGCCACCCCGCGCGGCCTTGGCCGTCGCGGCCCGTGTCGCCAGCGCCGCGGTCACGGCCGTGCGGATCGACGGCGATCCAACCGGCTCGCGAGGCGCGTGCGCGGCCGGGGCGGGCTGGCGGAGCGCTGCCCCGATGGCCCGCACCTCGGCCACCTTGGCGCGCTGCGCCTTGGCTTCGGGGGCCTCGAGCCGGCGCTCGATCTCGGCAGCCTTCTCGCCAGAGAGCTCGCCGAGGGCGTGAGCCGTGAGCTTGGCGGCGGCCTTCTCCTCGGGAGTGACTTCCACCCCGTCGAGGCCGTCGCCGAGCAGGGCGCGGAGGCGCTCGTCGGGAGTCTGAGTCCCCTCGGGCGCCTTGGCTCCGTCATCCGTTCCGTCGGGGGCAGCGTCGTGGGGATCGTGGTCGCGGGTCATCGAGTTACCTCCTGGGTGTGCGGTAGGCGCGGCTGCGGCAGGTCGGCAAGCAAGCTGCGGACAAGTGGGTGGGCGCGGAGTTTCGTCAGGCCGCGGTGGGCAAGGACGCGAACATTCCCCTCTTGGCGGCCGGTGATCTCGCCGATCTGGCGATAGGAAAAACCCTGGCACCAGAGATCGATCGCCTCGGCCTGGGCCGGGGGGAGATCGGCGAGGAGTCGGTGGAGCTGGGCGGCGAGGTCGTGCGCCTCGGCGGCGACGGCCGGATCGGCCTCGCGGCTGGCCGGCATCGCTCGGTCGGCGGCCAACGCCGTTTCGGGATGCTTTGGCCCCTGCCTGGGAGAGTCCCCCATCGGCCGCTCCCGGACGCCGCGGCGGAGATGGTCGATGGCCCGATTGCGACAGACGGCAAACAGCCAGGGGCCGAGCCGATGGTCGATGCCTTCCTTCGATTCCCCGCAGAGTTTGAGAAACGTGTGTTGGACAGCGTCGTGGGCGAGGTCGAGGTCGCCGACGAGTCGGCGGGCATATCTGAGGAGCGCCTCCTCGTACCGTTCCACCGCCCCCATCACCCAGGCCTGTGGGTCATCGGCCGCGATCGCCGCCGTCGCTCCGAGCCCGCGGCTCACCCCGTCCGGTGAGGGCAGCGCCCCGATTGATCCTGAATGCATAAAAAACCCTCCTGCCTTGCCGATGGGGAGGCCGACGCCTGAAACACGCCGGCCGCAGCGATCCGTTACAAAGGTGATGAAGAGAAGGGGGCCGAATCCCTCACTCGTCCACCCGATTCTCCCATTCCCCGGTCATTTTCGTATGTCCACGCCCCGCCATCCCGACCCGTCGTTTGCCCAGTGCCCCGATCGTCGCCACACCGGCGCCGAGAAATGGGACCGCTGGCCCGAAGACGTGATCCCGGTGTGGGTTGCCGACATGGACTTTCAAGCGCCCCCAGAGGTCCTCGAGGCGATCCAGGCCCGGGTGAACCATGGCGTCTTCGGCTACACAGCCGACCCCCCCGGCTTCGCCCCCGCCCTCGCCCACCATCTCGAGGCCCTCCACGGCTGGCAGATCGACCCGGCCACGGTCGTCGGCACCCCCGGCGTCGTCACGGGGCTCGCCCTCTCCGCCCGGCTCCTCACCGCGCCTGGCGACGAGATCCTTACCTTCACCCCGGTCTATCCGCCGTTCCTCACGCTCCCCGGCGCGGCCGGCCGGCACTCTGTTCGCATCGGCCTCGTGCGTGATGCAAGCGCCTCCAGCGGCTGGTCGATCGACTACGACGCCCTTCAAGCCGCGGTCACTCCGCGGACGAAGCTCCTCTGGCTCTGCCATCCCCACAATCCGACCGGCACCGTCTTCTCCCGAGCCGATCTCCTCGCGCTTGCCGATTTCGCCGCGCGGAATGCGATCCGGGTGGTGAGTGACGAGATCTGGGCAGACTTGATCCTCGACGAAGTCCCCCACGTTCCCTTCGCCACGCTCGATCATCCGGCCGCGGCCTCGTGCATCACGCTCGTCGCCCCCTCAAAGACCTGGAATCTCGCCGGGCTGGGATGCGCCGCGGCGATCATCCCCGAGGAGAGTGAGCGGAAGCGGTGGCGGCCGTCCGGAGGGGGCCTGGTGCCGATGGTCAATCCACTCGGCTATGCCGCCGCCGAAGCGGCTTGGCTCCACGGCGATCCCTGGCGGCGCCGGCTCGTGGCCCTCCTTGCCGATCATCGTGACCGGACGCTCGCCGCCGTCGCCGCAATCCCCGGCCTCGAGGCGACGCGCCCGCAGGCGACGTATCTGGTCTGGATCGACGCTAGAAAAACAGAACATCCCGATCCGTTCGCCGCCTGCGTGGCGGCCGGGGTTGGCCCTTCCGACGGCCGCGATTTTGCGGCCCCGGGCTTCATCCGCCTCAATACCGCCTGCCCCACCGACCGGCTAGAAATGGCCCTCGATCGTCTTCGCCGGGCGTTTTAAAGTTGGGAAGAAACTCATGCAACCTTTCCCCCGCTCGGCAGTTGGATTCCTCAGGAAGACCCGCCCGGCCCCGGCCGTTGCTTGGCACCCCCTTCCCCCCACCGTGGAACGCTCGACCATGCCGACAACGCCCCCCCCGCGGCCGCTCCTTGTCGCCCTTCTCGTCGCGGCCGCCTGTGCTGTCGTCGGCGCCTCCGCGGGCCTCGGGGCAGAGGCGAAAAAGCCCGGCGCGAAGAAGGCTCGGGCCGCGGTGCCATTCCGGCTCCCGGCCGCGGTCCGTGACGCCCCCGACGGCGCGTCTTTCACCGTCGCCCCGATCGATCGCACCGCGCGCAACAGCGTCCGCGCCGCGGCCGCCCAGATCGATGCGATCCTTGCCGAGCGCCACGCCCGCGACGGCGTCGCGCTCCCCCCTTCGCTTTCCGATTCCCAGTTTCTCCGCCGCGCGTATCTCGATCTCGGCGGCCGGATCCCCACGCACGACGAAGCGAGCGCGTTCCTCGCCTCGACCGACCCCGACAAGCGCGGAGCCCTCGTCGACAGCTTGCTCGAAAGCCCCGACTGGGTGAGCCGGTTTTACAACGTCTGGGCCGACACGCTCCGGCTCACGGAGCGGCCGCAGAAAAACCTCTGGAGCGAGGCCTATCTCGATTGGGTGAAGCGGTCGATCGCCGCCAACCGCCCCTACGACGAGTGGGTCTACGACATGCTCACGGCCGACGGCAAGCTGTGGGAAAATCCCGCCGTCGGCTATCAGCTCCGCGACCAGGGGATGCCGCTCCCCTATGTCGACAACACCGTCCGCGTCTTCCTCGGCACGCAGATCGGCTGCGCCCAGTGCCACGACCACCCCTTCGACGCTTGGACACAGCATCAGTTTTATGAGCTGGCCGCCTTCACCGCCGGCACCCGCTCCGGCACCGGCGGCAAGCCGGAGAAGCCGGTGCGAAAGCAGATGCGCAAAGGTGCCCGCGCCGACACGACCGATGCCACGGCGAAGAATGTCCGGGCCCTGATCGCCGAAAGCCGCAAGCGCGCCAATGCGAACGGCACGAAGGTCAACAACGCCTTCACGCAGTTTCTCCAAGCCAACGGCACGGTCGTCAACTTCCGCGACCGCGAGCTGAAGCTCCCCCACGACTACAAGTACGACGACGCCAAGCCGGAGGAGGCCGTCGCATCCCATGTCCTCTGGGGGGAAGTGCCCGAGGAGGCTCGCGGTCTCGACGGCCGCGCCCAATTCGCCGCTTGGCTCACCTCGCGCGACAATCCCCAATTCGCCCGCACGATCGCCAACCGGATGTGGAAGCTCTGCTTCGGCGTCGGCTTGGTCGAGCCGATCGACGACTTCCGCCCCGACAATCTCCCCTCCCATCCGGAGCTCATGGACCATCTCGCCGCCGAGATGCTCAGGCTCGACTTCGATCTCCGCGAGTTCGTCCGGATCGTCGTTTCGACCGAGGCCTGGCAGCGGCGGGCAATCCCCTACGACGCGACGACAGGGGAGGCGTTTTCGTTTGCCGCACCGAGCCTGCGGCGGCAATCGGCCGAGCAGCTGTGGGATTCGATCCTCACGCTCGTGGCCCACGATCCGTGGGCCTACGAGCGTCCCACGGGCGAAGCCTTCGCGGCGGCGGTGAACCTCGATCTCTCCAGAAAAAATCCCGGCCTCGACGCGGCACACGCCGCCTTCGAGCGCTACGAGGATTCCCAGAGCCCGCGGAAGACGCGCCGCCAGACGATGCAGACCTACGGCTACAAAGGCCAGCTCCTCGCGCGGGCCAGCGAGCTCCCCACGCCGCTCCCCCTCGGCCACTTCCTCCGCCAGTTCGGCCAAGGGGACCGGGAGACGATCGACGGCAACCGGACGGTCGCCACCGTCCCGCAGATCCTGGCGATGTTCAACGGCCCGATCACCCACGCGATGCTCGAGCGCGGCTCGACGGTGGTCGACGAACTGGCCGAGCATGATCCTCCTCAGGCGGTTGATGTCATCTTCCTCTCCGTCCTCTCCCGGCTCCCCGACGAGGAGGACCGGAAGCTGGCCCTCGGGGAGATCCGCGGCGCTACCGATCGCCCCACCGGCTGCGGCAATCTGATCTGGGCCCTGCTCAACACGCGCGAGTTCCTCTTCATCCAGTGAGGCCGGCAATGAATCTTCCCTGGCTCGATTCCCGTCTCGCTCGCCGCGGCGCCATCGCCCGGATCGCGCGCACGGCCCTCGGCGTGACGGCGGTCGACGCGTTCCTTGCCGATCCCCGAAGCGGCTTTGCGGCCGAGCCGCTCCCCTCGGGCACCAACATCATCACGCTCTTCATGCGCGGGGCGATGAGCCATCTCGACACCTTCGATCCCAAGCCGGGCCGCGAGGAGCAGGGGGAGACGGGCGTCATTCAGACAAAGACCCCGGGGATCGTCTTCGGCGAGTCGATGAAGAAGCTCGCCGGCATGTCGGACAGGCTGGCGATTCTCCGGGCCGTGACGACCCAAACCGGGGCCCACGAGCAGGGGACGTATCTGATGCGGACGAGCTATCCGCAGATCAACTCCATCCGCCATCCGGCCTTCGGCGCCTGGGCGCTCCACGCGGCCGGCCGGCGCCCGGGCGACCTCCCCGGCTATGTCCTCGTCGGCAACGGCAACGATCATCCCGGCAGCGGCTTTCTCGATCCGGCCCTCTCGCCGGTGCCGGTGGCCGATCCCAAGGCAGGCCTCGAAAACACAACCCGCCCTGCGTATCTCACGGAGGAAAACTTCGACCGCCGGCTGTCGCTTGCCGAGAAGGTCGATCGCGACTTCAAGGCCTCCTACGGCGGCAACCAGATCGAGGCCTACGATCGGATGTATGCCGAGGCTGTCAGGCTCCTGGGAAGCGTCGATCTCGAAGCCTTCGATCTCTCCAAGGAGCCGGAGAGCGTCCGCGATCGCTACGGGGCGGGAACGATCGGCAAGGGCTGCCTCCTCGCGCGCCGGCTCGTCGAGTCGGGGGTGCGGGTTGTGGAGGTGGAGGTCAACGGCTGGGACATGCACCGCGATCTCTTCGAGGAGCTTCCCACGAAGGCCGCCGCGCTCGACAAGGCCCTCGCCACGCTCCTCGACGATCTCAGCGACCGGGGCCTGCTCGGCACGACGCTCGTCGTTCTCGCCACAGAGTTTGGCCGGACGCCAAAGATCAACGAGAACGCCGGCCGCGACCATCATCCGGCGGTGTTTTCCTGCGTCCTCGCCGGGGCGGGGGTGAAGGGGGGCGTGGTTCACGGCGCGTCCGACGAGCGCGGCCACTCCCCCGATTCGGGCGCCATCTCCGTTGCCGACTTCAACACCACCGTCGCCGCGGCGGCGGGGCTCCCGTACGAAAAAGAGTTTCACGCCCCCAACGGCCGCCCTTTCAAGATCGGCGGCGGCGGGACACCGGTCCGCGAGGTCCTCGCGTAGCCCGGGGCAGGGGGGCGGCGTTCCCGCTTTCCACCGGACGGGGATTGGTTCATAATCCTCCGTTCGATCGAGAGCCTCCGCAGGCGCGGAGGCCGGTGCTTGATCGGGTGTCTTTTGACCGACGTCGCGCACTGTCGCGTCGACGTCCACCGCCCACCTTTTTTGGGGATTCGCGACATGCCTGCCCGCACGCCCCTCGACCGTGCCAGTGCCTTCTCGCGCCGCGCCATCCTGTCGATGGCCGTCGCTGCTTTTGCCCTTTCACACCTTGGATTTGGGGGATCGACCGTGACCGCTGCCGACGCCAACAACCCGCGCTGCTTCCTTGACATCACCATTGGCGACAAGCCGGCCGGCCGGGTCGTGATCGAGCTCCACGCCGACGTGGTGCCGAAGACGGCCGAGAACTTCCGCGCCCTCTGCACCGGCGAGAAGGGCTTTGGCTACAAGGACTCGTCGTTCCACCGCGTGATCACCGACTTCATGTGCCAGGGGGGCGACTTCACCAACCACAACGGCACCGGCGGGAAGTCGATCTACGGAGCGAAGTTTGCCGACGAGAACTTCAAGCTCAAGCACACTGGCCCGGGCGTCCTCAGCATGGCCAACGCCGGCCCCAACACCAACGGCTCGCAGTTCTTCCTCTGCACGGTCGCCACGCCGTGGCTCGACGGCAAGCATGTCGTCTTCGGCAACGTCGTCGAGGGGATGGACGTCGTCAAGGCGATCGAGAA
>Ga0164295_10004762_pt1 | contig 10773 bp, 6 predicted proteins | sample GEODES006metaG_FD_111798 | JGI IMG/M metagenome (GOLD analysis project Ga0164295, IMG submission 111798) | Oligotrophic lake water microbial communities from Sparkling Lake, Wisconsin, USA - GEODES006 metaG | ecosystem: Environmental > Aquatic > Freshwater > Lake | place: USA: Sparkling Lake...
ACTTTGCCTTGAGCAGCTTGCGGAAAGGCATCGACCTTGCTGCGGACGTGGGCTCCAAGAAAGTCATCACCTTCACCGGCATGAAGTTCGACGGCATGGACCGCGACAAGGCCATCGCCGATTGCATTCGTTGCTGGAAGGAAGTGCTGCCCCAAGCCGAGAAGAAAGGCATCACCCTGGTGCTGGAGCACCTGAATAGCCGCGACGGCACGCACCCGATGAAGGGGCACCCCGGCTACTTCGGCGACGACGTGGACTTCTGCTTCGACCTCGTGAAGCAGATCGGGTCGCCCAACTTCAAGGTGCTGTTCGATGTGTATCACGTCAGCATCATGAATGGCGATGTCATCCGCCGCATCCGCGCCAACCACGAGTTGATCGGCCACTACCACACCGCCGGCAATCCCGGCCGTTGCGAGCTGGACGAGAACCAGGAGATCAACTACCCCGCCATCGTGAAGGCCATCACCGAGACCCATTACCACGACTTCATCGCCCATGAGTTCATCCCCACCTGGAGCGACCCCGTGCTGGCGCTGCGGCACGCGGCGATGGTTTGTGATGTGTAGGGGCGTTAATCCTCCCACCGCGTGCGATGCGGCTTCAAATCGCGCTCCAGCTCTCTTCGATCCGAGTGATTCCTTGCTTTCACGCGGTGGTCGCGTTTGGCGATGCGTTCGACGGTCATCTGGCGCTTCTTCCGGCGTCGGCGTAGCTCGGCGATCTCCTCGTCGAGCTTGAGGAAGCCCTCGAAGCGCTCGGCATCCAGCGTGCCGCCCTCGACGGCGGCGCGGATGGCGCACCCGGCGTCGGTGCCATGCTTGCAATCGTGATACTTGCACTGCGCGGCGAGGTCCTCGATGTCCATGAAGCGCTCACGCATCGTGGTTTCATCGGTCCACATCTGCACTTCCTTGATGCCCGGATTGTCGATGACGATCCCGCCCTTGCGCAGCACCATGAGGTCGCGGCCCGTGGTGGTGTGGCGGCCTTTGCCGGTGACTTCATTGACCTCGCCCGTCCACTGATACTCGTCGCCGAGCAGGTGGTTGATCAGGGCGGACTTGCCCACGCCGCTGGAGCCGATGAAGGCCACGGTCTGCCCGCGCTTGAAGTATTGATTGAGGACCTTCAGCCCGCGCTGCTCATAGACGCTGATCACTTGCACATCGGCTTCCGGGCTGAGCGCGCGGATGGCAGCGGCGGCTTCCTCGTTGTGTGCGTCGTCGTAGAGGTCGGCTTTGTTGAGCAGCACCACGGCCTTGGCCCCGCTGCGCCCGACGACGGCGAAGTAGCGCTCCATGCGCCGCAGGTTGAAGTCGGGGCCTGGATCGGTGACAACGACCACGGTGTTCACATTGGCAGCGATGACTTGCTCCTCAGCACTGTCGCCCGCGGCCTTGCGCGAGAAGCAAGTCTGCCGTGGCAGCCGCGCGCGGATGACGGCGCTGTCATTGTCGCCGCCGAGATCCAGGGCGACCCAATCACCCACCGCTGGCAGGGCGGCATTGGTCTCGGCGTCGTGATAGACCTTGCCGCTCATCATGACCTCCAGCTCCTCGAACTCCTTGTCCTCGACGATCAGGGCACCATACGAGATCTTGTTGTCGCGGATCAAACGCGCGGGCACCAGGCCTTGCGCCTTGTAAGGCTCGAACGCCTTGGCGAAGGCCTTGTTCCATCCCAGATCGGTCAGTGTCATGGTTGCTTGTTTTTCGGATCAGGCTGCAAGCGTGCCCACACTTCAGGCATCAGCTTCTCGATGGCGTTGACGGTTGTTGCGGGGAGAAGCGCAGGCTTCATCGGCACCTGCGGTGTGTCGTGGCGGGTGAAGTCGCCGAGCTTGCGCGAATGTTTGTAGCCAGCTTCCAGCGCGCCAGCTTGTGTGAGTTGCACGCCGGGCCACTCGCGGTTCGGCACGCTCATGAAAAAGGCATCGCGAGTGGCGATGGAGGAATCGCTTGCTTTGAGACGAAGCTTGGCGCGGGCGAGTTCACGAAAGAGTTCCTTCGCGGTGAACTCGGCGGGGTTGATGAAGACGAGCTGCTCACGAATCAGCGAGGCATAAGGCTGCGCGCCGGAGGCATCACGATAGATGCGCAGGTGCTCGAAGGCGGCGGCGATCTCCGTCTGCACCAGCGGGTAGTGCGTGCAGCCCAGCACGACCATGCCGAGCGGGTCCGTCTTGCCCGACTGGCGGTGCTCCTCCACCAGCGTGGTCACTTCATAACGCACGTGATTGGCCACGCTGTTGAGCTCGCCGCCGATCATGCCTGCCTCGTCGAAACCATAGATCGGATGAAGGTCAGCCTTGGGCTTGGGGCCGGCATAGGCCGCTTTGCGTGGCACCTCGGTCGAGACGAAGGCCGGGTCGCCTTCAATCGCTCCTGCGAGCCCGATGCAGCCTTGCTGAACCATGACGGGCACCGACTTGCCCGCCAGGCCCACGGCTTTTGTGATGGCTTTCGGGTAGGCCTCGCAGCTGCACGTGCCGACGGTGGCGAGCACGGCGATGGCGTCGCCTTTGCCCTTACGCGGCAAAGATTCCATCACGCCGCGCGCACCGGCTTCCACCACGCCGACGACGGGCAGGTTGAGCTTCCATGCCTTGATGGCGGAACGAATGTCCTCCAGTCCAAACGCCGTCGCGGTGTTGCAGGCGATGACGATGGCCTTGCTCTTCTGGCCCAGCAGAAACACGGCGTCGCGCAGGATCAGCTCGCGCAGCAGATCGACACGGCCCGCCGCCGAGTAGTTGCCGTAGGGCATGTTGGCCTGGTCGCCAAAATAAACGAAGCGCTCGGCGTCGAAGTCGCGCTGGCCATCGCTGCCGGGTTGCAAGCCGGTGTTGTGAAACGCGTCGATCTTCAGCAGGGCCTCCAGCACGGTCAGTCCGCCAATGCCGGAATCAAACACACCAATGGGAAAGGCGCGGGTATCGGCCTGGAACGCGGCCTGGTCAAAGGAGCAGGGCACGCCGCCGTTGGGATGCGCCGCCACATGGGCAATCACGGCGGGCAGGGGATCATCTTCGGCCCGCAGGCCTGTCAGACCGAGCAGCAGGGCCATGGAGCAGAGAAGCGTTTTCACGTTCTTCATGAGGGGTCATTTTGCGGCGGCAGATCCACCTCGTCCAGTGTTGGATGCGAGCCAAGGAGCAGCGCCTGGCCTTTGGCGGGATCGAACTCCCGCTCCCATTTCGCGACGACGAGCATGGCCACGGTGTTGCCAATGAGATTCGTGATGGCGCGTGCTTCGGATAGAAAGCGGTCTACGCCCAGGATCAAGGCCAAGCCCGCGACAGGAATGGTGCCCGTGGCGGCCAAGGTGGCGGCGAGCGTGATGAAGCCGCCGCCGGTCACTGCCGCCGCGCCTTTCGACGTCAGCAGCAGGATGGCGAGGATGCCGATCTCCTGTCCCAAGGTCAGTGTGGTATCGGTAGCCTGCGCGACGAAGAGCGCGGCCATCGTCAGGTAAATGCTGGTGCCGTCCAGATTGAAGGAGTAGCCCGCGGGCAGCACGATGCCGACCACCGACTTGCCGCAGCCCGCCTTCTCCATCTTCTCCATCAGCGAAGGCAGCGCCGTCTCCGAGGACGAGGTGCCCAGCACGATCAGCAGCTCCTCCTTGATGTATTTCAAGACCTTCCAAAGGCTGAAGCCATGCACGCGGGCGATCAAGCCCAGCACGATGAAGACGAACAGTGCGCAGGTCAGATACACACAGGCCATCAGCTTGCCCAGCGACAGCAGCGTGCCCACGCCATACTTGCCAATGGTGAAGGCCATCGCACCAAACGCCGCGATGGGCGCGGCCTTCGTGACCATGCCGACGATGCCGAAGAACATCTTCGACACGCTCTGCATCAGGTCCATCACTGGCGCGGCCTTGGTGCCCATCTGCGCCAGCGCAATACCAGCCAATATGGCGATGAAGAGCACCTGCAAAATCTCGCCCTCGGAGAAGGCGCTGACAAAGGTGTGCGGGATGACGTGCAGCAGAAAGTCCACCGTGCTTTGCTGCTTGGCGGCGGTGGTGTATTGGCTCACGCTGCTGGTGTCCAGCGTCGCCGCATTCGCATGAATGCCGTGCCCCGGCTCGAACTCGCGCGCCACCACCAGACCAATGATCAGCGCTAACGTCGTGACGACCTCAAAGTAAAGCAGAGCCTTCACGCCAACGCGGCCGATTTTTTTGAGGTCGCCCATGCTGGCGATGCCGCTGACCACGGTGCAGAAGATGATCGGCGCGATCAGCATCTTTACCGCCTTCACAAACGCATCGCCCAAAGGCTTCAGCGCGGCTCCGTGCTCTGGCCAGACATACCCGAGCGCGATGCCCAGAGCGATGCCGATGAGCACCTGGATGTAGAGAGACTTGAGCCACTTCATGCAGCGGTGGGTGTAGCCCGGCACACGGGGCTTTGGCAAGCCTTGTTAATTCTCGAGCACTTCCGCATCCGTCTCGGCGGCAGGGGCTTTGCGGCGGATGCATACTTTGTCGATGCGCTGGCGGTCCATATCGATCACCTCGAACTCGAAGCTGCCGATGGCGAAGCTTTCGCCCTCGCGGGGCAGGCGTTCCAGATGCTGCAGGATCAGTCCGGCCACTGTTTGGAAGCTCTCCTCCTCGGCGTTGACCACGTCGTCCAGGCCTGGAATGGCTTCAATCACCGGATCAATTTCCATGCCTCCATCGACCATCCAGGTATCGGGACCGCTTTGGCGAATCAAGATCTCGCCATGCTTCTCGGAGTGGTGGCCGAGGTCGCCGACGACTTCTTCGACCAAGTCATCGATGGTGACCAGACCACGCACGATGCCGAACTCATCCGTCACCATCGCGGCGTAGTGCGGTGCCTGGCGCAGCTCTTCGAGCAGGGTGAGCGCGGGCTGGTTGTCGGAGACGAAAAGAGGCTCGCGCATCAACTCGCTTACCTTCGGGCTCTGACCGCGCGCGGTGGCCAGATACAAGTCGCGCAGGGACACGAGGCCGAGCACTTGATCGCGGGTGTCATCATAGACAGGGAAGACGCTCTGGCGTGTGTCCTCCAGTTTGCTGGCCACGCTGGAGGCGGTCTCTTCCATGTGCAGGAAGACGACCTTGGGCTTGGGCCGCATGACCTCCTCGGCCCGCAGGTCGCGCAAGTCGAAGACGCCCTCGACCAGGTCGCTTTCTTCGTGATGCATGCTGCCGGTGATCAGGCCTTCGCGCACCAGCACCTCCACCTCGGCGCGGGTAGGGCCGCTGGGCGTTTCGGCCTTGCCGAAGAAGCGCATGAATGCGCGCGTGCTCAGCTCCAGCAGCCAGACCAGGGGCTTGCCAGCGCGGGACAGCCAGTTCATGGGCGCGGCCATGGCACAGGCGATGCCCTCGGCATTGCGCAGGGCCAGGCTCTTGGGCACCAGCTCGCCGATGATCAGCGACAGGTAGGTGATGAAGGCGACGACCAGGGCGAAGGCGACCTCTTCCTCGCTGCCCGCGAGCCAGGGAATCCATTTCAGCCAGGGCACGACATAGGCCGACAGGCTGGCACCACCGTAGGCACCGGCCAGCACGCCAACGAGCGTGATGCCAATCTGCACCGTGCTCAGAAAGCGCTCGGGGTTCTCGGCGAGCGTCAGCGCCAGGCGTGCGCCGTGGCTGCCTTTGTCGGCCCGGTCTTTGAGCCGTGACTTTTTGGCGGACACAATGGCGATCTCAGCCATGGCAAAGACTCCGTTGAAAATCAGGAGGAGGAGAATAACGAACAGTTCGAGCATGAAAGCGAGCCATACGCTTGTTCCGTGCTACTGGCAACGAATCAGAGGTGAAAGAACCTGGGGCCTGGGTTGCAACTTCCGGCTCTTGTTGCTCGTTTTTCCTCGCGACACAGGCGGCACGCCCGCTAGCATTCCCGCCCCTTTGACACCCAACTCATGACCTCGAAAGAACAACTCGACCAGCACGTGCGCGAGACCATCGCGTGGCACTTCTCCCCCGAAACCGGCTGCCCCTTCTGGCTGAATTGGGCCAATGAAAACTTTGACCCGCGCGGCCAGATCCACTGCTACGAGGACATCATCGCGAAGTTCCCGCACTTCCAGGACGAGTGGCTGCGCGATCTTCAGCCCGAGGTCTGGGTGCCGAACGCGTTCAAGGGCAAGCCCTTCAACATCTTCGAAACCGGCGGCACCACGGGCATGCCCAAGCAGCGCATTGGCTGGAACGACTTCCGCGTCGACTACGAGGAATTCAGCCACAAGCTGGATGACAAGCACTTCCCGCCCGGTGAAGCCTGGATCATGGTCGGCCCCACGGGTCCGCGTCGTCTGCGCCTGGCGGTGGAGCATCTGGCCAATTACCGCGGCAGTTCCTGCTATTTCGTCGATCTCGATCCGCGCTTCGTGAAGAAGCTGATCAGCGGCAAGCAGTTCGATGTGGCGCGCCAATACATGGACCATGTGGTTGATCAGGCCGTGACCATCATGAAGCACCGCAAGATCTCCGCCATGTTCACCACGCCGAAGCTGCTGGAAGCCATCGCGGAGAAGGTGAACATCTTCGACATCGGCATTCGTGGCGTCTTCTGCGGCGGCACCACCATGCTGCCCCAATACACCCGCTTCATCGTGGAGGAGGTGCTGGAGAACCGCATCGGTTTCTACCCGACCTATGGCAACACCTTGATGGGCCTGGCCGCCAGCGTGCCGCTCACGCCCGAGGACAAGTTCAGCATCACCTACTACGCCCCGCAGCCCCGTGCCGTGCTGCGCGTGGTGAACCCGAACGAAACGCAGACCACAGTGGACTACGACACCTGGGGCCGTGTGGAGCTGACCACGCTGACCAAGGAGTTCTTCATGCCGCGCTTCCTGGAGCGCGATGAAGCGATCCGCCGCCAGCCCCGCGCGCCGTATACTTGGGATGGCGTGGCCGAGGTGCGGCCCTTTGGCGCGATGGAAAAGACCATCGTCGAAGGCGTGTATTGATTCCCCTCACAGAACGGCAGGCAGGCTCACCGAAAGGTGGGCCTGTTTGTTTGGTGGATCGAACCACAGGCCGCCAGCCCGTGATAAATCGGTGTGGCTTTGCTAGCGAGGTCCGCTTCTGCCCCAAAAGTATCGAAAGCCGTGACTTGCGGTGAGGAGTCTGCCCTTCACGATCCGTAAATGCTTTCCATGACGCGACTTCTTCTCTCTGCCCTGTTCGGGGCGTCCTGTGCCGTGGCGGCCGCTGACAAGCTGGAGTCCAAGACGACTTACGCCAAAGCTTACGGCGAGACGAAGAATGCAGTCGCGGTCGATCCGGCGAAGGACTTGCCGCGTTATCCGGCGGTGCCGCCGCAGGACGCCATCGCGACGTGGCAGTTGAAGGCGGGCTTTCAGCTGGAGCTGGCGGCGAACGAGCCGCAGGTGCGCTCGCCCATCGCGCTTTGCTTCGATGAACGGGGGCGGATGTTCGTCTGCGAGATGATTGATTACAGCGAGCAGCGCGATGTGACGCCGCACCTGGGCCGGGTATCCATGCTGGAGGATGCGGATGGCGACGGGCACTTCGAAAAGAGCGTGGTCTTCGCCGATGACTTAGCTTGGCCCACCGGGGTGATTTGGGCCAATGGAGGGCTGTATGTGATCGCCACGCCAGACATCTGGTTCTTCAAGGATGCGGATGATGACGGCAAGGCAGAGCTGCGGGAGAAGGTCTTCACGGGCTTTGGCACCGGCTTGAAGTTGTTAAACGTGCAGGGGCTGGCGAATAGCCCGCAGTGGGGGCTGGACAACCGCATTCACATCCTGGCTGGCGGCGGTAATCGCGGCGTGGTGACGTGTCTGAAGCGGCCGGACCTGAAGGGCGTCGAACTCGGTGGCAAGGACTTCTGGTTCGATCCGCGCACGCATGAGTTCGGCCTGGAGGGCGGGGGCGCGCAGTATGGGATGAGCTTCGACAATGAGGGGCGGAAGTTCGGCTGCTCGAACTCGGACCACCTGCAATACTGGACGTATGATGACCGCTACGCAAATCGTAGCCCATGGTTCTCCATGCCACCCGCACGGCAGAGCATCGCGGTCGATGGTGGGGCGGCGGAGGTGTTTCGCATCAGCCCGGACGAGCCGTGGCGCATCATCCGCACGCGCTGGCGCATCGCGGGCGTGGTCAAAGGTGCAGTCGAGGGCGGGGGACGAGTCAGTGGTTACTTCACCGGCGCGACGGGGACGACGATCTATCGTGGTGATGCCTATGGCGCTGAGTTCGTGGGCAATAGCTTCACGGGCGATGCGGGCGGGCAGCTGGTGCACCGGAAAATCATCAAGCCCTCGCCCGATGGGGTGTCGTTGATTGGCGAGCGCCCGGCGGATGAGCGCGGGATGGAATTCGCCGCGAGCAAGGACACCTGGGTGCGGGTGGTGAACTTCGCCAACGCGCCGGATGGTTGCCTTTACGTCATCGACATGCATCGCGAGGTGATCGAGCACCCGTGGAGCATCCCGGACGAGATCAAGCAGCACATCGACCTGAACAGCGGCAGCGACATGGGCCGCATCTACCGCATCGTGCCGGAGCGCGGCATCGAGCGGTGCGGTCAGCGTGTGCGTCTGGACATGGCTGCGACAGGCGATCTGGTCAACATGCTGAGCCACACGAATGGCTGGCATCGCGACACGGCGCAGCGCCTTCTCTATGAACGGCAGGACAAGACCGCCACACGCGCGCTGGACCAGATGCTGGCCACGCGCAGCCATGGTATCCGACCGGATGCCTCGGGCCGAATGCCGTCCGTGCAGGACAAGGTCTTGCTGGGCAAGCTGCACGCGCTGGGCGCGCTGCAAGGCCTGGGCGAGCTGACGCTGGCTCACGTGCTGATGGCGGTGCGCGATCCCTCGCAGCCCGTGAAGATACGCGGCATCAAGCTCGCCGAGCAGTTCATCCGCGAAGGCGGCATCATGGAGCAAGCGCTGTGCGATGCGCTGGTTCAAGTTGGCTTTGAAACCACCACGCCATCCGTCTTGCTGCAACTGGCCTTCACGCTGGGCCAGGTGAAGAAGCTGGAAGGCCTGCGCACGGTGCCGAGCACACTGGACGCGGTGGACATGTCCTTCCTGGAGATGATCGCCAAGACCCAGGCGCATCCGTTGATCGTGGCGGCCTGCTTCAGCGGGGTGCATGACAGCACGGGGATGTTCCCGGCGCTGATGGAGACGTATCGCCAGGATGCCAAGCTGCTGCCTGCCGTGCGCGCACTGCTGGAAGTCATCGGCCATAAGAATGACACGACGCAGGTGAAGGAGACCCTGCAAGCACTGCTGAAGGCTGGTCATGCAAAGGCAAGCTTGCCGGCTTTGATTCAATCGTTTGCGACCGGCTTGAAGCGAGCGGGCAGCAGCCTGGAGAGCGTTGATAGCGATGGCGCGTTGAGCGCGCTCTTCGCCCAGGCCGCTAAGACCGTGCAGGATGGCAGCGCCTCTGTGGCGGCACGCGTGGAGGCGCTGCAACTGTGCGCGCTTTCGACCACTGGTGAAGCTGAGACCGCGATGCTGGCTTGTCTTGCCAAAGGCCAGGCCGAGGAAGTGCAGGTGGCGGTGCTGAAGCTGCTCGCGCAACGATCATCGGCCACGATCACGAAGGCGATGTTGAAGGCGTGGCCTGACTTTGGTGCCAAGTCGAAGACCGCAGCTTTGGAAGCCTTGCTCGCGCGCGATGATCGGGCGCTAGCCTTGCTCAATGCCATGAGCGATGCGCAAGGTCCCAAGCCAAGTGACTTGAGCGCTGCGCAAGTTCAGGCCTTGGCCAAACATAAGAACGAGCAGATTGTGGCGCTGGCAAAGACAGCCCTGGCTTCGGTGATTCCGCCGTCACGCGAGTCCGTGGTTGCGACCTTTAAGCCTGCGCTGGAGTTGAAGGGCGATGTCGCAAGCGGCGCCACGCACTATCAATCGCGCTGCCTCGCTTGTCACGTGGCCGACGGGCAGGGGATGCCCGTCGGACCAGACTTGGTCACGGTGAAGACGAAGGGCCGCGAGGGCATTCTGAGCGCGATCCTGGAACCGCACAAGGAAGTGGCCTCGCAGTTCATCGCTTACACCGTGAACACGAAGGACGGGCAAACCGTGAGCGGCATCGTGACCCAGGACGACGCCAGCGGCATGACGCTGAAGATGATGGGAGGTGCCGAAGTCACACTGCAACGCGCGAACATCCAAGGCAGTAGCAGCACCGGCCAGAGCTTGATGCCCGAGGGCTTGGAGACAGGCATGACACCTCAAGACATGGCAGACCTGCTGGCTTACATTGAGGGGTTGAAGTAGCTGCTTGGCTGGTAGCGAAGCCTTCGGTTGTTTGGGGAGGGCTTCGCCGTAGCGCCTTGGTGATGATCAGTCGGAGGTTCTTCTTTGCGGTCAGCGCGCCAGCAGGAACGTAGCTCAACTGGTCAACTTCATGCTTGGAAGTTGAACGCCTTCGGAAGACCGCTAACCTGCCTGCTTGAGCGCTGACAAAACATCCCTGGACTCGCTGCGTATCGACCGTGATTCCGCGCCTACGCAGCGCCGTGGCTGGCTGACACCGCTGATTTTTTTGGTGATTGTTGCCATGGGCTCAGGGTTGTGGTGGTGGCGGCAGCAGCCCAAGGCCACGGAGGTGCGGCTGGCACCGGTGCGGGCCTTGAGCGCGGAACAGGGGACGTCACGGACCTTGCTGAACGCTTCGGGGTATGTCGAGGCGCGGCGTGCGGCGACGGTGTCCTCCAAGGTCACAGGCAAGGTGATGGAGGTGCTGGTGGAGGAAGGGATGAAG
>Ga0164295_10004763_pt1 | contig 10771 bp, 9 predicted proteins | sample GEODES006metaG_FD_111798 | JGI IMG/M metagenome (GOLD analysis project Ga0164295, IMG submission 111798) | Oligotrophic lake water microbial communities from Sparkling Lake, Wisconsin, USA - GEODES006 metaG | ecosystem: Environmental > Aquatic > Freshwater > Lake | place: USA: Sparkling Lake...
ACAACACGTTTCAGCATGTCATCCAACTGTTTTCTTGAGTGAAGTTCTCCGTTTCTGATCAACGCCATGATTCCCTTTGTTAGTGAAATATTTTTAAGTGGGTTTTCATTTAAGATCAACAAATCTACTATCTTGAAGATAAATATATGACGCATTTCACCTTAAATATCTAAATAAAAATTCTGATGAAGCCCATTGTACAGATATCACTTGACCTTACAAATATTGATGAAGCGTTAGAAACAGCTGCCATGGCGATGCGTGCGGGTGTTGACTGGCTTGAAGCAGGAACCCCGTTGATCTTGGCCGAAGGCTTAAATGGAGTGAGAAAACTTCGTGAAGCATTTCCAGGAATTCCGATTGTTGCCGACCTCAAAACAATGGATGGCGGCTATCTTGAAGCTGAAATGATGGCGAAAGCCGGTGCAACACATGTTGTAGTAATGGCAAGGGCACACGAAGAAACCATCAAATGTGTGGTTAAAGCGGGACTTGACTTTGGCGTAAAGGTAATGGGTGACAATCTTGGTTGTCCAGACATGGTTGGTGCTGCAAAATGGTTGGAAGACTTAGGCTGTGACTATGTAATTCACCATATTGGGTATGATGAAAGAAGGGGCTTAGCAGCACAAGGATTTCGCATGCCTAGTCCATTAGATCAATTAAAAGAAGTTGTGGATGCTGTTCGGATTCCCGTTCAGGCAGTTGGAGGCTTATCACTTGAACAAGCTATTGAATGTCCAGCGTATGGAGCACCCTTAGTAGTTTTAGGCGCTCCACTTACAATAGATGCCGATGCGTTTAAAACAGCGGATGGAAATCTAGAAGCATCGCTTCGGATGATATGCGAAAAAATTCATGCCTTTGGCGATGTAGCCATCAAAGGCAATTATAAATAATCAATATTGAAAACATGCAAAAACTTCATGCTGCCGTAGTTAACTATGCGCCAGAAAAAGGATCTGTTGAAATTCGGGAAATTGAAAAACCACTCATCGGAGAAGAAGATGTTCTACTTGAAGTGATGAATGTAGGGGTTTGCGGCAGCGATCTGCACCAGTGGACGTCAGACCACAGCTGGCCAGTGAACTATCCTGTTGTGTTGGGACATGAATTTGGTGGAATAATTGCTGAAATGGGGAGCCGTGTTTCAGGATGGAAAGAAGGCGATAGGGTTGTGAGTGAAACCGCAGCCATCATCAATGCAAACAGTCCAATGTCTAAAATTGGCTTGTACAACCTCGACCCTGACAGGAAAGGATTTGGGTATGGCGTGAATGGAGCCATGACCAAGTATGTTCGCGTTCCAGCGAGATGTCTCCACCATATACCAGATGCACTTTCATTTGAGCACGCTTGTTTGACAGAACCCTGCTGTGTAGCGTATAATGCTGTGGTGAACAACTCGCACATCAAACCGGGCGATCGTGTGGTTGTGTTAGGTCCAGGCACCATCGGCATTCTTTGCGCAGCCATGGCCAGGTTATGTGGTGCAGAGGTGGCCATTGTTGGGTTGGAAACAGACAGACACCGATTGAATATTGCCAAACAATATGGATGTGAAGCCATTGTAGGCAATGCAACTGCTTGGGCCAAAGAACGTGACGGATTAGGTGCAGATTTCATCATAGACGCGGCAGGGGCAAGCATTACCCTTCAGATTGCATTGCAATTGGTGAGGCCGAATGGCCATATCACCAAAGTAGGCTGGGGACCACAGCCACTGGGCTTTTCATTGGACCCGCTGGTGCAGAAAAATGTAACACTAAAAGGAAGTTTTAGCCACAACTGGCCCATTTGGGAAAAAGTAATTGGTTTATTGGCCTCCGGTATGCTTGACGTAAAACCGATTATTGGAGGTGTATGGCCAATCTCGCAGTGGCATGAAGCATTTGAAAAAATGCACAAAGGAGAAGTTGTAAAAAGTATCCTAAAACCCTAATTATATGAGGTTGCAAAATAAAGTAATCATCATCACAGGAAGTACTACAGGCATCGGCAAAGCAATTGCCATAAAGTCTGTAGCAGAAGGTGCCAAGGTTGTTATTCATGGATTGGAAGAGGCATGGGGCCGAGAAGTTTTGGAGCAATTAGGAACTGAGAATGCCGTATTGCATATTGATGACCTTGCCAATGATGGAGCAGCTGAACGACTTATCGATGTTGCCCTTCGTACGTTCGGGAAATTGGATTCCATTGTAAACAATGCCGCTATCGTTGCCTCTTCAAATATCGAAACAACTGATAGGGCTTTTATGCAAAGACTCTTGAATGTCAATACCATTGCTCCATTTCTATTGATAAAAGCAGCGCTCCCCCACCTAACAGAACAACATGGATGTGTGTTGAATATCGGGTCTGTCAATGCCTATAGTGGCGAGCCAAATCTCTTAGCATACAGTGTTTCAAAAGGGGCGATCATGACGTTGACTAGAAATTTAGGAGATACTCTTCACAGGGAAAATGGGGTAAGGGTGAATCAAATTAATCCAGGTTGGGTGTTAACGGAAACAGAGCGGGAAAGAAAAAAGGAACACGGACTGGCAGAAGACTGGTTTGCAGATTTACCGGCTGTTTATGCCCCTGCAGGCAGAATCTTGTGGCCTCATGAAATTGCTGCAGCCGCCATCTATTGGTTGGCAGACGAAAGTGGTCCCATCAGTGGACAAGTTGTTGACCTAGAGCAACATCCTTTTATCGGGCGAAATCCACCCAAGGACTCATCCACCATTCAATCTCCCAATAAAAAATAACTCATGCCCAAATTAGCTGTTTTTCCTAAAGCATTTATGCATCAATTGTGCAAAGACGGAACCATGCAAGTTAGAGAATGGATCGAGTTGGCCTGCAAGTTGGATATAGACGGTTTGGAATGGTATGCAGGATTTTTAGAAATGAATGATGAGCGAAATTGGAAATCATTCAAGCAGCAAGTAGAAGACCATGGCAAGAGCATTCCAATGATGTGCTGTTCACCAGATTTTACACACCCCGACAAAGACTTTCGTGATGCTGAAATCAAAAAACAACAGCATTGGATTGACATGACGCATGCTTTGGGAGGAAGTTATTGCAGGGTATTATCCGGACAACGAAGACCTGAGCTAACAATGGATGAAGGAATTAAATTGGCTGCTGAATGCATTTATGAATGCTTGCCTTATGCCGCGGACAGAAACATCACGTTGGTAATAGAAAATCATTACAAGGATGACTTCTGGACCTATCCTGAATTTGCACAAAAAATGGATGTATTCTGCAAGTTGGTAGACAGCATCAATCATCCAAATTTTGGGGTGAACTATGATCCTAGCAATACTTATTTGGCTGGAGAGGATCCACTAGAATTGCTGAAACGGGTTTCCAACAGGGTTGTAACCATGCATGCCAGCGACCGCTATTTAAAAGAAGGCACAATTGAAGATTTGAGAAACGAAGAAGGTGGATCCGCAGGCTATGCGAAAAGGCTTAGCCATGGTGAAATTGGCAAGGGACTTAATGATTATAATGCAATTTTTACTGAATTGAAAAGGGTTGGATTCGATAATTGGATCAGCATAGAAGACGGTGTGGATGGCATGGACCAGCTGGAGAGAAGTGTTACTTTTCTACGAAATAAAATTCCCGTTTATTGGCCATAAAAGATGAAGCTATTTATTGAAATGCTCCCATGCCATTTTAGACAACGCTCTTGTTAGCTGCCATGCTTCATTGTTATGCTCCCAACTGATGTCTTTGTTGTTTTTTGTGAACACGCTGAATATATAGGGACGCTTTCCTTTTACATACAAGACCTCACTTCTGCTGGCATTAACTGCTCCATTTTTTGACGCCACATATACATCAGGAGGCAATGAAGAAAGCGCCTCCTCATCCCAATACTGACGCCCCATGATGCGAAGCATCATATCTGATATTTCACGATTGATTATTTTACCATCAACAATGTCCTCAAAAACTGAAGCCATTTCTGAAGGAGTTGTTTGTCCCCACCCATAAATAGACCTATCCCCTTCCCTACCAGGTGTTCTGCTGTTGACCCTAGTACGAGAATACCCAAGGCTATCCATCAGCGCATTAATTGTTTTACCAGTGCCTGCAATGGCTTGCAACCAAAGGCTTGCATTGTTGTCTGAAATGGTCATCATCAACATCATCACCTTGCTGAGTTCAATTTGTGATTGCGGTTTTAGGTACGAAACAATATCCTCCCCTGGATCATAATTCAAGGTATCTACCCAAGTAAGTTTTTGGTGATAATCGAGTTCTTTTTTGCTGATTTTATGCATGATGCCCATGAGGATTGGAACCTTCACAATGCTGGCAGTTGGAAAGGTTGTATCCGCATTGATTGATGCTATTTTATTGCCTTTCAAGTCTTTGATGTACACACCAATTTCGCCATGAAAACCATTAACAAGCGCCTCGATTTTACGTTGTAGTTTGATGTCTTTTTTTTGACCCTGAGCTTGTAAGTGAAGAAAAAATATAAAAATGAATACTATAAAGGACTTGAAGATATTGTTCATAATCATGTTTATTGGGTTTCAAAATACAACTAAAATTATGCAGATAAGGTTGTTTAATAAAAAATAACTAAATCAAATTTGAATTAAGCAACTATCAAAATATACATGCAAAACCTTAAAAGCAAATCAAGTTTTAAGATGTAATTGTTAAGGATTGTATCTTTAAGGCAGACAATCAAAACCATTTCTGTCTTATGAGACATTTTTATGCCATCATTATTTTTGCAATCATTTCAATTGATGCTAAATCTCAATCGCGCATGAACATCATTCCTGCCCCTGAAAAAGTTGTTGAAAAACCGGGTAGTTTTTTGTTGAGCCCAAAGTTGAAGGTTTATGCAGCTAAGGAATTTAAAGATGTGGCCAGGATGATTTCTCCAACAATCATCCTTACTAAGCCTAGTGAAAAAAAATCAACCAACTTCATCCTGATTGAAAAAACGAATGATAAAACCAGTGATTCAGGTGCATATTCGATTGTCATAACAACAAAAAATATCCATGTAAGAAGCAACCATGTAGCAGGGGCTATTAATGGAATTACCACACTCACCCAATTGTTGCTCACGCAGAAAGTATTTGGCAGCATCCCTTGTGGGGAAATTTGTGACAAACCAAGGTTTGGTTACAGGGGGATGATGTTGGATGTTTCAAGGAATTTTTATCCACCTTCATTTATCATGAAAATGATGGAGCTGCTCAGCATCTACAAAATGAACACCCTTCATTTGCACCTAACCGATGCTGCAGGGTGGAGGATTCAAATAGACAAATATCCAGCACTTACCAAACATGCTGCATGGAGGACAAAAAAGAACTGGAAAGAATGGTGGACAACGAGCAAGGAATATGCCACAGAAGGCGAACCCAATGCCTATGGCGGATACTATACAAAGCAAGAAGCCATGCAAATGGTAGCTTATGCAAAGCTGCGTGGCATCACCATAATACCGGAGATAGAAATGCCAGGACATTCAGAAGAAGTGATTGCAGCATACCCACATTTGGGATGTGATGGAGTGAAGGGTAAACAAGGCGAGTTTTGCCTAGGCAATGATTCAACGTTTACATTTATGGAAGATGTGATTACAGAAATCATGGAAATTTTTCCTTCAGAATACATACATGTAGGGGGCGATGAAGCAAGTAAAAAAAACTGGAAAGCCTGTGTTAAATGCCAAAAACGCATCAAAGACAATCAATTAAAAGATGAATTTGAACTGCAGAGTTATGCCATCAGGCGGATGGAGAAATTCATATCATCAAAAGGAAGAAAACTACTCGGCTGGGATGAAATTTTAGAAGGCGGATTGGCGCCGGGTGCCAGGGTCATGAGTTGGAGAGGTGAAGCAGGTGGTGTAGAAGCAGCTAAGATGGGTCACGATGTGGTGATGACGCCAGGGGCTTTTTGTTACTTTGACAAATACCAGCAAGAGCCATCAACACAGCCGGAGGCAATTGGTGGATTTCTTCCCTTACAAAAAGTATATCAATACGAACCTTATCCAACTGCATTGGAAAAGGACAAACTACAACATGTAAAAGGTGCACAGGCCAATGTTTGGACAGAATACATACCAACAGCAGAACATTTGGAGTACATGATTTTTCCACGCATCATCGCCTTGAGTGAGGCTGTATGGAGTGACCCTGAAAAGCGCAACTGGAGCGATTTTCAAGCCAGGTTATCACACCACTATAGATTGCTTCAAAAGTTAAATGTGAATTATTGTCGACCTTCAGACAGGGTAGAAATTGCGAATAACATTGATGTTGCAACAAAGATAACTTCGATTACATTGAGCAGCGAACAATATCTACCTGAGATACGCTACACCGTGGATGGTTCAACACCATCCATGTCATCTAATAAATATGTTGCACCATTTAATGTGTTAGGAACATCAATCATAAAAGCATCTATTTTCAGAAATGGGAAAACAACAAAAATACCCGACACATTAAAAATAGATTTTCATAAAGCAATAGGAAAAAATGTTGTGTACAACAAGCCATACAGCAACAGTTATCCAGCACAAAAAAACGAAACCCTTGTAAATGGTTATACAGGATCGTTAACCTACCAAGATGGCCAGTGGCAGGGCTTTACAACCAACATGGATGTAACAGTAGATCTTGGAAAAGAAGAAAAAATATCTTCCTTAAAATCAACCTTTATGCAAGTAATTGGACCAGGTGTTTACATGCCCGATTATGTTGAGGTATCGGTATCAACTGATGGAAAAAATTTCACACCAGTTGGAAAAGACATGAATGATGTTTCAACAACAGACCCAAGTTTGATTTTCAAAACTTTCAAGGTTGAATTCGTTCCAACTACAGCGAGGTATATCCGCTTTTTTGCAAAAAACCATATGGGATTTCTTTTTGCAGATGAATTGATCATTGACTGATAAATGATGAAAAATTTACCAAAAAACTATTCCAATATTTTCACCACCCTTGTCATCTTACCGTCTGAATTGATGCCTTCGAGCACAACCTGCAATTTTTTGCTGATGTCGTTGTTGAAGAATTGAATTCTGACGCGAGGACTTTTCTTGTTGGTAATTACATAAGGATTCCAATACAAAGTAGTCCTGATATCGGTTTCAGCCATTTCCTCTGGGTTGTCGTATTGTGGACTGTAGAACTCCTTGAATTTAGCATACCCCGTAAGTATACTATTCGGCATACCTTTACTCGCGCTAGCGTTGCTGCTAAAATCACCCCCTTTTCTTGTATAGATAACGATGGCACCGCCACTACCGCCACCCATGGCACCAAAGAAAGGCGGTCTGAATACTTTGATCAAGGCAATATCCCTTACCGAAACACCACGAACCATGTCCATGCTAGAAGAAATCTCGTTGAGGAATAAATCAGGAGTAGATCCACGCCAACTTAAAGAAGTTTGGGATCCTTGGCCTGAGATCATCAACCCTGGCACCTTGCCTTGCAAATAAGTGAGGATATCTAAAGCACCCATAGCAGATTTGTCATCCAATAAATTGAATGTATATGCATCCCCACCTGAAAAAAGTCCAGTAGCATATTTTTCTTCCAGAATTTGATCGCGCGATTTTACTTTAGATTTGATGATTACTTCCTGGAGTGTTTTATAGGAAGACCTTTTTTTCCAATCTTCTTGCTGACTTAAAAAATAATTCATTTTAGCCCTGGAAATACTGTCTGTCCAAACAAAAGGTTTGTTCATGTCATCATAAACAACTGATTTCGCAACCTGGCGAAGCAGCCCATTTTCAAATTGTATTTGCGCTAAACTTGTCAACGTAGGATTTTTATTGAAGCTGTAAAAAATCCTTGAGGTATCATAAAAGAAAACGCCTTTTTGTTCGAACGTTCCATCTTTGTTAACGGGTACAAAGTGCATGCTAGAGCTGCTGTCTTTGTTGAGTACCATTAGGTTCAACAACATATCGTTTGACGTGGCGATGTTTTTCAATCCGTACACTTTCCCAGTAATTTTCATGAGATCAGTTTCAGGAGCATATTTCAATTCAGGAACGTATGATGCTTTAATTTTCTCCCAATCAAAACGGCGCCATCCATTGGTAAGCATTACAAGGTCTAAGTGAGCTGTAACGCTGTCAGCGTCGCTTGACAAATAATATCCGGGGTTGTTGATTTCCCCTTTGATATCGCCGCTGAGCATCATATCAGAATAGATGGTATTGGCAGCAGAATTGTCGATCGAAGCATCGGTAACTGAAACCGACATGTTTGTGAAAGCAGTATCAGAAACCAAGATGTCGAATACATTTTTTCCTCTTTTGGTGAGGGTTGTAAGCTGTGGGGTAAGCTTGGCACTGAATTCGTGCAAACGGTTGTTGATGAACATGATGCGCTCTGCAACTGTAATCCAGTCTGAAGTAAATAATGAAAACTGTAAAATTCCGGAAGACAATTCATCGATGGGAATTTCGGCATTGAGTATTGTCTTTTCAGTGGCGTTCAAGCTAATTCTATAAAAAAGGGTCCTGTTCATGTGAACGAGCAGGTTCATGATTTTGAAATTACCTGGCACGTTGGCAGTGCGCTCAATTTTTAGCAATGCTTTTTCGTTGGTACGTTCAACAGTAATGCTAGCGCCCTCTGCTTTAGCTGGACTTATGACGGTAACGCCAGAACGACCATTCGCGTCGGTCCATTTTAATTGGTAACTCTCACCAACCTTAGGGGTAACGAAGAAGCTGCCCATGCCATCGTGAGCCACTTTCAAGGTATCCAAAACCTTGTTTTTATCATTTATCAGGGTGCCTTTTATGGATACAGGCGCTCCAAATTGATTGACAGCCTTGAAGGCAACCCTCATTTTCAATCCATTTATCAAAAAACCACCTTCAGGAAAAACATCAACCTTTGTTTTCAGGATCACAGGTTTTGGAACGGTTGGTGTGGTTGAATTGTTGATGATTAGGTCGCGCTGATACGCAAAAGCAGGGTCATCGTTTAACATCCAACGGGTATATGCTTTAACCCTTATGAAATTTCCTGTATAGTCGGCAGGAAGTTCAAACGAACCCTTTGCTGTAGACTGAAATAAAGGCGCTACAGTCTGCTTTATCATTCTTCCCGTCGTATCATACCATTCCACATAAACATTGGCGCTAAGGGTAGTTAAACCGCTTTCAGCAAGCACATAAGCTTTGTACCAGATGGTTTCTTCCTTGTTGTAAATGGATTTATCGAAATGAACATGTATTTTTTCGGTTGGAAACTGTTCTGCATAGATGCTCATCATAGAGTCAATCTGTTGCGAGTAGCCGTTTAGGCCAGATAAAAGGCAAAAAAGGGACAAAATTGCGGTTAAAAGTCTTCTTTTCATGATAAAGGGAATAATACCTGCAAATTACAAGGTATGAGAAAAGAATTAGGATTTTTTTTAGGAGGGGGGATCCTTCGCTGCGCTCAGGATGACAGGGACTGGCGAGGCGCCGAAGGTGACGAGACAGAGGCCATCACCTTCCTCTTCGAGAGAAGTTGATGGGAAGGGCTGTTCCATTCTTCATTTTTCATTCTACATTCTTCATTCTTCGCCTACCTCAACCACCGCCTTAATCACTCCAGTCTCTGGTTTCAACCAACTAGGAAACTGTTCTTTTACATCATCAAACAATACCCGATGCGTTATATAATTTGCTGGATTAACCAAGCCGGAGGCGATACATGATATCACATATTCAAAATCAATTCTTGTGGCATTTCTGCTGCTCATCAATGTACCTTCGCGCTTGTGAAATTCAGGATGACTCACACTGATCTCTCCTTTTTGGAGTCCAACCAAAATGTATTTTGCACCATGTGCCATGTATTGAAAAGCATTATTGATTGCGGCAAGATTTCCCGTTGCATCAATCACCACCGTTGCCATATCTCCATTGGTTATCTTACGGATTTCCTCTGCTGGATCTACAGTTTTTGGATTGATGATAAACGGCAGCTTTAGCACCTCACTGCAAAATGCTAAGCGGTTGTCGTTTACATCCATCATAATTACTTGCCCCCCGGCGATGCGTGCAAATTCTGCTACTCCTATGCCAATGGGACCGGCACCTACTACCAGAACGAATTCATCTTTTTTAATCTCTGCACGCTTTATGGAATGTGCACCTATTGAGAGCGGCTCAACCAAACACAATTCATCAACCGACAATCCACCTGATTTGACGAGTGAATATGTTGGCACTGACAAGTATTCAACAAAACCGCCATCAATGTGAACACCACTCACTTTCAAACTGCTGCAACAATTGGTTTTATTGGACCTGCATGCGATGCAGGTTCCGCAATGAAAGTAAGGAATAAATGTTACGACTTCACCCACTTCAAACCCAATGGCATCACCAGTTTCAACTAGAATGCCTGAAAGCTCGTGTCCCAATATTCTTGGATAATCAAAGTAAGGTTGAGTTCCTTCAAAAGCGTGAAGGTCGGTTCCACAAATGCCTATTCGCTTGATTTGTATGATGGCATACCCTTTTTTTGCAACAGGCTTCTCTATAAATTCATAGTTGAATTCGCCCGACTTTACACAAACCAATGCTTTCATGTGGAAATTTTTTAGTTGTTTTCTTGATGACGTCTTTGTAATTTATTGAAAATCATCATGTTAATTTTCCTATTTTTCTTCCCATCCCCGTCCCCTTCGGGAGACGGGGATGCATTATTAAGAAGAGATAGCCTCACCTTCCTCTTCGAGAGAAGGTGAGGGGAAATTA
>Ga0164295_10004764_pt1 | contig 10769 bp, 8 predicted proteins | sample GEODES006metaG_FD_111798 | JGI IMG/M metagenome (GOLD analysis project Ga0164295, IMG submission 111798) | Oligotrophic lake water microbial communities from Sparkling Lake, Wisconsin, USA - GEODES006 metaG | ecosystem: Environmental > Aquatic > Freshwater > Lake | place: USA: Sparkling Lake...
ACTCGCTAAACCAGTGCAGCCGCGCAAGGGTCAAATGTTAACGCAGCACACCGGCTTGCCGCCACGTCGTAAATCTTGACGTCTTTCAGTTGGACTGCAAGACTTGCAGCAGTTCCGTCTCAATCTCAATCTGCGCTTTGTTCTGCTGCAATGCGGGACCACTGATCAAAAAGGTGTCTTCCACGCGTTCGCCCAAGGTGCTGATTTTGGCCAGTTGCAGGTTGATGCCGTGGTGGGCCAATACATTGGCAACGCTGTACAGTAAACCCAAACGGTCGCTGGCGGAAATGCTGAGTAACCAGCTTTGTGCTTTATCGTCAGGCTTTAAAGTCACACGGGGCTTGATGGGGAAACTTTTCACCCGCCGCGAGACGCGCCCTTTGACCGGAGTTGGTAAAGCTGCATGAGTGGCCACGGTTTTGGCTAATTCTGACTCCACCATTGAAATCAATTCACGGTATTGTTCAGCCATGAGTGGCGTTATGAGCTGAAACGTGTCCAAGGCATAGCCGTTGCGGGCGGTGTGGATTTTGGCATCCAAAATACTCAGACCGGATTGATCAAAGAAGCCGCAAATTCTCGCAAAAAGGTCCGGCTGATCAGGTGTATAGACCACCACCTGCATGCCTTCACCCAAAGGTGAAATACGGGCACGCACAATCGTTTTTTGCGGGCTTTCGAGTGCGCCGGCGGCCGTGGCCAAAGCCACATGGCGTGACAACTGGCGGGCATGCCAAGCAATATCACTGGCATCGTGGCGCATAAAGTAGCCGACATCCAGGGTATCCCACAACGCCTTGTGGCCCTGGTGAGGTTCCGCATGCAAGGCCAACTCCACCAAAGCTTCACGTTTGCGTGATTCTATTTCTGCATTCGCATCCGGTGCGCGACCACCGAGTACACGCAGGGTCAGTTTGTACAGGTCTTCGAGGAGTTTGCCTTTCCACGCGTTCCAAACTTTGGGACTTGTGCCTCGAATGTCGGCCACGGTCAGCAAGTAAAGGGCCGTCAATTGCCGCTCATTGCCCACCCGTTTGGCAAAGGCATCAATGACATCGGGATCACTCAAGTCTTCTTTTTGGGCAACATGGCTCATGGTGAGGTGCTCGCCGACCAAAAAAGCGATCAACTGACTGTCTTGCTTGTCAATGTGGTGGTGTTTGCAAAAGGTGAGCGCTTCGGTCACACCCAGTTTGGAGTGGTCGCCCCCACGGCCTTTGGCAATGTCGTGAAACAGCGCGGCAATGTACAAAATCCAAGGCTTGTCCCAGCCTGCGGCCAATTGAGAACAAAACGGGTATTCATGCGCATGCTCTGCCATGAAAAAGCGGCGGGCATTGCGCAACACCATCAAGATGTGTTGATCGACTGTGTAGGCATGAAACAAATCGTGCTGCATCTGACCCACGATGCGGCGAAATACCCACAAATAGCGGCCCAGCACCGAGGTCTGGTTCATCAGACGCGTGGCGTGAGTCAGACCTTGCGGATGCTGCAAAATCCGCAAGAACGTCTGCCGGTTCACGGGATCACTGCGAAATTGACCATTCATGATCGGGCGCACGTTGTAGAGTGCACGCAGAGTTCGAGCAGACAAGCCCTTGATACCGACTGTGGTTTGGTACAGCTCGAAAGTCTCGAGAATGGCGTGGGGATGGCGGTGGTACACATCGTCGCTGGCAACTTCAATGAGTCCCGATTTCTCAAAAAAACGCGCATTCAGCGGTTGCAGATCCGATGCGTTATCTCCAAGATCGGTTTTCAGACGATCTTCAATGTTGAGCAGCAAGATTTGGTTAAGCTGGGTGACCGCTTTGGCAGCCCAATAGTATTCGCGCATCAACTTTTCGCTGGCACGCTGGGCCAACCGGCCATCAGGGGTTTGTTCTGCGCTGAAGCCAAACGACTCGGCTACCGCCGTTTGCAAATCAAACACCAGGCGGTCTTCGCGGCGTTTCGAAATCAAATGAAGCCTTGCCCGAATCAATCCGAGCAGGGATTCATTGCGTTTAATTTGTCGGGCTTCCAAGGGGGTGGCCAGTCCCTTGCGAGCCAAATCATCCCAGCTTTGTCCCAAACCCGCTGCACGGGCTACCCACAAAATAATTTGCAAATCACGCAAGCCGCCAGGTGACTCTTTGCAGTTGGGTTCCAATGAATAAGGCGTATCTTCAAATTTGGTATGCCGTTGACTCAATTCCAATGTTTTGGCCACATAAAAGGCTTTGGGGTCCATCGCCGCTTGGTATTGTTCTTCAAATTGAGCGAACAGATTTTGAGGTCCTGTTATTTTGCGTGCCTCGAGCAGGGAAGTTTGTACCGTGATGTCTTTGCCTGACTCGGCCAGACACTCACTCACGGTCCGCACGCTGGCGCCAATTTCCAGGCCCACGTCCCAGCAACTGCCAATAAAGCGTTCCAATTGCGCTTGCAACGCTGGCGAATGCTCTGGCGATTGGTCTTGCGGAAGAAGCACCAGAACATCGACATCGGAATGCGGGAACAGCTCACCCCGGCCAAACCCGCCAACGGCCACTAAACAGACATCTGAGGCAAGGCCTGCTTGATGCCACAGGTCAATCAATACTTTGTCGACCAACAAAGCCAGCTTATGCAAGGTCGGTGGCAGGCTTCGCGTGCTCGCCTTGCAGTCAGACAAATTTTGCAGCAGCGCTGCTTTGTCGCGTTTGTACGCTTCCCGCAACGAGGCTAATGCTGTCATATCAAGCCGTTTGTGAAGTCATGAAATCCGGAATCGCCGGACTTCCAGCAGACAGGGTCAGTACTTCGTAGCCGGTCTCGGTCACCACCACAGTGTGTTCCCATTGAGCGGACAAGGAATGGTCTTTGGTGACGATGGTCCAGCCATCGCCCATTTCTTTGATCTCGCGTTTGCCGGCGTTGATCATCGGCTCGATGGTGAAAACCATGCCGGGCACAAGTTGCACCAAAGTGCCCGGCTTACCGTAATGCAGAACTTGGGGTTCTTCGTGAAAGCCACGGCCTATGCCATGGCCACAAAATTCGCGCACCACCGAGAAACCGTTGCCTTCGGCAAATTTCTGGATGGCGTGACCAATGTCACCCAAATAGGCGCCGGGTTTAACCTGCTCAATGCCTTTCCACATGGCCTCGTAGGTCAACTTGGCCAAGCGCTTGGCTGCAATGGATGCCTCACCGACCATGAACATTCGGCTGGTGTCGCCATGCCAACCTTCCTTGATGGTGGTGATGTCGACATTCAGCGAATCGCCTTTTTTGAGGGGCTTGTCGTTCGGTATGCCGTGGCAGACCTGGTGGTTGATCGAGGTACAGATTGACTTGGGGTAAGGCTTGTAGCCTCCCGGCGCATAGTTCAGCGGGGCAGGGATGCACTTTTGTACATCCACCATGTAGTCATGGCACAGTTTGTCGATTTCGTTTGTTGTGATTCCGGGCTTGATAAAGGGCTCGATAAAGTCCAGAACTTCAGCGGCCAGTCGGCAAGCGACACGCATGCCCTCAATATCTTCGGCGGTTTTGATGGTGATCGTCATGATGGTGATTATCCCACTGGCCATTTACCAAGATGAATGTCAGGGTTTCCCCAGTTAAAATGTTTTTCCGGACAGCCCCATTCAGCGGCCCCGGCGCTGTTTTTCTTGTCTCTTCACAAGGCCACCTCGTGTCCCTTCACATCACGACTTTCGAGGGCGCAAGCGCCCTCAGCGACTTTCGCATTGCTCAACTTTTGCCTCGACTGGCCCAGATTTCGCCTCACATTCATGGCGTTTCAGCCCGCTTTGTGCATTGGGTCGCCACCACCGAGGCTTTGGCCGAAGATCAAAAGCAAACCCTTTCTTCCTTGCTGACGTATGGTGAGCCTTATGTGGGTCCCCTTGAGGGGCCGGTGATTGTGGTCAGCCCGCGCCTAGGCACTGTCTCGCCTTGGGCCTCCAAAGCCACCGACATCGCTCACAACTGTGGCTTTGATGTTCGCCGCGTGGAACGGCTGACGGAATACCGTTTGACGTTGAAGTCGGGTTTGCTGGGAAAGGCCAAGTTGAGTGCCGGGCAATTGGGGCTTGTCTCTGCTGCATTACACGACCGCATGACCGAGTCCGCTATGGCCAGCCGCAACGAGGCGGCAGCTTTATTCACGGCACTCGAACCTGCACCCATGCTGCATGTGGATGTGCTGGCAGGTGGCCCAGAAATGGGCAAAAAAGCCTTGGAGGCCGCGAACCTTGAATTCGGTCTGGCCTTGGCGGACGATGAAATCGAGTACCTGGTCAACGCCTTTCAAGGCCTGAAGCGCAACCCGACTGATGTGGAGTTGATGATGTTTGCTCAAGCCAACAGCGAACATTGCCGACACAAAATTTTCAACGCCCAGTTCACCATTGATGGTGTTCAACAGGACAAGAGCCTGTTCGGCATGATCCGCCATACGCACCAAGTCCATCCTCAGCACACGGTGGTGGCCTATTCAGACAATGCGTCCGTGATGGAGGGTCACAGGGTGCAACGCTTTGTTGCCCGCAGCAGTGCGACAGGCGCTGCTTATGAAACTGAAAACGCTTTGCACCATGTGCTGATGAAAGTGGAAACGCATAACCACCCCACCGCTATTTCGCCTTTTCCCGGTGCATCGACGGGTGCTGGTGGAGAGATTCGCGACGAAGGCGCCACCGGCCGTGGCTCCAAACCCAAGGCGGGGATGACCGGCTTCACGGTGTCCAAACTCTGGGGCGGGATGTCGGACGAGGTTGGCGGTAAGCCCGAGCACATTGCCAGCGCTTTGCAGATCATGACCGAAGGCCCGCTGGGGGGTGCAGCCTTCAACAACGAGTTTGGCCGGCCCAACTTGTTGGGCTATTTCCGCGAATACGAGCAAACAGTCGGTGGCGTGGTGCGTGGCTACCACAAGCCGATCATGATCGCTGGCGGTTTGGGCGTGATCGACGCGGACTTGACGCACAAGATCGAGTTCCCTGCAGGCAGTTTGCTGATCCAGCTTGGTGGCCCTGGCATGCGCATTGGCATGGGAGGCAGCGCCGCCAGTTCCATGGCCACGGGCACGAACGCCGCTAACCTGGACTTCGATTCGGTCCAACGGGGCAATCCTGAGATCGAGCGCCGTGCGCAAGAAGTCATTAACCATTGCTGGGCGCTAGGCGCAGCTGGAGGCCCCTTCGGTAGCGGCAATCCGATTCTGGCGATTCATGACGTCGGTGCGGGTGGCTTGTCCAATGCGTTTCCCGAACTGACCAACGATGCCGGTCGGGGTGCGCGTTTTGACCTGCGCGCAGTCCCCTTAGAAGAATCTGGCTTGGCGCCTAGAGAGATTTGGTCCAACGAAAGCCAGGAGCGTTACGTACTGGCCATTGCACCCGAATCCTTGTCGCAGTTCCAGGCCTTTTGTGAACGCGAGCGTTGTCCGTTTGCTGTAGTGGGTGTCGCAACTCAAGAGCGCCAATTGGTGTTGGATGATTTGCAAGCCCCTGGCGACAGGCCTGTCGACATGCCCATGGATGTGCTGTTGGGGAAACCACCCAAAATGCACCGCGATGTCACTACTGTGGCCCGCTCGTCACCGCCCATGGATTTGACGGGTGTGACTTTGCAGGATGCCGTGGTGGGTGTTCTGAGTCACCCGAGCGTGGCCTCCAAACGCTTTTTGATCACCATTGGCGACCGCACTGTGGGAGGCCTGACCCACCGCGACCAAATGGTCGGCCCTTGGCAAGTGCCGGTTGCCGACGTGGCAGTGACTTTGGCCGACTACCAAGGCTTTGCCGGGGAAGCCATGAGCATGGGAGAACGCACGCCATTGGCCGCGCTGGATGCACCGGCCTCGGGTCGCATGGCCGTCGCCGAAGCCATTACCAATTTGTTGGCGGCACCCATTGAGTTGACACGCGTCAAGCTCAGCGCCAACTGGATGGCCGCCTGTGGTGAGCCGGGAGAAGATGCCGCCTTGTATGAAACGGTCAAGGCCATTGGAATGGAACTGTGCCCTGCATTGGGCGTGTCGATACCGGTTGGCAAAGACAGCTTGTCCATGCGCACGCAATGGCAGGCAGACAGCGAGACGCGCAAAGTGACCTCGCCAGTGAGCTTGATTGTCAGCGCCTTCGCCACCCTGAAAGATGTGCGTGGCACCTTAACCCCGCAATTGCGCGACAACGAAGACACCAGTTTAGTGTTGATCGATTTAGGACATGGCCAAAATCGAATGGGCGGCTCTATTTTGGGACAGTCCATCGGTCAATTTGGTGACCGTGTGCCGGACCTGGATGCGGCGCAAGACTTGGTGAATTTAGTCAAGGCCATCAATGCGCTGCGTTCACAAGGTTTGCTGCTGGCCTACCATGACCGCAGTGACGGCGGTGTATTGGCTGCTGTCGCCGAAATGGCCTTTGCAGGCCATGTGGGCGTGGCGCTGAACGTGGACATGTTGATGACCGAGGGTGATGGCATTACCGACAGCCGCGCCGACCATGGGGACGCCAAAAACTGGGCCAACCAGGTCAGCGGTCGACGCGAGGAATTGACGCTGAAAGCCCTGTTCAACGAAGAGTTGGGCGTTGTTGTGCAAGTTCGCACGGCCGATCGCGCAAGCGTGCTGCAGATTTTGCGCGAACACAGTTTGTCCAAGCACAGCCATGTGATCGGCAAAACCCGCCCGCATAACGCCAGCCTGGATTCGGGTAAGGGCGCTCTGAGCGTTTGGCGGGATGCCAAAGAAGTCTTCTCTGCGCCCCTCGAAGATTTGCACCAAGTGTGGGACAGCGTGAGCTGGAAAATTGCCCGGCAACGCGACAACCCGGCTTGCGCAGATGCCGAACACGCTGCAGCGGGCGGGGTGTCCGACCCCGGCATGCAAGTGGAATTGCGTTTTGACGACACCGACAACGTGGCTGCGCCGTTCATCCATTTATCGCGACCCCAAATAGCGATCCTTCGTGAGCAGGGTGTCAACTCGCATGTGGAAATGGCCTATGCCTTTCATACCGCTGGATTTGAAGCGCACGACGTGCACATGACCGATTTGCAATCAGGCCGCGCCCAACTGAAAGACTTCCAAGGGCTGGTGGCTTGCGGTGGCTTCAGTTACGGCGACACACTCGGTGCGGGCATCGGCTGGGCGCGCAGCATCACCTTCAACCCTGCCTTGGCTGAACAGTTCAAAGCCTTCTTTGACCGGGCAGACACTTTTGGTCTTGGCGTATGCAATGGCTGCCAGATGTTTGCTGAGCTGGCCGATATCATTCCCGGCGCGCAGGATTGGCCTCGCTTCACGACCAACCAGAGCGAGCGCTTTGAAGCCCGCCTGTCCATGGTTGAAATACTCGAATCGCCAAGTCTATTCTTCGCAGGGATGGCGGGCAGTCGTTTGCCTATTGCGGTGGCGCATGGCGAGGGCTATGCCAACTTCAAACAGCGTGGCCATTCGGCGACAGCCATTGGCGCCATGCGCTTCGTGGACAACCATGGCCGTGCCACTGTGCAGTACCCCTTCAACCCCAACGGCAGCGAGGGGGGACTCACCGCCGTCACGACCGCGGACGGTCGTTTCACGGCGATGATGCCGCACCCTGAACGTGTGTTTCGCAATATTCAGATGAGCTGGACAAGTGGTGACTTGAACGCCCACAGTCCCTGGCTGCGCATCTGGCAAAACGCCCGCAAATGGGTGGGCTGAAGCTTCTTTGCCGTGCTTGTTGGTTCGGCTTGAGTTTGCACTGGCTGGTGGCATGCTCACCCCCAACGCCTGCAGCACCCTCAGCACCCCCAGCAATCCAGATAAACGACAGCTTAAAGATGCAGGCGGGTGGCTGGACGCAGGCAGACACCTTCAACGCAGATGTTCAAGAGGCTGCGCGTTTTGCAGTGCAAAAACAGGCCGTATTGACACAGTCTCGGTTGATTTACAAAGATGTGCTGTCCGCCCAGACTCAAATTATTGCAGGACTGAATTTTCAGCTGAAAGTGTCGGTGACGGAGCAGGACTCGCCGAGGTACGCCAGGGTCACCGTATGGCGAAACCTACAGAATCAATACACCTTGACGCAATGGGATTGGACGAATGACTGAGGCGCAAGGCGGCAGAAACTGAAGTTAAGTACCATGAGAGCGCTGACGCATTGCGCATCGAATGCTGGCAAGCATGCTGTGCTTTGCATGCCGTCGCACCTGATCAAGCAAAAAAAACGCGACCGAAATCGCGCCTTTTGCAATGAAGGTTCAGATCATTGAATCTTGGCTTTTGAACGCAAGGATTCTTGGTACTTGGCAATTTTCTGTTGTTGCAACTGCTGGGTGATTTGCGGCTTCACTTCATCCAGCTTAGGCAACTGGGCTTCACGCACGTCATCGACACGGATGATGTGAAAGCCAAATTGTGTTTTAACGGGGGCTTCGGTCATTTGACCTTTTTCTAATTTAGACATGGCGGCTGAAAACTCAGGCACGTAGCTTCCCGCAGCAGCCCAGTCCAGATCGCCTCCGTTGGCGCCGGAGCCTGGGTCCTTGGATGCTTTTTTGGCCAACTCTTCAAAATTACCGCCTTTTTTGATTTGGGCAATCAACTCCAAAGCCTCGTCTTCTTTCTCCACTAGGATGTGGCGGGCACGGAATTCCTTGCCGCCGTTGGCCGCTGAAAACTTGTCGTATTCGGCTTTAACATCGGCATCTGTGATTGGATTTTTCTTTTGAAAATCAGCAAATAATTCACGAATCAGCAGGGACTGACGGGCCATTTCGAGTTGATTTTTATAGTCTTCCGAGGCGTCGAGTCCGCGCTTGCGGGCTTCTTGCATGAAAATCTCACGCGCAATCAACTCTTCTTTGATTTGCCCCATCATGTCTGGCGTGACAGGACGACCCGAGCGCTCTACTTGCTGCTTGAGGGCTTCAACGCGCGAAGAGGGTATTGCTTTGCCGTTGACGATGGCAATGTTTTGAGCCAGGACGGGCATACTCACTGCAGCCAAAACGGCCATAGTCAAAAGTGTTTTGTTCATGTGAAACCTTGAATAATCAAAAAAATATCGATGTCAGCGGTGTTTAAATCACCTCTATGGCCAGGGCGTGCAAACCTTGGTCGATGAAATCTTGCACCGAATCATACACAAGCCGGTGACGCTGCACTCGGGACGCTGATGTAAACAAAGGCGAAGCAATTTTGACGCGTAAGTGCGACCCAGAACCCGAGGGCGATGCGCCAACATGACCCGCATGAAGATGGCTCTCATCAATAACTTCCAATTGGGTGGTTTGCAGTTTTTCTGCCAGCCGCAGGTGAATTTGTTCCGCTATAGACAAAGGGTCAGGGTTCATGGCGTTTCCTCTTTGGGTAAATTTTTGGCAATGTAAACACCTTGCGCCACAATAAAAACCAACGGGAATACGTAACCCCATAGTTTGAAGTTGACCCATTCATCTGTTGAAAAATAAGTCGCTACATAGGCATTGATGGAGGCCATGAAAACGCAGTAAACCATCCAAGACAGATTCAGCCGGTGCCAAACACTGTCAGGCAATGTCAACTGGCTGCCTAACAAAGATTTGAGAAAATTTTTCTTCAAAATCCAATGCCCCACCAGCAAGGTGATGGTCAAGATGGCGTAGAGCAGGGTGGGCTTCCACTTGATGAAGCGTTCGTCATGCAATCCAAGCGTCAAGGCACCAAAACCCATCACCAAGACCAAAGTGATTTTTTGCATGGTGGCCAGTTTGCGCTCCATCGCATACATCGCGATTGTCTGCACCACAGTGGCCGCCATCAATACGCCTGTGGCGGTGTAAATGTCACTGAGTTTGTAGGTGACAAAAAACAGCAGGATGGGAAACAGATCCAGTAGAAATTTCATGTTTCTTCAGTCAGTCATTCGGGTGTGAAGTCCAGCGAAGCGGAGTTCATGCAATATCTCAAGCCGGTAGGTTGGGGGCCGTCTTCAAAGACGTGCCCCAAGTGGGCGCCACATTGAGCGCACACCGATTCCACGCGCACCATGCCGTGGGTGCGATCGACGCGGTCGAGGACGGCGCCTTCCTGCGCGGCTTGGTAAAAACTGGGCCATCCGCAACCGGCATCGAATTTGGTTTCTGAATTGAATAATTTGGCGTCGCAACAGATGCAGCGGTAGTGCCCTTTTTGCCATTGGCTTTCGTATTTTCCCGTGAACGGTCGTTCGGTGGCCGCGTGCCTTGTGACTTCAAAGGCCACAGGTTCTGCGCCTTTGGCGACAAGGTGGGCACGCCATTCGGCATCGGTTTGAGGCAGTGGTGAGGTCATGATGAGCAGCTGATTTCAATGGAGGAGGCCCATGCCGGAGGCAGTTGGGCATAAGCATCGTGTTCTGGATGTTCTTCGAAGGGTGACTGTAACAAAGTCATGAGCGTGTCAACTTCGGTAAAGTCGCCCGATTTTGCCTTGCGGATGGCGATCTCGGCCAAATGGTTGCGCAAAACAAATTTGGGGTTGTGGGCCAACATCGATTGCCCCACCTCGCTCACATCACGCTCCCCCAAGGCCCGAAGGTAGTCTTTTTGCCAATGGTCCCAAGCGGGTCGGTCCAAAAACAGGTCGCGCACAACAGTCCAAGCAGAAGTTTCTGAACCCGTTTGTTCGCCCTGCGCCAAGACGGCATGGCTCAATTGGCGCCAGAACACGGGGTAGTCGACCTGCTCTTTGGCCATCAGTTGCAGCAATTGATCTGTCAGCGCGCGGTCAACGATGCCCAGCTTACGCCCCATGGCTTGGTCCGAGGCCATCGGGAAAC
>Ga0164295_10004765_pt1 | contig 10769 bp, 1 predicted proteins | sample GEODES006metaG_FD_111798 | JGI IMG/M metagenome (GOLD analysis project Ga0164295, IMG submission 111798) | Oligotrophic lake water microbial communities from Sparkling Lake, Wisconsin, USA - GEODES006 metaG | ecosystem: Environmental > Aquatic > Freshwater > Lake | place: USA: Sparkling Lake...
TATTATAAAAATTATTTTATAATTTTATATTTAATTTAAAATTTTATAAAAAATATTTAGAAAATATTTCAAAATAATAATTTGTTAATTTATAATAATTATAAAATATTTTTAATATTTATTATCAAATTTGTTTAAATTCTTTTGTAGCCTTAATATTTTATTATAAAAAATTCTTTTTTTCTCTTTTTTTAAGATAAAATTTACTTATCTTATTAAATAATTGACAAATTGTTAGGGATAAAATTTTTTTAATTTTCCTATGGTTAATATTAAGGATAAGCTCCAATGACATAAAATGACCAATAATATTCTTCAGTTTCAATTATTAAGTAACCCTTAAATTATAATAAAAACTTTATTTATCTATCCAAACTCTGACGGAGTATATTAAATTTAAAAGTTTTAAAATTATAAATCTTCAGGAAATTACCCTTCTTAAGGATAAATAAGAAGTTCTGGATCACTATTCTGACTAAAATAAGCTTAGAATTTACTAGGCGATTTGTCAATATTTTCCAGTTTAAATTAAACTAAAAATTAAATTTATAATTGTTTATTTTTATAAAATATTTTATAATAATAATTAAAGTAAATTTTGAAAATAGTCATTTAAAAAGTTAAAATAGTTATAATTAATTTTAATTTATTTGATTTTTACCTGTACTAGATTCATTCATTTTGGAAAGAATTTATATTTTATCATCATAGTCTGGTTCTAAAGAGGTTAAATTTAGCTTTAAAATAGTTTAATAAATGAAAGTTTACATTATATTTCCAAGCCCCTCCTGTATTTCTTGTAATTAAAATTTTAATGGGAATTACTGCCGGTTTCAGGGGCAAGAATCTCATTCTAAATATAAGTTTGTCCTCAGAAGATGATAATTTGTTTTTAATTTCCTGAAAACTAAGACAATTTTAAACCATACTCTTATACTCTTCAGGAATCTATTGAAAAGAATAAAAATAAATAATTTACTTCATCTATGTTTATGGAGTAAATTTCATTTTTAATATTTTTTTGACTAAGACCTTCTAGTTTGAATTAAAGATTTTCTTCGAGTAACTTTCTGCATTTAGTTTTATATCTAAAAATAGTATCTGTATCTAAACACTAAGCGGTGCCCTAAATGGGGTACTGCCATTTTAAAAGCTTCGAGTCTTTTTTTTAAATGCTTAAAATTGTATTGAACTAATCTATTTCTTTAGGATGAAATTCGATAGGGATCTTAATTAAAATTTATAATATTTATTAAATTACTGAAATTGTTGCCAACGCATTTATCAAATAATCACTTTTCTTTTAATTTAAAATGAACTCTTATTAATCAGGATTCTCATCCTCCAAAAATACTTTAACATTTATATTTTCTTTAAACGGGTTTTTAAATTTTATCGAAAATTAATGTTTTTCTTGGATCGGACAAGAGATTTAGGTAAGATTATAAGGATTTGGATGAAAGCCTTGTCCCTAAACTATAAATTTCCAATCGCTGATTTAAGTTGTTGAAAATACTATTTCGCCTATTTCAGTTGTCTCGATTTAAGAGGGTGAATAAATAATTTCTACTTCAATTTCACCTTTAACTGGAATTACAATTTTTTAAGGTGAAATTTAATAATTTATTAAATTCGAAATTTTTATCTAAGTGTCTACTTTAACATCTAAAGGATTAGAAAGGACTATTTTTTAAGTCTACGATTTTCCTAATTCGGCCTTAAATAATGGCAGTTTTTAAGGAAGAGATTTTAAACCAACTAATATCAATTCATACCATATTTCACCTAAATAAAATCATTATAAATGTAAATGATTATTTCTTTTACTTTTTATTCATATATAAATTAATATTATTTTAATGGAATATATAAATACCGAAATTTTAGTTGAATATGGAGATGGATCCTTTATTTTAAGAAACTTTTAAAGGACTATAGAAGATGGAGTATAATCCTGTTGACTCAGCGTCTAAATAAAAGGTTGTATTGCCATAAACGTCTTCCCCCTCGATGGTTATATCGTAATTGGAAGCGAGTTTTGTGGGATTTTAAAGTTCAATTTGGAACTCGACAGTCTGACGAACATGACTTTAAAGTTCAACACGTTTGAGGGCCTTTGTTCTCTCCACATTTATGCACACTGTAAACCTTTCAAATAATTAACATAACAAAAAGCATATAATTAAAATAATAAACTAATTAAACATTTTAAGTAAAATTTATTTATAATAAGCTTATAATTCATATTACCATATGTATTTATTTGAATCATCTTTATCTTGGAAAGTAATCTATCCTGTGTATATTCCTCCTAATAAAGGTTATATTATAAAATTATAAGAATAATTAGACTAAGGCCCAACATCAAACTGCTGAATTCCGGAAACATTGTCCAAATCAGTTTCGACATTATATTTGACCGCCTTATAACTTGAATTATGTATTGATATTTTTTTTTAAATTTTTTGTCCAGCCTCCTAAAAATATGATAATTTTACACATTTGATAATAATATGTTCTTAAGCAAGTGGCTCTTTCACTATCCCTTTAAGGGTGTATTCAAAAACATCATTAGTTTAAGGGTTTTAAATAATAAGTTTGAATTAAGAGTCAGAAAAATTAGTTGGCTAATAGGTTATGGGATAAAATCCCGTTGTACTTAATTTTAATATTTTTACTTTTTCTTGATGGAAAATTCTTTTGCTGGCCCAGAAAAGAAAATATTATTCTGTTTGATGTTTTCGTTTATAAGCTGAACTTTAATGTGCCACTCCTTATTGGAATAATTAATGATAGGTATTTCCTGTGTAATCTATTCTCCAATTTACGCTATCATCTCCAAAGAGGCCTTAATAAATGATAAATACAATATTTAAAATAATTTATAACTTTTATTGGCAAAGGAGAAACCGATAGATTTAGTTTATAAACTCTTATATCAGACTTGTCATTACTCATGAATATGATTTAGGTCTAAAGTTAGTTAATGGGATTTTTGAAGCAAATGCCCACTGGGAATTTATTCACAGACTCACTTTCATTTGTAGGACTCAAGGTTTAAGCTTTCAATAAATCGATGTTGTCACTTGTTAATTATTTATTTATGTTTTTCTTTTAAGTTTAAGCCAGAAAGTATTCAGGGAACTAAATGAAAGAGGTCTTAGGGCTCATCGAAACTGTAAATTCAATTTACTCTTGAATTTAGGCCCTCTTTTTAGACAATTCTTCTTTCTCTTTCTACCTGCTGAACTGGGTTATCCTTTGTTCGTGAATTCTGAGTGCATTTTAAAGAAGCTCATTTTTAAATGGGAAAATGAAATCTTAGTTGAATTTCTGGTCCACATAAATCACCTAGTTTATTTTGAATTCGTTCGCGATTTCAGGAAGGGAAACCTCTCCTATGATCTCGTGTTAAAACTCCCCCACCGAGGGTTCATAGAATATAATTTTGCAAGAACAATTTTGCATGTCAAATGGCAGGAATTAAACTACGAAGGGTGCGGTATCCCCCTTTCTGATTCGTATTCTTTATTTCGTAATGAAGAAAGGAGCTATCATGACTTTGTCCTCCACTTCTTCAAAAGATTGCTCTTTTTTCCTCTTTTTATCCTTTTGATTTTTTTTATTTTCCTCCTTTTTTTTATGGTGAAAGTCTTGAATTAACTCTACCTGAAAATCGACACTGTCCAGTGTACATTTTAAGAAGTTATTCTATATCTACAATTTGCACTCTTCCATCTGATATAATTTAGAAGTCGCTTGCCAGATCTAAATTAATAAGGATAAACTTGAGTGCTCTTTCTGCCGGTTATCTTGCTCAGAAATTCAAACACCATGGCAGCCGCAACTGAGTTGTTCCCGTCTTTCTAACTCGTAAACCAAATGCGTCCAGTCTATTGCAGACTTATCCTACTTACAAACACGATCTAAATATAATAAAACTCATTTTAAATTAAAAAATAGGCATGTATAATTAAAGGGGAATTGTATGATTACCTTGAATTTATAGGTAGTTTTGGGTTCTATTTTGATCAAGATGGTTTCGTCGATTATGAAATCGCCACTGCCTTCATATTTAACTTAGTATGTAATGAGTTTGTTGGTGCTGTTTTCTAACTCTATGATTTTTGTACAACCGTCCCCTAAAATACATTCAAAAATGATAGGCTCCTTTATCGGGATGTAGTGGGGCAGCGTAAAGAACAAGTTCAAACAAAATAACAACATGTCCTTTGGCATCGGATTCACCAACTCCTCCACCGTCAGAGGACACTAAACTCCGATTTCCTGTAAACCGTTTAAAATTCTGGCATTATTATAGCGGTAGTCCTCCTCGGTAATGCATCGTTACTTCAAATTGAGAATGGAGTCCAGCTTTGTAGATTTGACGTAGTATTTCAAAACGGAGGCGATCACCAATCCATTTTTAAGATCTTGGTCAAGATTGACAATCCTCTGTCCCTGGCTCTCGAAAGTCAGTCCCAGCTGTTCCAGCCACGAAATCACGATAATCTCTTGCTCAGAATACAGGTTGCTAATCTGGTAGTAATAATCGGGCATGCCCAGCTAGTTGCTCCCGCTAGAAACCGTCTTCAAATTCACTTTGTTCAAATAAAATATCTAAACAATTAATAAGCAAATGCATTTGTCATACCTTAAAAATTTGGAAGACCAGCTATACCCAACTATCATTCTAAATATAAGCGAACCTTTTTTCAGTTATCTTAATTGCTGATATATTAATGTGATCTTTATTTTAATCTGACTTTTGGAAATTCAGAAATTCTTAATAGCTCAAGAGATAATGCGGTCTGATGGAGTTTAAGAATGCCCCGTTCTCTTTTAGATATATAATCAATTCCTCATATTATAAAATAAGTTTCTAATGCAAACTCTATGTTTATGTAAAGGTGTTTTAACTGAAGTTCTCCACAATCCTATGTTTAAATACGGGAATCTTACCCTAAAATTTTACTGAATTTACCAAAAAATACTGCAAAAGTTCGAAAAGCTAGAATCCGTTCTGCTCTATCAAATCTTAAGGGAAGTTCTTGACCTGAAAAGAGAATGCAAAGTGATTTATCCAACATTAACAACATTTGATATTCTTGACCATAAGATTATTGGGCAAAGGCACATATCCCAGACTTTGCTGCTAGTTGCTGGTTAGAGACTTGGTCCCCTAGCTGAAAGGCTAATCGAATTCTTTGTTGTTATTACTGCTTTGGTCTTCGTCTTGCACCCTCTCGCTCTAAATTAAGATGATGATATTTTATATTACCAAAAGAATGGGCTAACCCACTTCTGCCTGGATTTTAAATTCATTGAACGACCGTTATAAATAACTAAAATTAGTAAGAATGCAGTTATCCGTAGTCCCGCTCACCAAAATCGAATAACTTCTCTGATTTTCATCGAAAAATTCAAGTTTTGTGGTAAAACTTTAAGGCTTGTCATTTTTATAGGTAACTTCAACCCTAATTTTCTTGCGAGTAATATTCAAATTCTTGCCTTCCGGATAGTTTAATTTCAAATTAATTTGGCCAATTTCTTGACTGACGACTGGCTTTAAGTTAAAGTTGTCATATCCTTCATTGAAAATCCTAAATGACTGTTTTATAAAGTAAATACGCATTTGGCCATGACGTTCAAAGGGACTGTTGGAAGGATGATTTCCCTCTTATCGAATGTAATCTTTGGAAATATGCCCTCTCCCTTTAAATTTACCTTAATATGGCTTTTCTTATAATTTCCATCAAGATACAAGTTGGCATGCTATTCAAACTCACCGGCCTTATATGGATTGAAACTGGCTTTAATTTGGACCTCTTCATTTTCTTTTAAAACTCCCTAATTAGGCACGATATTGAAAATCTGATCCTCTTAAAACTCGATCGTATCAATAAACCACTGGAGAGACTATTTATTTGGGTTTATAAGGGTGAAACTCTAAAAACTGGGAATTCGTTGGTCCATGTTCGTAATGGTCTTCTTTTTGAATTCTATCAGCTAAGGCTGCAAGAAGAACCTGGGCTATATGCCTTCGGCATAGACAATCCTTTCTATGCTTTCGATGCTGCCAGCGCCTAAAATGGTTATGGGCAGTTGGAATTGGTAAGATTAAATTTTCTAAATATAAATGCACGAAATAATATAGATACTTAAGCGACAAAACGGAGTAGAAGCTGTTGCTGGCTTTTCTAGGCTATATTTATCTTGAAATATCGGGTGTTGAGTTTATTATCGTGTTCCTCGTCCTATTCGGACTCTGATTTGTTACTGGCTGAATCGAGCGCCCCCGTGTTAGTCTAGTCTTTGTTTTGGTGATTCTTGTTTTAGAAATTCTCGTCAATCTACTCCAAAATGTTTTCAGAATTAGGCGATCTTAAAATTAAAAATAAATAGATTAATAGCTGTTTAATAAAACTTAATGTACTTATTTTTCTTGTTTTCTATCAAGTAGATTTCAAGACACTCCACCCCTGGGGTGAAATCATTCCTTCTCAGATCCAAAATCAAACTAGCTGGAACCTAAGATTTATTTTCTAGAGTCATATGAAGTTCGCCGGGGATGCCGTGGGCTGTCAGCTACCCGAAATCGAATTTCTGTTCCAAAATTTGCACCTCGGGAATTCGCGGGTAGAACTTTATGGGGATAGACACCGGCTTCTGGCCTCTAGGTTAAATGGTAATCTCCGAAGTAACCTCGCCTTCTTGCTGGTACATAAGACTCATTTTGAACAGTTTTATTTCATCTGGAAGGATCTTCGTTTTCATAGGAATAATCTCCATTCCCTAAGGAAAGGATTTCACGTGCAAAACAGAAGAATTTCGAGACATGTTTTTCAGCCAGAACTAGGACTCTACTCTCTTCATCACACTGATTTGTCCAAGGTCCAGAAAATCATTTGTAAACTGACATTTAACCTCGTTTACTTGCCCTTGTAGATTCAGAACAAGTTCTCCCCCATCTTAAATCTATTTATTATTAATTTTTCTCTAAATTTTACCCTCAAAAACATCCTTTCTTCATCAATTTTGCCAGACCCACTTTAGAAATTGGGAAAATAAGAAATTGTACAGTCAAGATAATTATTTTGTTCGACGAAGCCTTCCGACGGCTTAACTTAAAAAAGTTTCGAGTCATTGCCAGCACTCAACCATTTAAAAATAGCCCTTGCATTCCCATTATTAGTTATTCGTATTTATTCTGAGGTATCCATTTCTAACTAAAATATATCATAAATTCATAAGGTTCAATTTTATAAATATCAGAAAAATAACAGGATTATTTTAGATATAATTAATGAATTTTATATCAAAAGTTAAATTAAAGTTTAAATTTTATTGAAATAATTTTAAAAATATTTGAATATTAGAGTACATTGTCATCACTGAACTAAAATTTGATTTTTGATTTGCTAAGATTTAGTTTTACTGATTCGACAATAGCTTAAACCTCGAATAGGAATTCGTGTTTATTATTAATAAGATATTTGATATTTTGTTTGAAATCCTAGAGAGTATTTGAACATAAGGTTAAGTCGAAGCCCGCTTATTACCCGCATTGTATTACCTGTGGCAACTAGTAGCTCTATGCCAACTCCTAATGTTCGATCAAAAGCTGAACTTAAATAGTCTTTATATTATCATTTCTTATCCAGAACGTCTGGGTTACTTTGGACTTTACGAACATCGTCCCGAAATTCATTATGGTAGGACCTGTCTAAATTCTCTAGAGTTCACCACCAGTCAAGACAGATTGGCAGTCCCTTATGTCTTGGTGGGACTTCGCCTCACTCGGTAACTTCTTTTTCATTGTGCTGAAAGGGTCAGGCTTAAATTACTGCATATTTTTTGAAAATTAATTGTTGTTAAACTAATTTACAAAAAGCTATTCTTTTTATTTATTCAAAATTAACTTTGGCTCCGTAATCACCTAAGCAATCATTAAATCATAATTCTTAAATTATTAATTAAATCATCTTAATTTCATATTTCATATTTAAAATTTTATATTTTTTATAAATTAAATTTAAAATCATTTTTATTAATTAATTTAACTTCTAAAGGTGTTTTTTAAATCTTTGCTTTATTTTAAGATTATTATTCTTATTTTATATCCTATATATTATCTTAAGAAAATTAAATTGACTCCTTTTTTTTTGTGTTTTCTTTGAAAAAACTAATTTTATTTTAAATTTTAATTTAAATTTTCTTTTCATTTTTTAAACTAATTTATTCCTTTAAGTAGTTATCATATTTATTTTTATTCTACATTTTATTAAAAAACTCTTAAACTTCTTAACTATTTTCCCTATAAGAATATTTTTCCAAAACTTTTGATAAGCTGTCAGTATTTGAAACTAAACATTAATATAAAAATATATATACAGTATTTTAAAAGCGAATTTCAATAATTTATTTAAATAAATATAATTTTATTACGTTTAAGAAAACTTTTTACTAGCAAAATTTTAAAATTTAAACCTCAAGTGAGTAAAAATATTATTTGATTCTAAATTTGTTAACTAAAAATTTAAAATTTTTAATTAAATTTTCTTTTCCAATAAAAATAGAATATTTAAAAAAAAAACAAATAATTTACAAATTTCTTTTTAATTAGATAATTTTAAATTAAATAGTATTAATTTAAAATGATATATTTACAGTTAAAATTAGTGGATTTATTTCTTTTGCTGTAAATTTATATGCTACTTTAATCAATAAAATTATAGCTTTAGTTATAATTTAATTGAGAGAATTCAATACCCCTTTTTGTTTTTTCCCTTGGAGTAATTGTATTTGCGCTTCCTTAAAATAATAAACTTATTTTATATTTTGTTTATATTTTAAGAAAGATCTAACTGGCGAAATTCCCTAGAATTATATAAAATTGCCTAAGCTTAACGGTGTAAACGAAGCAACAAACAATTTTTCTTAACTCGGCTCTAAATGAGATTACTTAGGGCTGATATTGAAATACCCGTGTTTAAAAAACTACAAATCAACATTCAAATTTGTATTTTGATTTTTTAGTTAAAATTATACATCTTTTCGCTAATTTACTTCACATTCTCCAAACTAGAATATCTTTTAAGTTATTTTGATAGTAGGAATAATGGTTTGACCTTATATATTAATCATAAATGAATTATTTTCATCAAACTCGAAAATTGCTGTATATTAATAGTTGTCTTGGCTTACATCAGAAAATTTCTGATTATTTGTCATATAGGAAATCACTTATTCTTAATTCTTTTCTTAAATTTAAATTGTATTACCTGTTAATTATGTCTCAAATTTAAACAATACTTAAATTTGACAATAACTATCGATGCTGCCATCAAGAGGCTCGCATTTAATTAAACTTTGACTCTATTCCTAACCCATTTCAGAAGGGGTAATTAAAATGTGTTGATTTTAATGGTCATTGATTGAGCCTTGTCGGATTTTCGTTTTAAATTAGTACTTCTTAGGGGTGTTGTTTACCAAATAAGCTTACATAATATTTGAAGTTCCCAAATACATTTACTTGAAATTGAGATTCTCTTTAATATTATTAGATTTAAAAATATGAACCTAATTTTTAGCCGTTTTAATCAATTAAATAGATATTATGATCGACAGAGGTGGCATTTATTTCGATGGTTTTTAAAATATTATAAAAACTATCAATACTAACTTCTATTTGTGCTTTGAATATTCCCGCTTTCTCAGTATAGAACTTCAAATTAACAATAAAAGTTTATCCTGGTTTTAAACTAAATTTATCCGTATCTAAGGTGATTTCATTTTACTCTTTGTTAAATTGCAATTAAACATTCCCAGTTTCCGAACCTTCATTTTTAAAAGCAATAGTTTATTTCTATTTCTAATTAAAATACTTGATTTATTCCACACTCAACAAAACCAAAATTTATCATGGGCTCAAATATAATTTAACTTTATGGTTGTAAAGCATGTATTGGGATATCAAATTTAAAATTATCATCACTAATTATTCTAATATTGTCATGAAAATCTTACACTTAATTTGTTGAAAAACTTAAATTTACATTTTTAAATAACAAAAAATATCATTTTTATAATAAAAGAAAACATTCAAATTTTATAAATGTTATAAAATTGTATTATTTTATTTTAATTAAAAAAAAATATTTTTAAAATTATATAAAAAATTTAAAAGTATGTTTAGATTACAAAAATTATTTTATTTGTTTAGACTTTTAAATATATCTAAAAATTATTTTAAAATAATTTAAAAATTTGTATATAATGTAATAAGAAAATAAAAATTATACCTAATAATTAGTTTTAAATTTAAACCGGCAGCGATTGCTCCTTAAATTTCATAATCGCAACGAAATTTATTATTCTTTGGCTAAAATACTCGAATTTTTTTTGGTTTTTTACTCAGGTTTTTAACATTTACAACTATTTCATAAATTGTTTTAGGTTTAATTTCATGAAAAAATATTTCTTATGGACTAATTTCAAATACATCTTATATAATTTATATTACTGCTAATGGAATTTTGAATCGATTAAGAATTATTACTTAAGGTGGTAATTTAATCTTAATTTTTAAAACTTCTATTGGTATCTAATTTTGGAAGTTTCATTAAATTCATTTTAAAATTATAAAAATTATAATTATTTAAAATACTTAATTATTTAATGAAATTTATTAAAATCTTAATATTTATTATATAAGTTTCACATTACTAATTACATAATTTTTTAAATTAATAGTAAGTTAAGCATAA
>Ga0164295_10004766_pt1 | contig 10768 bp, 12 predicted proteins | sample GEODES006metaG_FD_111798 | JGI IMG/M metagenome (GOLD analysis project Ga0164295, IMG submission 111798) | Oligotrophic lake water microbial communities from Sparkling Lake, Wisconsin, USA - GEODES006 metaG | ecosystem: Environmental > Aquatic > Freshwater > Lake | place: USA: Sparkling Lake...
AAACCATCGCGCCCGGTCGCGGCGACAAACAATACGCACACGGCGGCTTGGTGCCCAGCCATGTGTTTGAACGCAGCCACAAGGCCTACCCGATGTTGCGTTATGCGTGGACCGATGCCAAAGCGGCATTGCAAACATTGGCTGCTGATTTGCCCGATTTAGAACAAGTGCAAATCACTTATACCAACCCGGAGACAGGTACTGACGCAGAAAACATTTTGGGCTTTTATGCGCTCATGTTGCGTCCCGGTCAAAGCTTGCGTTTGCCTGCACGCTCACCGGCACAAGTGTTTCATGTCATAGAAGGTTCGGTGCAGGCGGACATGGTTGACAGCCATTTCAAGATGGTCGAGGCCGACACCTGTTGTGCGCCCGGCTACGAGGCGGTCACCTTGACCAATTTGCAAGCCGACAAAGCCTCTTTTATTTTTATCGCTGATGAATCTCCCTTGCACCGTAAACTCGGTGTTTACGAAAACCGGGGTTGATGTTTCAACCTTTCAATGGAATCAATATGACTGTTTATCTGTTTACCCCTCCTGCTGTTCAAGCATTGGCTATCAAAGGACAAGCTGTTCGCTTTCCGATCAACCGTTTGTTTTTTGTCGGTCGCAACTACCATGCACATGCGGTTGAAATGGGCAAGCCAGTGGATAAGTCGGTCGAGCGTCCGTTTTATTTCACCAAGGCGCCGCAAACCTTGTGTGCCAGTGGAAGCACGGTGGCTTATCCGCCTGAGACCAGCAATTTTCATTATGAAATGGAAATGGTGGTCGCCATCGGCAAGCCAGGTTTTCGCGTCAGTCAAGAGCAAGCCCACACATTGATTTATGGCTATGCCGCTGGTTTTGATATGACCCGCCGAGATTTACAACTTGTTGCGCGTGACAAAGGCCGACCTTGGGATTTGGGCAAGGACGTAGAACATTCATCCGTATGCAGTGAAGTGGTTCCCATGCCGGAGCAGATCATTGACAGCGGAGCGATTGGACTAGAAGTCAACGGGGTCACCAAGCAGTCCTCCGATGTGAACAAGCTGATTTGGAATGTGCGCGAAATCATCGCCGACTTGTCTTTGTTTTATCACTTGCAGCCGGGAGATTTGATTTACACCGGCACGCCTGAAGGTGTGGGTCCTGTGCTGCCGGGTGACAAGATCACGGGACACGTAGCAGGATTGACGGGTATTGAGTTGACCATCGGTGCGGCAGAATAAAGCGACGGATTTTGTTCAGCCATAGCCCCTCATCTTGCTGAGGGGCATGCGCGACGACAGGTGTGCGGTTTGAATTAGTATGATGCGGCATTCCCGCCAATCGCATCTCAAACAGCAGTACCCATTTATGAATCATTCACATTCGTCAACGCTGCGCTTAGTTGTTATTGCAAGATGGCTGACAGTGCTGGCATGGTCATGCGTGTTGGTACCGAGCCATGCCAATGACAAACGCAACATCTTATTCAACATCGTCAATCAATGCTTGAACACGCAAGTGGCTGACTATTGCAACCGTTGCCAGTCACCCCGGCAAGAAGCCACTTGCCAGGCTCAAACAACTTGTAAAACAAGTATTGATGTATGGCATGAAACATCTGAATTTGTGGCGATGCGCGACATCAAAATGTGTGGCTGCGGGCCGGACTTTGTGCATGGCTTGGTGCTTCCCAAAGCCAAAGTCACGGGTGTTGAAGACAGTAAGCGCCCTGAATCCATTTGGCCCTATGCGTGGGACATTACCCAAACCAAGATACAAACCAACGACAAAGCGCTGGCTGTCAACCCGCAATTCAGGCGTTCGCAAGACCAATTGCATATTCATATCGTGAGGCTCAAGGCAGATGCCAGAACGCGCTTGAATGAGCTGCAACTGATCGCTGTGAAAGACTTGAATTCGGTCTGGGCTGCGTCTCAGCGAGTTGCTGATGAGCGTCGTTATTCAGACTATGGCGTGTTGGTGTTTGAAGCGCCTCAAGGGGGTTTTTTGATTGCAGTCACTCAGGAGAGTCCTGAGCACACCTACACCCAAGTCAGATGCGCGCAGTGATGCACCTTCAAACCGATATGCAGAATTAAATACATGGGCTCACTGTGTTGATCCACCCTATTCAGTTATCTTCAAATTGAGCATGGGTTTTCAGCGATATGACTTTCACTCAATCCATTACGATGGACTTGTGTTTCACAGGAGCTTTGTATGTTTGACTATTTCCCGGTTTCAGCCAAAGAGTTTGATGGTCCCGTCTTGGTGACAGGCGCAGGCGGTTGCATAGGCAGTTGGGTGTTGGCTTTGTTGGAACGAGCCGGGGTTCAAGTGCATGCGTTTGATTTGCAAATAGACAAGCGCCGCCCGGGGTTGCTCATGGACACTGATTCTTTGAACCGCGTGGTCTGGCATGCCGGTGATATTGCTGACACGCAAGCGGTCAAGTCTGTGGTTGCCCGCAGTGGTGCCAAAGCCATTATTCATTTGGCAGCTTTGCAAGTGCCTTTTTGTAGGGCTGACCCTGTTGCCGGGGCCTTGGTGAATGTGGTGGGTACCGTCAATGTGTTTGAAGCTGCCAAAGCCAGTGGTGTGAAGCGGTTGACTTATGCCAGCTCGGTGGCCGCTTATGGTGCTTTAGATAACGGCGGTGCCATGTCTACTTTGTACGGCGCTTACAAATATTGCAATGAGCAAACAGCCAAGGTGTATTCCGAGGAGAACGGCATTCACAGCGTGGGCATTCGCCCGGGGGTTGTGTATGGTGTCGGGCGTGACCAAGGCATGACCTCGAAAACCACAGTGGCTATATTGGCTGCTGCTGCTTCAAAGCCATACACCATTCCCTTCAGTGGTGATGTGTCATGGTTGTTTGCGGGTGAAGTCGCCAGTGCATTCATTCGCAGTGTCGCCCAAGATCGCACAGGTGCGCCAGTGTTTGACTTGAACGGAAAATTGGCCAGTGTGCAAGAAGGTATCGACCATATCAAAGCCTTGGTACCCGGTGCATCGATTGATTGCACCGGACAACCGTTGGCCTTTCCCATGGATCACTCAGACGATCCGCTTAAAGCCTATATCGGTGACTATGGGCAAATGCCTTTGAAGGCGGGCATTGAAGAAACATTACAAAAATTTCAACAACTGTTGAAAGACAAAAAAATGGATGCGTCTCAACTGCAGTGATTTTTTATATAAGCACAGCGGCTAGGGTGTGAACGAAACGCCCACCATGGGCAGCAATATCGCGCAGCCTCATTCACCAACTAAATTTAAGCTTTGATGTCGATACGGTTTTTGGCAGGCGGCGGGCTTTTGACTTCAGGCGGCGGGCGGTCTTCTTTGACAGCTTGTTTAGGTGCTTGGGGTTTGGGCTTTTGTACAGGAGTTTGCTCACGAACCGATGAAGGATTGATACGCATATGAGGCCTCGCCAAAATTACTAAGAAATTCCATCTTATCAGGGTAAGCGGTTGGAATCCCTAGGTACTTCACGCACCTCAGCCTCTATCACGTCCTCGGTATGGTTGGGCGTGCGATGTCGCCGTGAAGTTGTGTTTTTCCATTGCTGATAGGCATTCGTATGCATAGTAAAGCGTGGTTTTTGACCTGTGATCAGCCAGCGCAACAGGGCGATCAAAAAAACGAACAGGGCCAAGGCCAGCACCACAGCCAGCACCAAGCTTGCCAGCGCAAGCACAAACAAACGAGTGAGCCATTTCATGCGCTGAATATATGTCATTACTGGCGAGCAATGTCTGCTTGCTTAAAATAAGAACTTGTTTTTTAAGGGATGATTTATCAAATACCTTTGTTTGTTGATGCTGTGTATGTATGGGCCGGTGCAATCGCGCACACAGCCTGAAATGTTGTTTGTCACGCCAGCCAACTGCCAGTTGATCAAGGGCTACAGCAAACATGACATGGCGGGAGTCGCCCGAGAGTTCAAAGTACCCATAAGCAAAATACGTTTTTTGAAAACCGAATGGGGCAAAGGTCAGGGGGATTTTGAGCAATGCAACATGATTTTCTCCACACCTTTGGGTAACAAATCCTGCAAAGTCTTTAGCATCATGAAAGATGATTTCATTTTTGGAATGGCCGTAACCATTCCTGGTAATAACGCCATTTGTAACTAGGCTTTGAAACAGCCGTCAATTGAACTCGGTCAGCAGTTCACCAGCCAATTCAGCATCCTCAATCATGCCGTTACCGTCTGCGACCAGATGCCCATTGACCCACACCGCATGCACACCCAGGGCAAGGGTGTTTAAGCGGGCAGCGCCGCCGGGTAAATCAAACACCCTGTGTTTGGGGCCGCGTCCCACCTTCTTTGGATCAAACAAAAGCAAGTCAGCGGCATAGCCTTGGCGAATCAGCCCGCGCTCTTTCAAGCCCAGAACAGCCGCCGGTTGCGCGGTGAGTTTGTAAACCGCTTGTGCCATAGACATGATGCCTAAATCACGCGCCCAGTGACCGAGTAAATGCAAACCGAAACCGGCATCGTTGAAAAACGTCAGGTGAGCGCCTGCATCACTCAGCGACACCAGACTGTGAGGATGGTTCAAAAGTTTCGCTACAGCTTGCGTGTCACTGTTGAGTAATTGCGCGGTGAAAACGGTTTGCAAGTCTTCTGACAAAGCCAAGTCCAGCGCAAAGTCCAACGGATCCACTTTCATGTCAGCCGCAAGATCGGCGACGCTGCGTTGCTCATAAGGGAGATGTTTTTCATCAAATGTTTGCACCACATGTACTTTGTCCCATTCGTTATTGAACAAACGGAATGTGGATGTTTGTGCAAGCTCATTTTTCACGTTGTGTCTGAATAAGTTATCCGCCAGACAGACTTTCAATTCAGCATGCGTGAGTCCCATGGCAGGTTTCCAACTGGCCAAACCTTCGACTGGGTAAGCCGATGCGAATGTGAAATCCATGGTGAGCGGGCAGCATGAAACCTGCCCGATCAAGGCAATGCCTTGGTCGTTGGCTTCAGAGATGGCTTGGAGGTCTTTGAACACCACATCCGGGTTGGTGCTGTTGTGAAGCAACGCAGCCACCATGACAGGGCGGCCACTCTTTTGCGACAAGGACTGCAAAAATGACATGGGCATTTGCCCGCCCTTGGTCACCATGTAAACGCCACCGCCTTGGCTGCTCATGGCCAATGTCAATTGCATCATTTCTTCGTCATCAGCCAGTCGCGACGGCATGGGCAAACCGCCTTCATCGTTATGTGCTGGGCTGGTGCTACTGGCAAAACCGACGGCACCTGCAGCCATGGCTTCACGCACGATACGGGCCATTTCGCTGATTTCTTCAGCGCTTGCTGCCCGTTTATTGGCCTCGTTACCCATGACCCAAGTGCGCACGGAAGAGTGACCTATGTAGGCTGCGATATTGATGGCACAACGCTTTTTCTGGAGCATGTCCAGATATTGAGGAAATGTTTCAAAGTCCCAAGTGATCCCTTGTTGCAATACATCCAAAGACATGCCCTCGACCTGGGTCAAGTTACGCATGGTCAATTCACGGTCTTGCGGTCTGCAAGGCGCAATGGTGAAGCCGCAGTTACCGATGATGGCAGTCGTCACACCCATGGCAGGCGAAGGACGCACATAACTGTCCCAGGTAATTTGCGCATCAAAGTGCGTATGCGAATCGATGATGCCCGGCATCAGCGCCAATCCTTTGGCATCCACAGTTTGTGTGGCATTCAAGTTCAACGAAGATCCTATGGCCACAATGCGCCCGTTTGAAACAGCCACATCGCTGATGACGGGCTCGCTGCCAGCACCGTCAAACACCAAAGCGTTGCGTATCAGCGTATCGATGTGTGCAGATTCATTCATAGCCGTTTATGTCAATTTGATGGATAGGTGGCTTGCACCACATTTGATTTAAACAGCTGCGAGCAGTTCGGTCACTTCTTTTTTCCCCATATGCCTGACAGCAGCAATGGCTTTCATTTGACTGGCGCGGGGTTTGGCAGTGCCTTTTTCCCACTTGTAAACCGACTGACCTGTCACCCCAAGCAAGGCACCCATTTCATTGGCAGTGACCCCGAGTTTTTTGCGCAGACTGGCAAAACCATCCGGTCTGAATCGCAGGGGTTTGTCTTCCTGCGATGGCGCTTGGGTGTCAATGGCTTTGCCCGTTTGTTTGCCAAGTTTTCCCAGCGCAGATTCGAGTGCTGCCAATCGTCGCTTGAGTGCAGCTATGTCAGAGCGGTATTGAGACGAAGCCTTTTTCAATGCAGCGTTTTCTGCTTTGATTTCTTTTTTGGATATGCGTGCAATTTCAGATTTCAATTGGTTGGCAAATGTGCTCATAGGTACTTTCGAAAATAGTAAATTTCAATATTGCTATTTTGACAGAACTTTCTATTGAAAATACCCATATGATTTTATGAAGTTATTTCAAGTTTTTTGATTCGCAACACCTTTTGAATCGAGCTTGTGTAAATCACTGTGATTGATACTTGTCATATTTCACAGCAGTTTCTGTGTTAACTTAAGCCTATGCGTGGATTAACCAAAATGCAGGAGACTTTGAATGCGTGCTATCAAGAAAGCCAAAAGAATCATTGAAAAAGACCCGGCTCAACCGTTCGCCCAGTTTTTAACCCAATTGATACTTTCTTTGGAATCAAACAATGATTTTCCAATCCAAAAACTGTATGAATTGACGCACGACGAGTTTGCGTTTGCGATTGATATTTTGAAAGAATGGCGAATTGACAGGCATTACATGGGAAAAGCCAAAACCTTTGATGTCGCCTACCACGCGCACGACACCGCAAGTTTAAAAAACTGAGTTAACTCAGCTTCCTCATCCAGCTCAATCCACCTGACGTGCCGCCGCTGACTGCGCCCAGTGCAGGTCGGTACTCACAGCCCAACCAGCCGTCCCAACCGGTTTCCTTTGAAACTTGTTCAAGGGTGTTGAAAAGCACCGAATAATTCAATTCGCCTGTATCCGGTTCGTGGCGTTGCGGAACACCTGCAATTTGCAAATGCGCCACACGGCCCGTGGGCAGGTAATGGCGGATTTTGTTTTCCACGTCACCTTCGACAATTTGGCAGTGGTAGAGGTCAAACTGCACTTTCAAATTGGGGCTGTTCACTTCTTGCACGATGGCATGCGCATCGTCCTGGCGGTTCAAGAAGAAATTCGGGATATCGCGTGTGTTGATCGGCTCGATCAATACTTCTCGCCCGGCAGACGCGGCTTGCTCTGCCGCCCAGCGCAAATTGCGTATGTAGGTATCGCGCATCGGGCCGGGAGTAGATGCATGAGGCGCACTGGTGGTTAAAAGCGCGGGCAAATGGCTGGCCACGCGAAATGCTTCAGGCACCAGACCGGCCATCACATGAATGCGCGGGCAATTCAAAGTTTCTGCATATTCAAGAGCGAGCATGAAGCCCCGTTTGAATTCATCTTCACGCCCGGGCAGGCAAGTGGTGCCGCGCACGCCTTGGTCCCAAGCGACTTGTGCACTGTCTCTGTCATGGCCTGCAGGTGGCGCATTGAACAGCACTTGTTGCAAGCCGGTGTCTTTGAGTGCTGCTGCTATTTCCTGTTTGCTAAAGGCATAGGGAAACAGGTATTCCACGCCTTTGAAACCGTCTTTGGCGGCTGCTGCGAAACGCTCCATGAAAGGCAATTCGTTGTACAAAAAGGAAAGGTTGGCGGCAAATTTCAACATATGTTTTCTTTCATAAAGCAAAGCTGTTACCAATGCGCGCCAAACGCCTGGCGGAGTTCTTCTATGCTGTTTTCTTCCAGCGGTGAGGTGGTGGTGAGCAGACTCAAGCGGGCGGTTTCTTCAAGCTCTTCCAAGGTGGCCATGGCTTGTGCCGGACTGTCGTGCCAGACATTGGGACCCAAGCGCGAGAGCATGACCGCGTGCAGGGGCAAGCCGTGTTCAGCGTAGCGACGGATGGCGTTTTCAACCGCATCCGCTGATGCTACGTCGCCAGGCTTGTGATAAGGAATCAAAGGCACATGGCCGACTTTCATCACAAAGTAAGGCGTGATGGGTGCCAACAGTTCCGGACCTAAATTGGTTGATATCGTTTGGCTTTGCAAACTGAGTGCGACCAAATGCGTGCTGTGGCTATGGATGACGCATGAGGTTGCTGGAGACAGTGTTTGCGCAGCGCTGTAAATGCGACGGTGCAATGCCAGTGTTTTGCTGGCTCGTGCGCCGCTGAGTTGCACGCCGTTCGCGTCCAAATGCGCCAGATCGTTTGGATCCAGAAAGCCCAGACAGGCATCGGTGGGCGTGATTAAAAAACCATTGTCAAGCCGCATGCTGATGTTGCCCGCCGTGGCATGCACATACCCGCGCTCGAACAAACTGCGACCTACGCGACATATCTCTTCGCGGGCCTTGTGAGTGTCAGTGTTGAGAAGCAACTGACTCATGCTTGGCTGCCAGATTTCAAAACAGCAAACGCTTTACTGAAAAAATCTGGGCTGCCGAAATTGCCCGACTTCAAGGTCAGGTGCAAACTGCCGCTTGCTGCATAACTGCTGGGTGCATGGCACCAAGGCACGCCGGGATCAATTTGTGAACCAATGGTCATTTGCGTGATGCCCAAGGCCTGCACGCAAGCGCCGGAGGTTTCGCCGCCTGCCACCACCAACTGACCAACACCGAGTTTGACCAAACCGCGTGCCACCATGGCCAGCACTTGTTCGGTGTGTTCACCGGCCTCTTGGGTGCCGCGTTTGGCTTGCACGGTTTTGACTTGTTCGGCGTCCGCTGTGGAGAAGACGAGCACCGGCCCTTTGGCAAGCAGTGGGGTGGCCCAGGCCAGCACATGCGTGGCAATTTCAGCCGCTGGTATTTGGTCAGGCCAAGCGAGGGGGTCAAGCTGGTACGCATGGCCGCCATGGTTAACAAAGTTGGCCACTTGGCCTTGGGTCGCCACCGAACAACTGCCACTGACGATGGCTTGCAAACCTTGTGCCGCAGGCAATTGGGCGCTTTGTGCCGCCGCTTGTATGCCCCAATTGGCCGGCAAACCAATAGCGACACCCGAACCGGCAGTGACCAAAGGCATGTGTTGCAAAGCAGGTCCAAGGCGCAGCAAATCTTCGTTGGAAAGCGCATCCACCACGGCAATCGAAATACCTTGTGCTTTCAATTCGGTGATGCGTTCTGCAATGGCTTCGCTGCCTTTGGCTACGCAGCGGTAATCGATCAGGCCGACGCGTCGGGTGCATTGGGCCTGCATCACACTCACCAGATTGGCATCTTGCATGGGTGTGAGCGGATGGTTTTTCATGCCGCTGTCGCTGAGCAACACATCGCCGACAAACAAATGCCCTTTGAACACTGTGCGCTGATTGTCTGGAAACGCAGGTGTGGCAATGGTGAAGTCGCAGCCCATGGCTTGCATCAGCGCTTCAGTGACCGGTCCGATATTGCCGCGAACATCGCCCTGGTACCAACTGTCAAAAGTGGAGCAATACTTGAAATACACCAGGCTGACATTTTGCGATTGCAACCAATGCAAGGCAGCAAGCGATTGCGCGACCGCATCAACTGGCGCGATGGTGCGTGACTTCAGCGCGATGACCACCGCGTTGCAATCTGCGGGCAGGGGTGCATCCGGTACGCCTATGGTTTGCACCACACGCATACCTGCACGCACCAAATTGTTGGCCAGATCTGTGGCTCCGGTGAAATCGTCAGCAATACAACCGAGTAGGAGACTCACGAGTGCTCCAGAGCAATAAAAGTCGAGGTTGTGAGATGCATGCCCAACATAATCAAAATACGCTTTCTCAGAAAAAACCTGTTTTGGCTTGAAGCCTGTGGCCAAGCCAGTGACAAGTGGCAAGCATAACGAATCAGGTATCAATCATTGACGTTTCGGTGTAGAACCCATCCGTCAAACATGTGAGGTCACATCACCGCGCCCAATTGCCAAGGCACAAATTCATTTTGACCGTAGCCATGCAATTCACTTTTGCTGGCCTCACCCGATGCACACGACAGCATGCGATCGAAAATCACGCGACCCATGGCCTGAACTGTGACGGCGCCATCCACAATTTCTCCGCAATTGATATCGATGTCATCTGACTGGCGTTCCCACAGCGCCGTGTTGGTGGCCAGTTTCAATGAAGGTGAGGGTGCGCAGCCGTAGGCCGAGCCGCGTCCTGTGGTGAAACAAATCAAGTTCGCACCGCCTGCAACTTGTCCCGTGGCGCTGACCGGGTCGTAGCCCGGCGTGTCCATGTAAACAAAACCGTGTTTGTCCACTTTTTCTGCGTATTCGTAGACCGCTTGCAAATTGCTGGTGCCGCCTTTGGCCACTGCGCCGAGTGATTTTTCAAGAATGGTGGTGAGGCCTCCCGCTTTGTTGCCGGGCGAGGGGTTGTTGTTCATTTCACCTGAATGCATGGCGGTGTAATGTTCCCACCAGTGAATGCGCTCGACCAGTTTTTCACCGACCGCGCGCGTGACCGCACGGCGTGTCAGCAAATGTTCTGCACCGTAAATCTCTGGTGTTTCACTCAAAATGGCTGTGCCGCCGTGTGCGACCAGCAAGTCTACCGCCGCACCCAATGCGGGGTTGGCGCTGATGCCCGAGTAACCGTCTGAGCCGCCGCATTGCAAACCCACGGTCAAATGCGCCGCGCTGCATGGCGTGCGTGTGGCTTTGTTCACCTCGGGCAGCATGGCTTGCACCAGTGCAATGCCTTTGGCCACGGTTTTGGAGGTGCCACCGCTGTCCTGGATATTGAACGTCTGCAAGGTGCTGCCCTCGGTC
>Ga0164295_10004769_pt1 | contig 10767 bp, 6 predicted proteins | sample GEODES006metaG_FD_111798 | JGI IMG/M metagenome (GOLD analysis project Ga0164295, IMG submission 111798) | Oligotrophic lake water microbial communities from Sparkling Lake, Wisconsin, USA - GEODES006 metaG | ecosystem: Environmental > Aquatic > Freshwater > Lake | place: USA: Sparkling Lake...
AGCAACAGCGACCTGACCAGCCAAGAACCGATGGTCAATTATGCAAATCGCGTGATTGACATCATGGGCAGTACCTCCATGGGCCTTAGCGGTGCGTTAGATCAGTTTTTTAATTCAGCGCGCGACTTATCGTCTGACCCTGCATCTACCGTGATGCGCGGTAGCTTTGTTCGCGACTCTGAAAACTTAGCTGCACGCTTTGGTGAGTTGTCTTCCCAATTAGATTTGGTTCAAAATGAAACTGATGAGGCCGTCAAAGGTTATGTCAGTTCGATGAATACAATTTTTTCTCAACTGGCTGAAGTCAACACACAGCTTACCAAGCAGAAAACTGCCAGCGCACAACCACCCGACTTGCTAGACCAGCGCGATGTCTTATTGAAAGACCTTTCAAGCTACGTTCACATCAATACGTTCTTTTCAGAAAACGGATCTGTCACCGTCAGTTTGGGCCCCTCTATCACACGCGATGTGGTGGTCAATGGCATTAAGTCATACATGGTAGGCACTGACTTCAACTCAGCTGCGCCAGAAAAAGTAAGCTTGGTACTTGACCCTTATGGAAAATCCACACCGCTTTCCGGATTAAGTGGCGGCAAATTATCGGGCATCATGTCTTTTCGAGAACAAGTCTTGGGAAGCAGTCGAAGTGCTTTAGACACTTTGGCGCAAAATTTTGTCAAAGAAACCAACGCCATTCATCAAGGCGGTATTGATGCTTATGGCAATCCAGGCACAGCGCTTTTTACAATTGACCCGTCTTCGGTGGGCTCTGCGGGAACAGTTAAATTAACATTCAACGATTCGCTTCGTATTGCGGCTGCCGCTCAATTTAGAGTCATTGAAGCTGCCAACAACACTGGGGGCGTAGACGCTAGCATTGCTTATGTTACGCCCAAATTTACAGGTTCGGATTCACTTACCAGCGTCTTGGCCAACAACCCAAGCGATGCCTCTGCTATTGGTGTAAGGGCAACAGCGGGTAAGCCTTATACAGGCATAACGACCATCCCCAACGGTTTCCAAGATGTCAGTATTTTGCTGGGCGAGCCAGACGTTGGTCAGCAATTACAAGTTTTTACACGTGACGGTCGTCAATTGATTGGCGCAGCCATCAATACAGACCTCCAAAGCATGCTGCTCAAACCAGAAAATGGTTTTGCAGTGAATGCCTCTTACAGCAACGCCTATTTAAATTTGGATGGCACAAACCCAAATAGCTACAAAGACTTAGACCTGTTCTATGGTGCCAAGGCCGAGGTAGGCAAGCAATTGCGATGGGACCTGGCAGAGGCAGATCCTGAAAAGCACACCGCACTTTCTTCTACCAACTTGCCTGCACAGCTGAGTAGCGGCAGTATTCAATCTGGTATGACGAGCATTGCCAACGGCTTGTTCACGCTCAACGGTCAATCTTTGCCTGCACTGAATAGTTCAACTCAACAGTCCGATGTTGTTATAGCTTCTACTGACGGCTTGTCTACAAATACCAGTCAGCCTCCCACCGGCAATTACAATTTATTTATTAACGGCACTACCGTAACTGTGGGCATGATTCAAGGTGAATCTGTAACAGAGCGTCTTACAAAAGTTGCAGCAGCCATTAATGCAAAAACAAACTTGCATGGCACCACCGCCACCTTAGGCAGTGGCGTTTTAGAGTTAAAAGCAACAGCGGCCAGCTTGTCTGTTTGGTTTGACTCAGATGCGCAAGGGTTGTCAGCTGCTAGCTTTGGTTTAGAAAAAAGCGGCGCTGTAGCGCAAGTTTCTAAACTGTCGATTGCAGCAAGCGTCAATCCAACGCTTCCAAGCTTCATTGAAACAAGTACCTACTTGCAATTTGCAAATTCGGGTACCACTTATGAAAGTTTGCGGCCCATCAATGGCATCAGTGCTGACATCACCGATGGCAAACTGTCTTTTTACAACAACCAACTTTATGTTGGCAATGGAACATCTGCCAATCTATTGGGGCAAATTGACAGCACTTACAACGGCATGAATGGCAAAGAGCTGCGTATCAATTACCCAGCACCGTTTACCAATGCCGATTTCAGTGCCAACGCCGTGGGCTCCACCACCGTTACCGGCTGGACCACCGAAAAACGCCGTATTAAGTTAGATGGTACTGACACCTTGGCTGGCTTTGCCACGCCTGTCGATAGCACGACCGCACCCGGCGGCGGTACTGAAGCAGAAAATCTGAGTAGCGGTACCTATACCGCTGTTGTCTCTGGCAACAACAGCTCACTCAGTGGTAGCGGCACTTCTGTTGAACTCTCTTCGGTCTTGAACAACGTGATCAATACGTCCGCTGGCATAGGTGGGGTGGTCCATGGTCCTGCGCTGGTCAGCAGTTCTAGCGTTATCTTGAAGGCTGGCGACAATGTGTCTTTTGACTGGCAAGCTCAAGGTGGTGCAGATGCCTACGACGTATATGCTTACTTGGTTGACATCAACACCGGCGCCAAGGTTCAGCTCCTGAATCAGACGGGCGCAAACGCCAGTGACTTTACAAGTTGGACTCGTCAATCAACAACGGTGCCTACAGCCGGTAACTACAAATTTGTTTTTGTATCTGGTAGCTGGGATGCAACAGGGGGCGGTGCAGCAGGTGCTAAATTGTATGTGGACAATGTCACCACCTCTGCAACAACCGTCTCTGCATTGACAAACAATCAAATTGCAGATTTAAAGAATGCAGTTGCTTACAACTACACCCACAGTGCCAGTACTGTTGTCAATGGCTTAACAATTTCAGCTTCTGCTACAAGCGCAATTGGAACTGCAGCTTCAATTAGCAACTACGCGTCCATCATCAATGCCAATGCCGCTACGGCACTTTCTAGCGCCATCAATACGCGTGTGTCTCAGGGCACTTTGCGAAATGTCGTTGCCTCGGCCAGTGGTGGCGATGTTCAAATTGCTTCCAGCGTAGCAGGCACCAGCTTCACAGTGGCAGCCGCCACATCGGGCACCGCCAATGTGGGTGTTACTTCTCAACAAATTACAGCCAACTCCAGGGGTGCTAACAACGTTTGGGGTATTTCTGGTGCAACCTCTGCAACCACATGGGCCGACATCATTGTTGGCGTTTCAACAGTTACGGCCAGAAACTCTATTCAGGCCAACGACTTGGTTCGCTGGGTCAATGCCGCCAATGTTGATGGCATTACAGCCACTGCAAAAAATGAAATTCGCATTCCTCTGGGCCAAATTGATTTGGCGCTGCCTCTTTCAATTACGCAAACAGGCATTGCTACACCGGCCACCACAATCATTGCGAATGGATCAACACCTTTGGCGAGCATAGGTGCCCTTGTCGCTGCAATCAACAATCAGTCTTCTGTCACCAAGGTCATGGCCAAACTGACCGACGATGGCAACCTGGTGCTTACCAATACCCCAGGCTTCGAAGGTCAAGACATTAGCATTGCATCTACAACTGCAACAAATGCCTTAGGCCTGAAGCCGCAGACCTACGGTGGTCAAATTACCCTGACCAGACCCCTGATTGAAGGCAAAGACACCCCCATTGAGTTGGGCTTTGGAACAGGCACCCCTGCAGACTTGGCAAAAATAGGTTTCAAAACCGGCGCCTACATTCATGGCTCGGCCAACGAAGATCTGCTGGTATTTCTAACTGGTGCTGGCGATGCGAAAGTTTCAGCCAGTTATTCAGGGGCCTCCGTAGATGCCAAGCAAGCGATGCGCTCCAACCCTCTTCAGGTTCGCTTTGACTCTGCCACTCGATTCACCATAGTTGATACAAAAACTGGCACCAAGGTTGCCGAGCGAAATTTTGACCCTGCCCAATTAGAACCAGCATTCGAATATCAGGGCGTTCAAATTTCATTCTCTAGTCCGCCCAAAGCAGGTGATATTTTTACGATTGACGGCAATAAAGATGGCACAGGCAACAACGCCAACATGTTGCAAATGATTGATTTAGAAACTGCGACCGTGATGGGCGGCGGCAAGACGTTTTCGTCCTCCTACATCGATACCGTGAATAACATGGGAAATATTGCACGCCAAGCCTATATTGCTCAAACGGCGCTGCAAGTGGTGTACGAACAAGCCGTTACGGCACGCGACGAAGTGTCTGGCGTTAGCTTGGACCAAGAAGCTGCCGACCTGATTCGGTACCAACAAGCTTACCAAGCTGCCGCCAAAATTTTGCAAATTAGCAGCCAGTTGTTTGACAGCGTTCTGCAAGTACGTTGATGAAAGTGAATTAGCATCATGATGAAAATTTCGACTCACCTTATGTTTGACCGCGCTTCTGCTCAAATGAGCACAGTGCAAGGCAAATTAACGCAAACTCAAGCGCAACTCGCTCAGGGCAAGCAAGTGATCAATGCCAGTGATGCCCCAGATCAGGCGGCTACTATTCAACGCATGAAGTCTTTGGTTAGTCGGCAAGAAAGCTATAAAAGTTCACTTACCAACGTCAAGATTCATTTGGAAAGCGAAGACAGCACGCTTCAAAATGTGACAAATTTAATCATCCGCGCCAAAGAAGTGGCCGTGCATGCAGCCAATGACACGCTGAGTGCGGATAATCGAAAAGCCCTTGGCATTGAAATGCAGGCTCTTCGCGATCAAATGCTTAGCTTGGCCAATACCAAAGACAATAACGGCAACTATATTTTCTCTGGCAGCCGTGTGCAACAAGCACCTTTTGCCAGCAGCTCCAATGGAAGCCCCAATTATCAGGGCGACCAAACTGATATGCGGGTCCGCGTTTCAGAGCAATTCTCGATTCCACTAAATCGCCCAGGAACAGATGCTTTCAAATCAGTGAGCCGCACGAACCCGGATGGCAGCGTTGGGGGTGTAGGGTATTTTCAAGTAATGGACGACCTTATTGCCGGCATTAACAAATCTGAATCTAAGAACATTAACCGTGGCGTAGGTGAACTGGACACTCTTCTTGAAGGCGTCACATTGGCGCATGCAGATGTTGGCACCAATTTAAATGTCATAGACCAACAAACGAGCGTCATTGAAGATACGATTTTAAATCTTAAAAGTACCTTGTCGAATATTGAAGACTTGGACTTTGCTTCTGCCATTACCAAAATGAACCAGCAAATGTTGAGTTTGGAGGCGGCACAAAGTAGTTTTGCCAAAATTTCGCAACTCAATTTGTTTGATTACATTCGATAAAAGACTGTCACTTTGCTCAAGTTTATTCACCTCATACCGATTCTTATCTAATGTCTAAAATTTCTGGAGCTGATGATGGCCACTGATGTAATTGGCGCCCTAGGCGCAGGCTCTGGAATGGACGTCAAAGCTTTGGCAAATAGCTTGGTCGATGCTGAGCGCGTACCTCGAAAAACAATCATTGATAACAAAATAAAAGCAGCGCAAAGTGGTATTTCAGGATTTGCCGCCATTAAATTTGTTCTTGATGGACTCAAAACGGCATTGACAGACCTTAAAGATCAAAGTGACTTCAATACACAAAGCCCTCGCAACAGCCAACCGAATGCAGTTGCCATAAGTGCCAGCGGTAGCGCCAGTTCAGGCTCGCACAGCATTGTCGTTAGTAAATTAGCCTCGGCTCAAAAACAATTGAGTGATGGATTTAGCAGCTCCTCTGTGGTTCTGAACGAGGGTGCCTCATTTAACTTGACGCTTACCAAGAACAGTGGCACGACCGAAACCATTCAAATCCCTGAAGGCAGTGATACACCGAAGGGCATCGTTGCAGCCATCAACGCCGCAGGCAAGGGAGTGTCTGCTCAATTAATCAACACAGGCGAAGCTTCTAACCCCTTCAAAATTATTTTGACAGGTGCAACTGGCTCTGCACAAGGTTTCAGTATCACCAGCGAGCTTACCAGTGTTAACTTTGCCACCACATTGCAAGCCGCGGAGAACGGCGAAGTCAATATTGATGGCATGATTCTTCAGCCCTCCAGCAATAAGTTGACGGGCGTTGTGCCTGGCATGACCCTAGAGTTTTTGTCTACAACCACTGGAACAGCTACTTTTGAAATTGTCAGAGACAAAGCCTCTGTTCAAACCAAGTTGGAAGCGTTGGTCGCAGCCTATAACGATGCAAGCAGTGTGCTCAATATTGTATCTGATCCCAAGTCGACTGTCGAAGGCTATGGTGCAAGTCTTGTCGGCAACGCCACCGTCAGCTCCGTCAAAAGCATGATGCGTGAGTTAATTTTCACAGACTCAAACTCGCCTTCAGGCGGCTTATCCAATATGCGCGATTTAGGCATCTCCATTGATCGCTATGGCAAGATGACCCTAGACAAAGGAAAACTAGACACAGTTCTCTCGAACAATTTTGAAGATGCAGTCACTCTACTTTCTAACAATCAGGATAATTTAACCCCCTTCAGTCCCACAAAAGCAGGCGCCGCAGGTGAGGCCGTTAAAAAGATTTCCACCTGGCTGGCATCTACTGGTACCCTCACAACTCAGAGTGTGAATTACACCAAAAAGATTTCTGCTTATAACGATGACTTGGCCAAACTTGAGACTCGAATGGCTGTCTTGTTAAATCGCTACAACAAACAATTTGGCGCCATGGAAACCATTGTGGGTCAAAGCAAAAGCCTTCGATCCAGCCTGACAAGCACCTTTGACGGCATGATGGCGACCTACTCAAAAAACTAAATTCCGTCTGGCTCGTTTGTTTGCAGGTTTCGAGCTTCACTTATTTTCTAAAAATCCCCCTCAAGTTTTCTGTAGGAGGGTCGATTCACTGTTTAGGAAACTTTTCTTTTCTCTTTTTCAGAGTGAAAGGCCGAAGTTTTCGGTGAGTTCATCAATTTTTTAGAAAAGGACGGATCAAAATGACATCCGAAATCTCTCAAGTTAGCTCAGCTGGCGGCGGCTCACGGGTTCAATTACCCTCACCCCCTGCTGCTGCCGCTTCCAACCAGCAAGGCCAGCCTGTGCCTAAGCCAATCAAAACCTCGACTGGCAACAACAGCATCCCATTCGACCCAAGTCAAGCCCGTCGGAATGTGAAAGAAGCTGTCAGCATTTTAAACGAGCAGATGTCTTCAAACAGCCGCGGCATTGGTTTTACATTGAATGAAGCCAGCAATACGCCTATTGTTACTGTGCGCAACACACAAACGGGTGAAGTTGTGAGACAAATTCCCAATGAAGTAGTCATCAAGCTGGCAGAAGGCTTAGGAACTGCTAAGGGTGCACTGCACAACAAGCAAGCGTAAAAATATTTAAGTTTTTTACTTAAGTTAATTTATCAAGTTCCGAATCATTTCTTAACAAGCATACACATTGAGCTTGCCAAACAAACAACTCTCATTTAAGGAGAACCCTCATGTCAGTAATTAACACCAATGTCAAATCTCTAGTCGCTGCTAGCGCCTTGACAGTCAACGAGCGTTTCTTGGCTACATCCATGGAGCAACTCTCAACAGGCAAACGTATCAACGGCGCCAAGGATGACGCAGCCGGCATGGCCATTGCATCACGCATGACAGCCCAAATTCGTGGTTTAGACCAGGCCGTTCGCAATGCGAACGACGGCATCTCTATGCTTCAAACAGCTGACGGCGCCATGGAAGAAGTTAGCAACATGTTTCAGCGCATGCGTGAATTGTCTGTTCAATACGCCAATGACACCAATGGCTCCGCCGACCTAACCGCACTTTCAACTGAATTTGCAGCTCTCAGTGCTGAAATCGATCGGATCAACGACGATACTTTGTGGAATGGACAGACCCTGTTTGGAGCCTCTGGCGTTTTTCAAGTTGGAGCCAACTCAGGCGACACAATTTCCTTCACAGTTGACTCAATGACTATCACTGGTGCTATTGATGATCTTGAGGCTATCGATACTGACATTGACACTTTGAATGAATCTCGTTCTACATTAGGTTCTTTGATCAACCGTCTGACATACGCTTCAAACAACGCTCTAAACGTATCTCAGAACACAAGCGCTTCTCGAAGTCGTATTCAGGACACCGATTACGCTAAAACCTCTGCGGAACTGGCGCGAACGCAAATTATTCAACAAGCGGCAACGGCCATGCTTGCGCAGGCCAATCAGTCTAGCCAATCAGTATTGGCCCTGCTTAAGTAAGCTTCCCTACTTACTTGCCAGCCATCTGGCATTTCAAAGCCACCTTCGGGTGGCTTTTTTTGTTGGCATCGTATTTGCTTATCAAAGTTATCCGCGGCAATTTGTTGACGAATTACCGTTTTTTAACCAAACAGAGGCAAATATGCACATTGAACTTCAGCAAACCATTCAACATTTGATGGGCAATCAACATTTGAGCGCCAAAGAAGTGGAGAAAGAGGTTTCCCGTTTTACGCCAGTTGATTTCCGCTTGGGTATTCAATGGTTGGTCACTCAGGACAAGCCTGATTTGGCTCAAGCTTTGGCCGAGGCTGGTCTAAGCCTCTTTCCTCAAAGTGAAGACATCCTGGCAATTTCTGGCCTCTTAGCCATGAGCCGAGAAGACTGGGCACTTGCCATTGAGTTGTTGCAAGACTTAGTGACTTTGCAACAAGAGCGTGTACAACCCATGACATGTCAGATGCTGGCTCGCGCTTTGGCAAGCAATTTGGACCTGGCCGAAGCTCATGTTGTACTCGACAGAGCTCTGAAAATGTGGCCAAACAATGCGGCTCTGTTGAACGAGCTCAGCACCTTGGCTTCCACCCATGATGTGATGTCTGCATCCCCACATACCAATTGAAAGTAGCGGCAATTCATTGAAGTGGCAACAATTTGCCAGCGGCAATAAATTGCATTTCCGCCCTCATTAAGGAGTCCTAATATGACCGTCATCAACACAAACGTTAAAGCCTTGTACACGCAGCAAGCTCTCAAAACTTCCACGCGTGACAGCCAAATTGCCATGCAGCAACTGTCAACCGGCAAGCGAATTAATTCGTCGAAAGACGACGCAGCTGGCCTGGCCATTGCGGCTCGGATGACCCAAAATATTCAGGGCCTTAAGCAAGCAGTTAGAAATGCGGGCGATGCTATTTCACTCATTCAGACAGCTGAGGGGGCTACCAACGAGATCAGCACTATGCTTCAGCGTATGAGTGAACTGGCTGTTCAATCGGCAAATTCGACCTACTCGGCTGAGCAGCGTGGCTACTTAGATCAAGAGTTTCAACAACTCAAGCAGGAAATTATTCGAATTTCTGAAACACACGAGTGGAATGGTTTCCCAATCTTGAACGGTAAGGCTGGTGAACCAGTAGGTATCCCAACAACGACCACTGTCACAAGAGCCAGCATCGCATCTGATGGCACCCCAAAAACATTGGGAGCTAACGATTTGGTACTGAAAGTTGGAGCAGATTACTTTACCATCCCTGCATCCGATAGTGCCAACGATACAAAAAGCAACACATACGCCACAAGCAGCAACGCAACTGGCAGCGCTATTGCGATTGCCGCGGCAATTAATTCACGACTCAAAGATACCGGGGTTAGCGCCACTGCTATTGGCCCTGTTATCAGTGCCAGCAAGACGAACGTCGACAAAACAAGTTCAGTTCAAACTGACCTCTTTGTCAATGGCACCAAAATTTCTTTGAGCTTGTCGTCCAGCCATACTCATGCACAACGTCGTCAGTATGTCATGGACAGTATTAACTACTCAACAACCACTCATGGCGTTCAAGCATCCGACAGCGGAAGTGGCGGCCTAACATTGACGACAGTAGATGGTCGAAATTTATCTGTTTGGTATGACGATACTTTGAAGGGCTACGACTTTGGTTTAGGCTTAGACAAGGCGCTAGATCCAGATGTTGAAGGAGTTTCTGCTGTTGCCAACGCCAACTTAGCGGATACATCAAATGTCGCAGCCTCTACAGTTTATGGCTCAGTTACTCTTAAATCAAATCAAGCCTTCTCAGTTGGAGCAGGTACAGATGGTCTAGACAACTTTGAAGCCCTTGGATTTAGAGGCAGTCCCGTAAAAGCCCTAAATGTAGGCCGTTTGAGTTTTCAAATTGGCCCTTCTGCCAACCAATTGATATCAATTGACTTGAGTGACTTTGGTAAAAATGGGGATATCACCAATTTAATCACTGGTGACGATTTCCCAACAGACCTAAAATCTGTCAATTCGGCGAATAACGTGATGGACGCAGTTAACTCCTCACTTGACCGCGTAGCTCAAACTCGCGCCACCATGGGTGCTGTTATGAATCGATTGCAGCATGTGATTGACAATGTGACCAACGTAGTTACCGCTTCTGAAGCTTCACGAAGCCAGATTGAGGATGCTGATTACGCCACGGCTTCCACCGAATTGGCTCGAACACAGATCATGCAGCAAGCGGCAACTGCCGTCTTGGCTCAAGCCAACACAGACCAACAGACTGTTCTTAAATTGCTTCAGTAAGCGAAATTAAGCTTGAGATTTAGCTTTTCCAGCTAAACGACATGAAATGCGACAAGCAATAGGCTTGTATCGCAGGGTTGGACTCGACTTTTTCAGTTGATATGTCGATAAATTGACTTTTATTAATTATTAGGTACTAATTTTTATATGGCACGACCATTGCTACTACTCATGCATCCCTATGCACATGAGGCACAAGATAGCAATGAGTTCTACACAAACTGCGCAACAAGTTTTATGGTTGGACCCCATCCAACCTCTCAACGCGCCTGAACACGCTCAATTAACAGCTGCCGGCTTATCGGTTCGCTGCATCCATACGATAGATGAGTTGCAATCTGCGCTCAGCCATGGCCATCAATCAGCCTTGGTCATTCGCCACGAC
>Ga0164295_10004772_pt1 | contig 10761 bp, 16 predicted proteins | sample GEODES006metaG_FD_111798 | JGI IMG/M metagenome (GOLD analysis project Ga0164295, IMG submission 111798) | Oligotrophic lake water microbial communities from Sparkling Lake, Wisconsin, USA - GEODES006 metaG | ecosystem: Environmental > Aquatic > Freshwater > Lake | place: USA: Sparkling Lake...
TACTATATTAACTCGTTTTGGTAAAAACTGTAAGCTGTTTATTATAGGTGATTCTTTGCAATCTGATATTCAGAAATCAGGGTTTGCTAATATTATGAAAGCTTTTGATACAGAGCAAAGCCATGAAAACGGTATCAATGCATTCCATTTTACAGAAGAAGATATTACAAGAAGTAAGTTACTTAAGTTTATTGTTAAGGTTATTGCCAGTATCAAGCCTAAAATTGCGTAGTTTTTGTTTCTTAGCTACTTGATCGTATATACTGGATAATTCTTTTTGATCGTTCTTTTCTTTTACTTTTGGATAATAATCAGAGATCTCACCACCATAAAGCTGTTGCTTTTGCTCCGGGTTCAATTAATGACCCCAGCTTGTACCGCCAAATAAATTCGACCAACCAGTTGTTACTCTATTGCCTACTGCAGCACCGCGATTCACTTGAGGTGCACTCGCTGGCGGTACGTTCTTGAGTACAGCGGCAACGTTAACACCCGTCTCTTCTTGTACTTCATTTAGAAATTCTCTTACTTGATTGATAGGGGGTTGAATAGTTGTAGCTACAGTTCCTGTTGACTGCTGTACGGTAACTTCTGGAGCTATAGATGTTACGATCGCGGAATTCTTGTCATGCTCCCATACTTCTACTTTCGTAACCCAGCATCGATTATTTGTTATAGATCTTACATGCTGATCGGCTACATTAAGACACCATTCAGCGGTTCGCTCAATACCAACACCACCTTGCATTATTCTTAAATCGCATCCACCAGCAGTATGTAATGATTTAAATCCTTCTAAAAGAGGATCGTCTACCGCTATGCATAATGTATGATCAAATTGTTTCTCTAATATATTTTTTAATTCTTTTAAACCACCAAAATCAACAACCCAATTTCTTTCGTCTAATGTATTGCATCCAAACCAAAATTTACCAATCAGTCTATAGCCATGTATAAATTTGCAATGACTATCCGCTTTCCATTGTCTAAAAGCACAGCTACCTAGTTCAATAATCTTAGTACTCTCGTATTTCATATTTTTAGTATATACACTATTACTATTAATTCAACAAACTAGTAACAGTCTTTTCTTACTATCTTTAATATTATAACCGAATATTTTTTAAAATCAACTGTTATTTTATAGTACCTATAATTTTGTTTTCAGTTTTATATTCTTCTGCTGCATCTTTGCTAGTAAAAGAGATAATATTACCGTCTCTATCGGTTATAGCGTTACTCTCTTCGTCAATTATGACAAAACCGCACTTATTTAGTTTCCGTGGGAGCATTGATCTTTAATATTTATACCGGTAATGCGTAAAATCTTTCAGCTTTATCATCTATCCCGATAATTTGATATCTCATAGATCTACCTTTTACTGTCTGTGTAAACGTATTACCAACTTTAGGATTGACATCGACGTCGTAGAATCCAAACTCCTCAGGCTTTGCCGGCTGCTTATCTGTTAATACCCAACTATTAGGTTTTACAGGGTCAGTTCTTAAGTACCCTTGTGTTGCTAAACCTAATTGTTCAGGATTAGGTATTTGTACGCCTGATTTATTGTATATAATTGCTACCGCATCTTGATTTGGCTTACCTACAATAATCTTAATATTGTCTATCTTTGGATTACCTGTTACAGGAATATCATAAACAGTATTGCCTTGAAAATTAACTTTATTATTAAGTTTTGAGATAAATTTTACACCTAACCCTGCAGCTAAGGATTTACCGAGATCGACGTTTATTGACTGACCGTTTATAGGATTATCTGTACGTATTCCTAAAGCTTTAGCCATTTGTTGATCTTTTTGCGCACCGTACTGCTTGCTTATTGCCTGTCCTGCGCTTCCAATAGCGTTAGCGCCTTTTTGTATTGCTCCTGTTATAGCAGAGGTATCACCACCTAAGATAGCACTCTTAAGTCCGCTAGTTATTTTACCGGGAGCTGAAATAACAGATTGCAAAGCGTTTCCTGGATTAGATATTAAATTTGTTGCACCTTTCTTGAGACCAGATAAAGCAGCTTTTCCTGTTGCTTTAGCTACATTCTTTAGAAAACCCGGTTGCGCGGGAGGCTGTGCTTGCTGATTTCCTCCTTGCGCCTGATAATCGGCTTGAGCTTGCTTTACTTGCTGTGAAACTTTTTTGCGATAAGCAGCAGTTGTCGGTTTACGTATATAAGAAGATATTGGCGCCTCATTAATAAGGGCTAGAAGATCGTTAAAATTAAGATTCATCTGTTATAAAATCCCTGTATACTTCTGCTAATTTATCACCTGTATAACCACATTGTTTAATAATAGCTTCTATATCATTTAAGCACTGTGAATTATTTATTTGCTGTATGATAGGATTATTCTCCACCATACCATCTTGTATTAGTTTTCCTGTTAAATAACCCTTAAGCTGACAAAAAGAATCGTATTCATCTTGTGCTGAGAGCATTTCAATATATTCAACCGGTATATCTTGTATTGACATTTCTGGTGATAATACAAGAATTTTTAAATGACTCTTACCTTCTTCTAAAACATATCCTTCATATCCATCGACTTTAGAGAAATCAGCTTCTGCACTCACCTGTGCGGGGTCGACCCTAATACGAATACGCTTTAAAGCTGTCTTTTTTAAGCTTTCAAAAATCAAATCATTATACTTCACATAATTATTTATGTTGATCTCATTACATCTTATCATATAATCGTAGATATGTCTAAAGTAAAACTCGCTTTCGCTAATCACAATTATCCTCATACTCAAGAAGAAAGAGAACAAATAATTGAAAGAGCATCTAAAGCTTATGAAGCATATATGGATGCATTAGGGTATGATTGGAGAAATGATCCTAACAGTGATAATACCCCACATCGCGTGGCTAAGGCCTTTGTAGAAGACTTTGCATGGGGCTGCTACAGTAAGCCACCTAAGATTACAGCTTTTGATAATATTGACCAATACGATGGGATGGTCTGTCAAAATAATATTAAATTAACATCACTTTGCTCACATCATCATGCACCCTTTACTGGTGTAGCTCATGTCGCATATATACCCTCAAAAGAAGGTAAAGTTATTGGATTGAGTAAGCTTAATCGTATTGTTGATTGGTTTGCGCGACGCCCGCAAGTACAAGAAAATCTTACCATGCAAATACATGCGCATATTGATCTTGTCTGTGAAAAGAATAACGGCGTTGCGGTTATGATTGAAGCTAATCATACTTGCTGCTCTAATCGCGGTATTAGACACGATTCAACAATGCGTACAGCTAGAATGTCTGGTGCGTTTTTAGATAACAATGATAACTCACGAGCTGAGTTTTATAAGTTTGTTGAATTCGCGCAAAATAACTAATTAATTTTCTATTGTATCGGTTTCTGAGGTCTTTGTCTTCTTCTTGAAGATGATAAACGCTTTCTTAGTAATTGGGTTAATTATTTTAAGAATACTTTTACCTCTAAATTTTGGATTTCCAGTCTTTGAAACAATTAAAGTTTTTTGTCTATTTGCAACTGCACGTAAGGCATTTTCACTATAACGAGCTTTTTTCCAATCTCTAGCCAATTTATCTTTTTTATTAAGCATCACAACATTATATTTCGTAGATTCGTTAACAGATTTCTTATTTACATCTATAACTGCATTTAACTTCTTCAAAAAAGGTTCACCGACAAGAATAGGATCTTCATTTTCTGTTCTATCGGCTATACTAAAAGGTACACCTTTGTATTCTTTACCATCTATCTTTATATCCAACATTACTATTGGTCTGTCTTCCTTTACACCACTACCTATATGTATCTTTATTTCACCGCTTCTTGGTGCCTTTATTCTCTTATTGCCTACTGTAGTAAATGTTATTTCTTCACCATTTTCTTCAACATCAACACCGTGCAGCACGTTATAAGCTTCGTTACCACTGTCAATCTTTGCCTTTAATCGGCCAATGCCGTTAATGTCAATATATTCATTAACACCAAGGACAGGTTTATTATAAAAATCCTTAAAGGGTTCCATCTATATATTTATTGATTATTGAGCGGTTTTCATTTATCTAAATCAATGAATAATTTTAAAGAATTTGATTAAATAATTATATGTTTGCCAAAGATTTTGATACATTAAACGAAATTTATGATAAGAAGATTTTAAAGGAAAATCTTGGTCTTGGGCCTCTAGCGGATAATGAAGGTGTAACACCTTCCCCTTCAAAAATTCAAAAAATTGCAATGCCTCCTAAAAGAGACTGTGTACAAGATAGAAGCGAGGATTGTGAGGGGTATACAGATGAAAATAGCGACAACAACAGTACAATGTCTAGACAGCTTTTATTTAGAATTTTTAAACTTTCAGCTATGCTACACAATTTATTGAAGAATAAAGGCAATGTTGAAGCCTGGGTTCTAAGCAAAATAACTAATGCGCATGATCAGTTAGACTCAGTATTTGGTTATGAGGATTATGAATCAGCACGTCAAGAAATGGAATTAATGGGTGTTGAGGAAAATAATGAAGAAGAGCTCTTTAGTGCTATTTCAAAAGGTGGCGATGATCTCGTTAAGCAGTTAAAAACCGTTTTGAGAAGAGAATCAAAGGAAGTTTTAGAAAAAGTACTTCTTGAAACAATTAATATTTTAGAAGCTAAAAACAGTTAACGCAGCTTTTCGTTAAAGATATTATAAATCTTTGGATCAAATTTACCTAGTATTTGTGTAATATATTCTTTTCTTTGCTCTTCGTTTGCAGCTTTATAAAGGTTTCTTAATTCTGTTGCACTCGTTATATTCTTTCCACCGACATTAAATTTAATAGTACCTGGTGAATATATGTATCCATGTCCGCCTTGCTCCTTAAAAGGCTCCATTTCGTTTAAACTTTTAAACGGCTGAAAATACGTTGGTGTACCTTTTTTTGTTATACCGAAAGCAAATCTCGGATCCTCCTTCATATCCTTTTCGCCTACTATATAAATAACTTTTGCGACATTTTGATCATAATTCTTTAAAATTTCAATAGGCTTATAAGGCTGAGCAACCTGAAAAATCTCCTTTTCGGGTATACCAGCAGCTTGCATAATTTGTTTCTTTTCTGCAAAATTAAAAGGATATCTATCTGGTTCTTTCGAAGCAGCTTTTGCAGGGGTATCTGATGTAGCTATATAAAAATCAGCTCCAGGAAACTGTTTTTTAGCCATATCAAAAAATCTCTTATGACCAATATGAAAAGGCTGAAATCTCCCCGGAAATATAACTACAAGATTATTTTTTTGATGCTGTAATATCTCTTCTACTAGTAAATCAAATTTCATATATTAGATCCAGGTGTTAAAGTAAGTCTTGCGCCCTCTCTACCGTAAACTGGGTTTGTTTGGTAGTTAAATGGATTATTAACGCGATTAACGTTTCTTATTTGACCAGTAATACCACCCTCTTCATTTTCTGCCTTTTTAGCAAACTTACCAGCTTCTTTACCTAAAATAAAATTGCCTGTTATTTTAACGGGGTTAGGGGATATACTAGGATCTCTTACTACTATACCTTCCTGCGTACCTACATCACCCAGCTCTGATGTGGTAACATCTTTAATCTTTTGACCCAGTATAATTGTTGCATGATATAGTACAGCACCAGAAATTGCTTTCTCAATATCTTTTGTATTATCACCAATATACTGATGCATAGGTACACCTATAGAAAAATTCTTATAATTTTCTAAACTCATCGCATTTATTTTTTTGCCAGAAGCTAGAGTAATTTTATCTGCCCCAGGATTTACTGCCTTTGAAAGCCATTCCTTCAATGGCTTTGTAACAATATTTCTTGTATCATAATTAACTGTGAATTTAGAATTTAAAACATCATTAAAATCAATTTTTTTATCTACCTTAACAACAAATTCATGCGAAACATCAAACCCCTTTTTCTTAGCAATTGGATCAACCTTTTCAATTAATGATTGAAGTGCTTTCTTATCATAAGGAATTTCTCGCGATGCTCTACTAACACTTCCTTTTACCGGACTCTTTACTGTTATAATTTTATTTAAACCATGTATAGCAAGAAAGTTATTAACATAACCAACAACGTTAGTTGCTCCTTTAACATATTCCATATTAAATAAAATTTGATCGTTATCCCACATTCCAAGTTTTTTAAGTTCCTTTTCTATGGATGGAATTGCGGTGTTAAATATATCAAGAACTGTTTTACCCGTTTCAATCATACCATGGCCAGTAGGAAAACGAAAGCTCAACTTATCGATTGTTACACCTTCAACATCTTCTTTTTTATTTGAACCTCTATCCATTGCAAATTGCTTCTTACCTTCTGCATCTGTAATAAGTCTATTGATGTATTAACACCATCTATCTTGACTACGGAAGGTTTTTTTGCAAGACTGTTTGCTAGTTTATTGAAGATGTTTATTAGATCTCTGCCAGAATTAACGTTAGCGAGATCAAAAGGATGAGCCATATGGCCAGCAGCACCCCCTTCGAGTAAAAACTGCTTAAAAGATATCATAAAATTGTTATACCAAATGCGCTGTATTTTGCATCTGATTCCGGCCTTGTAATAGAAAATTTCTTTTCGAGCATAGCAGCATAATCAAGAAACGTAAAATTCGATACATCGATAACGAGGGTATTAAAATTATCGTTATATGCTAAAAGCTTCAAAAATTTATGACCATCTGTTTCTCTATAAGTTTGCATCTGTAGAGCTGTAGATAATTTTTTAATAAAGTCTTCACTTTTAAAATCTTCTTTTGTATAGACTTTGGATGATTCAAAAAATTGAGCGACAACGTTTTCAGGGGTTACTGGTTTCGGTGAGCTTTTTAGAATGAGATTAAAAAGTTCTTGTACTGTTGAATTATTAATTTTTAATATTTCATTAATACTGTTATATATATTTGTGATTAATCTCGTACTGCGACCACCAATATCTACTAATTCATATTCCTTATTAATGTTATGCTTATTGTAAAACTCATTCATATAATCTGCCAAACCCTTTAAAGCGGTATTATCACTGCCATCACCCATTCTTCCGCCCGGTCCCTTCACCTCATACGTTATTGTACCAATTTGTATGGGAACACTATTGTATATAGAGCGCTCCATAGCCACATCTCCACCTTTAGCTGCTTTTTTTGCATCTGCATAAAAAATTGTTAATCCTAATTCTACTTTACCTAAATTTGTACTACCTTTGCCTGAAGTATTGAGAAGAGCTCTTACTAATTCAACAGGGTATTTATTATTAGTTTTTGACATTATTTCTTGAACTAAATCAAACTTCTCATCTTCTGGAGGTAAATCTCTTATTTTATTTTCAGGTTTTTGTAAATTAATAAGGATGCTCCTTACATTACTATACTCTTCATTTTTATCATTATTATAATAAATTTCTCTTATTTTCGAGACAATTACACGAGCGGCATCTTCTGTACCTTGACCCTTACCGCCAATTATTTTAATAGCTAGTTGAATTAGCTCTACTTCACCTTTTTTTTCTTCTCCTGGCACTTCATACGCTAAGACCTTAGTACCTTTTTTTGTTCCTTTAGGTGTTTTATATCCATCATCAGGCTCAAAGCCGGACAAATAATATTGTACAGTTTCCCCAGGCTTAGGTGCTCTAGGAGTTAATTTTTCGAAAAATATCTTTTGACGAGGTAGCGCAGGTACAGGCTTTGCAAACGATTTAGCTAAATATACCTCGTGTAAGCTCTTATACGGTTTAATAGGCATATCATTTTAATTTAGGATCGTTACTATAATTTTTCATAATAGCTAAAATTTGCTTATATTTTACCATAAAATTATTTTCATTTATTGAGTTAATAAAATGCTGCACATGAGGGTCTGCAATTTTTTGAGGGTTATCTGCATAATTCTCGTTTGTATTAATTGCATCCTGAAGGCCCTCTCTAACTGCTGTTGCATTTTCCTTTGTAATAGGAGTTGTGAAAAGCGCGTCGATTGAACCTGCAGGTACATTCATTACTAGAGCTTTAGCAAGCAATCTAACCATATCTACGTAGCCTTCCGGTGGTACGGTAACTGTTTGTTCTTTGCTCTTCGGAAGAGCCTCCGGTTGCTCTGCTTGTGGTGCAGGAGCCGCTGCATCTTGGGTAGCTGCTGGTTCTTGTTCTACGAGAAGAGAAACATATTTGTTTATTAAGTCGTTAAATGCCATATTATTATTTATTGTATTATATAATAATAAGTTGCTTAGCTTTCAATTGGCTAAAATATTCTCTATTTAAAAACGTTAATCCATTTACCTGTGTAAATGTTTTTATATTGCTAAATGTATATCGCTCAAGGTTTATTGAGTTTAAATAGCTTCTTATATTGTTTATTAATTCAACACTTCGCCCGTCATTTTTTTGTAAAAGATGAGCCAAGTACTCAAATGATATACTTGAAACAAAGATTTTTATAGGAAGTAATCTTTTTATCTTCCGTAATATATTATCAATTATTTTACCAATATCAGCTTCCTTAAAATACTTAAACAGCTGATAATTTTCTGTTTGAGTATTGTTATAGTATATAATTGTTTTTTCTTTAGTACGGTCGTGAATAAGAACCTCGCATAAACCGAATATTATATGATGGTAGAAGAGCCTTTTAACACTACTTGTAAGTCTACCATTCAAGAGTTCAAATTTATGTAAATCATTAATAATATTAACCTCTACATCTTTAAAAATATAATTAAAATTAAGTATTCTAAAATTATATTGCTTAAATTCCAGTTTATCGAGCATGCTTTATTATGAATGAAAGATTACAAACTTTCAAGAAAATTCTTTGGAGGACGACCAATTCTTACATTTATAATGCCATTATAATAGTCATCTCGCATTAAAACATTCCTCTCTAATTGCTCGCGTATTTCAAAGTAAGCCAATTCCCACTTTGAACCACATGCACGCAATATCTTAAAAATAAATTTATCTTTGCCAAATTTTTTTATATCTTCATTAAGCTCTGCGGACGAACTAGTATACTCCTTCCAGTCCGATTCCTTAATTTCTATTCTCTTATTTTTCTTACCCTTTAAAGGCTTGCGCTTAAGCTTAGATTTACATTGCTTTTTTCCTATATATTTCTTGCTCGTTACAGTATTAGTTATTTCATATATAAAGCCAAAAGTATCATCTGTTAAAATAACATCTTCACCTAATAACCAGTGCCCTAAATCCATATGCAGTTATTTAGCAGAATTTAATTCTAATCCAGGAAGTGGTCTTCTTTGCACTATAAATTTTTCCTTTTTACGCTTCTTTCTTTTAGCGCCCAGAATCTTAGGCAACCGTGCATCACCCGGTGCATAAGCTTTATCATTTTGCGAAGGAAATTGATTACCAAAAGATCCAATGGGCCCATCTGTACCCGGTCCAAAGGCACTACCTACTCCCCCCGCAACATTATCTTCCTCAAGGAGATTGTTAAATGCCTTTTCGAATAAATTTATTGATTTCATAATACTATATACTATTATTTAAGTTAATGCTGCTAGAAGATTACATAAAAGAACTGGAAAACGATCTTAAGATTAACGAGCTAAATCTTAAAGACTATCAGCTTATGTTACCTGGCGTAAAGCACAAATGGGCAGGAAGATGCATACGTCATAAATTACAGATCAACGATTTACGCAAAAAACGTGAACAGTTAAAACGTTCTTTAGTTGAAAAAATACAAGAGCAAAGTCCTGTTAAATTAGCGCTTACTGCAATTGAAAGAACAGCCGATAAATGCAGTGAAGTTGCTGATATAGACAATCAAATAAAGGAATTAGAACTAATTATTGAATTGCTTGAGAAGTCTGAAAAGACCTTGAGCTCTGCTTCATACGACTTAAAAAATATTATTGAGATTATAAAGCTAGAAACTACATGATTAATTTTTCTTTTGATAGCAAGAAAGGAGCAGGCATTCTTACGGGAGATTTATTTGAAGAAATTCGTGAAGCTTTTTCTGTAAAAAATGAAGCTGCTTTTTTTATGAGACGCTATGGGAGGTTTCTCCCACAACGCACATACGCAATTACACCTACAGGTAGGTTTGATCCCGGCTTATATTTTGAAATAAGGAAGTATCTTACAGCGAATCAATTTGTTGGTGAAGTAAGGACGGATGACGAACTATACAATCATATCGCCCCTGCAAAAAAATGGCAGTCTAGTCCGCTTTACAGTAATAATATTATTCCGCTAGCGCTGCCTTTGCGCGACTACCAAGAAGAGATAGTTAAGAAGGCCTTTTCTATTGGTAGAGGAACAGTGGTACTAGCTACTGCAGGCGGTAAAACGCTCACAGCTGCTTCGTTATTAACTAAAATATTTCTTCAACACGGTAGTACTTTTAAGTGTTTATATATTGTACCGGATCTAGGCCTCGTCGAACAAACGTTCTCCGACTTCGCAACTTATAATGTACCTTTTACAACACGCAAATGGACAGGTAAACATAGTATAGAAGATTGTAATACTGCAAACGTAACTATTGCAAACTTAGGTATTCTTCAAAGCAAAAATACAGACCTCACATGGATAGAAAATATCGACTGCCTTTTTGTTGATGAAGTACATAAGATTCGCAAGGGTAATGAAGTTAATAAAATTTTAAAGAGAATAAAGACGCCACATAGATTTGGGTTTACCGGTACTATGCCCGAGGGTTTATTAGATCAATGGAATATTATTGGGAAAATTGGGCCTATTATATATGAAAA
>Ga0164295_10004773_pt1 | contig 10760 bp, 9 predicted proteins | sample GEODES006metaG_FD_111798 | JGI IMG/M metagenome (GOLD analysis project Ga0164295, IMG submission 111798) | Oligotrophic lake water microbial communities from Sparkling Lake, Wisconsin, USA - GEODES006 metaG | ecosystem: Environmental > Aquatic > Freshwater > Lake | place: USA: Sparkling Lake...
ACTTGGAGTCCGAGTCATCATTAAGGAAAAATCCAAGTTCATTACGGCCGCCATTGCACTTGCAGCAGTCAATCCAAATTACGCTTCCCCGTTGAAAATAGTGGTCGAGCACAATGAACTTCATATCGCTGCGTTGACTAAATTTGCTACCCTTGCCATTCCTAAAACAAGTGAAAGTGCAATTCCTGAAGCGGTATCGAGTTTGCCCAGACTTTCGGCGCAATGTGCGGAGTTTTCCGCGAGCCACCTAGATTTTGCCTGCTCTGGAATTACGCCAGAGCTATCACGAACTTTAGGTTTAATTGCCGGGTCAGAGATCATGCATCATGCTTTTTTGAATGCGCTCGTCTGATGAAGATTCAATCAGTGGTAGATACTGAGTCAGCCATTCAAGACTTGATTTCAAGTTGCCATGGCGCGATTTATGCCTATGGCATGATTGCCGCACATGTCACACAGGTAGACGGCGCTCTTGATGCTATGGCGCGGTACCGAATTAAGCGTGATGAACTTATTGCGCTCTGCGTAGATCTTGGAATAACACCAGTTCCTGCGCGCATGGCATATGAACTTTCCACCCCTGTCAGAGATGATGCCACGGCAAAAGTTCTGGCATCTGTACTTGAAGAAAGTGCATGTGCACATTGGGCTGCAGCTCTTAGTTACCTTCCGAAGAATATTGCTGCTTCGGAATCTAGATTCTTACAATCCTGCGCCCTAAGTTCCTTCAAATGGTCAGGCATTATTAAGGCATTTAGTTCAGCCTAAAAATCAAATGGTGGCAACTAAACGCGTAATCAGAACACCAAGCATCACTAGGAAAATGATTCGAACGAATACGCTTCCTCGATTTAGCGCAGTTCGAGCTCCGATGAAACCCCCCAACAAGTTAGCTGGTGCCATCAGCGCGGCCACTAACCACATGACGTGGCCGCCAGGGATGAAAATAACAAGCGCAGCCAAGTTAGTAGAAATGTTTACAAACTTTGCCAATGCCGATGCACTCAAAAAACTATCTTTGAGCAAACTAACCAAACCAAAAACTAGAAACATTCCAGTACCCGGACCGATTAATCCATCATAAAAACCGATACCTAAACCAAGTAGGGGTGCAAGTACTGGTGATGGGCTGCGGACTTGCAAATGTGATTTACCAAATTCTGGACGGAAAATTGTTACTAGCCCAACGCCTATAAGTACCGTCAAAATTATTGGTTCAAACCATGCGCGTTCAACTCTGGTAGCCAGAATCGCTCCCAGCACTGAGCCAGCGAAAGCAGTGGCCATCATTGGAATAAGAACCCTGGTGTTTATGGCAATCTTTTTTCGATAGGTAATTGCAGCTGCGCTCGTGCCAACTACCGAAACGGCCTTGTTGGTACCAAGCACACTTGCTAAAGGTGCAACAGGGAATGACCAAAGTAATACGGGTAATTGAATTAAGCCACCGCCGCCTGCAACAGCATCAACAAAGCCAGCGACGAATGCAGCAACTACACAAAATATAAGCGTCCACATGGTGATCTCGGCTAGCAGCGAAGTCATAATTACTTTCTATTCCAATTGATTACGATGTCGAGTACTTCGCCAAGTTTTTGGACCGTTGCTGCTGGCGTAATTGCCAAGTCCGTAGATTGTGAAGCGGGGATATTGGAGTGCGGAATCCAAATGCCGCGCATTCCAACGGACTGCGCTCCATGAATGTCGTCAAATAATCGATCCCCAACGAACGCTGCCTCATGCGCTGTTACATCTAAGTTAAATAAAACATCTGCAAAGACACTTCGATGCGGCTTTCCAGTTGGAGACTCGCTCGTGAATAACATGTAGTCAAATAAATGAGAAATTCCATCGCGCTCAAGAATAGATTCATGATGGGTACGTGGCCACATAGTGTTTGAAAGTACTGCGGTCTTTATGCCATGTCCCCGAAGTGACTCAAGTAATTCAGTCGCATCCGAGTCAGTGTGAGTATGAGGATCCCAGCAAGCAAAATAATTTTTTAACGCTTCGTGATGCTCGGCCGAAGAAGTATCAACACCTGCTTCATGAAAGAGCTCGTCTAGCACCCCAGTTCCAACTTCACCTTTGGTATCAAATTGTCGAAGCCAGCGCGAGGCCTCACCTTGATTAAGTTTTTCAGCCAGTGCATCGGCATTTGTTGGATCGTAAATAGTTGCATAGCCCAACCACAACTGCAGTAAGTCAACGTTGTGCCAAGGGGTTAGCGTACCTCCCCAGTCAAAAATTACTGCCTTAATAGCCACGGTGTTAGTTCGTTACCAACGCCACAACGCTGGCAACAAAATCACTCACAGGAACTTGGGTTTGCTCGCCAGTTTTGCGGTCTCGAAGTTCAATGACGCCATCAGCAAGTCCGCGACCAACTACGGCAATCGTAGGAATTCCTAAAAGTTCTGAGTCATTGAATTTAACGCCAGGTGAAACTCCCCTGCGGTCATCGAATAAGACTCGCACCCCAGATTTTTCGAGCTCTTCGCAGACTCTTGCGGCCACATCAAATGGTTCATCTTCTTTGCCAGTTGCAATGATGTGGATGTCAGCAGGAGAGACTTCACGCGGCCAAATAAGTCCTTTTTCATCATGGGATTGCTCGGCAATCGTAGCTACTGCCCGCGATACCCCAATTCCGTAAGAACCCATAGTTACCGTTACCAGTTCACCATTTTCATCCAAGACTTTGAGATCAAGTGCTTGCGCGTACTTGCGGCCTAATTGGAAAATGTGTCCAATTTCAATACCACGCGCAATCATCACTTCACTTTCGCAATTAGAACAGCCATCACCTTGGCGCACTTCGGCAGCTTCAATTACGCCATCCCACGTGAAATCACGCCCTGCAACTAAGTCATAAACGTGATTTCCACGAACATTCGCACCGGTTATCCAACGTGAACCTGCGACCACTCGGGGATCAACTAAATATTTAATTCCAGACGGTGAGGCTAAACCAAGCACCTGTGGCCCGATATATCCCTTAACTAGGGTTGGATGCTTTTTGAAATCTTCATCTTCAAAGGCTTCAATCGAAACTGGATGGAGTGCGGCCTCCACTCGCTTGAGATCAACTTCGCGATCACCAGGTAAGCCAATAATTAATGGTTCGCGTTTGCCATCAAGTGAAACTTGCATGACCACAACGTTCTTGAGTGTGTCGGCTGCGATCCAATCACGATCTGCCCGCCTTAGTTCGGCTCTGTTGTTTGAAATATCTACCAGTGACGCAATGGTGGGAGTATCGGGCGTATCTTCCACGTGCGCAGCCGGAGTTGCTGACGCATCGATTTCATTTGGGACGCGCGTAATAATTGCTTCAACATTCGCTGCCAGCCCACACTTTGGACACTTTACGTAAGTATCCTCGCCACTTTCACATGTCGCCAAAAATTCTTCACTCTTAGATCCACCCATAGCGCCAGACATCGCGGAAACTATTTCGTAATTTAGCCCAAGTCGATCAAAAGTCTTGATGTATGCCTCGCGATGATTCTGGTAAGAAACCTCAAGGCCTTCGTCATTGAGGTCAAAAGAATATGAATCCTTCATTACGAATTCACGAGCCCGCAAAATTCCTGCGCGTGGTCGCGCTTCATCGCGATACTTGATTTGAATGTGATAAATGCACAGAGGTAGATCTTTGTAAGAGGAATACTCGCCCTTAACCATCAGAGTAAACATCTCTTCGTGGGTTGGTCCCAGCAAGTAGTCTGCCTTTTTACGATCTTGGAGTCGAAACAAATTGTCGCCATACTCGTCCCAGCGACCAGTTTTTTCAAATGGTTCGCGCGGTAACAATGCTGGAAAGTGAACTTCTTGAAAGCCAGCATTGTCCATTTCTTCGCGAACAATACGCTCAACATTTCGATAAACCAGATATCCAAGGGGCAGCCAAGACCAGATTCCAGGACCTACTCGCCTGACATATCCACCGCGAACTAGAAGTCGATGGCTGGGCACCTCAGCATCCGCTGGATCCTCGCGTAATGTTCGCAAGAACAGGGTTGACATGCGCAGCACTTTAACTCCTCAAGGGCGATTAATTTCTAAGAGCGATTACAGAATGTTCCTATGCTACTTCAGGACTATCCATCGCTTGCTGACACTCGCTCATAACTCAGAACAGCACAGTAGCGAAAGTGTCCACTTGCTCGAATCCAACTTTTTTGTAAGTTGCAAGTGCAGGTGCATTGAAGCTATTGACGTAGAGCGAGACGACTGGAGCGATGTCAGCCAAAACGTACTTAACTACTGCTGCCATGGCTGGCGCTGAGATACCTTGACCCCGATACTCGGGCTTTACCCAAACTCCCTGAACTTGAGCAACCTCGGCGCCTACCGTACCTACTTCGGCCTTAAAGACAAGTTCATTATTTAGATAGCGAACAAATGATCTACGCGCAGAAACCAACTCTGAAACGCGGTTTCGATATGCGCTCGCACCGCCGCCAGAGTTTGGGCTGACTCCAACTTCTTCAGTAAACATTGCTACACACGCGGGAACTAATTCATCCAAATCTCCCAATTTGGAATATCGAACTTCGTCATCAAAAGAAATTAGAGATGGTCCGTGCATTGCGAGAACTGGTTGATTTTCGCGCACATCACGTGCGCTTCCCCAGGTTGGCGATAATCGAGACCAGAGATCTAGTACCTCTGAGGCTGGTCCAACAATTGAGGAGCTTCGCCTGCCACTTCTGGACAATACGCTGGCAAACTCTTGGCGAGCAATGAGTGAAGTATTTACTGGAACCACATTTGCGCCACACAAAAGTGCGGACTTAAGTTTTCCATCGTCAAAGTAGCCAAGTAAATCGGAATAGCTTTTTCGAAAGCCAGCGCTTCCACGTTCGACTCGAGCAGCCAACAGACAGTGACGGATTGGATCCTGTGCTATCAAAGATTCCAGTTGCGAAATTGACTGGGAATCAAACGCACGAACCTCGTGAGCCAAGTTAACTCACCGTGACAATAGGTGCGCCTGCAGCTTCCATTTGTTCAGCGAGCTTCATTGCTTCTTCAATCAAAGTTTCCACAATTTGAGCCTCAGGTACAGTTTTTATAACTTCACCCTTTACGAAAATCTGTCCCTTACCGTTTCCACTAGCAACGCCTAGATCTGCTTCGCGCGCTTCTCCTGGTCCGTTTACTACACATCCCATAACCGCAACTCGTAATGGAACTTCCAGACCTTCTAATCCTGCAGTAACTTGCTCAGCGAGGGTATAAACGTCAACTTGTGCTCGCCCACATGATGGGCAACTGACAATTTCAAGTCTGCGTTGTTTCAAATTTAATGATTCTAAAATTTGGGTTGCTACTTTAATTTCCTCGACTGGCGGGGCTGACAGCGAAACTCGGATCGTATCTCCAATGCCATCTGCAAGTAAAGACCCAAAGGCAACAGCGGATTTGATTGTTCCCTGGAACAGCGGACCAGCTTCGGTAACGCCTAAGTGAAGTGGGTAATCACATTTTGCTGCAAGTAATCGGTAGGCCTGAATCATGATTACGGGATCATGGTGCTTAACCGAGATCTTGATGTCACCAAATCCGTGTTCTTCGAATAGTGAAGCTTCCCAAAGCGCTGACTCAACCAACGCTTCTGGAGTTGCTTTGCCATACTTTTCCATCAAGCGCTTATCTAGCGATCCAGCATTTACCCCAATTCGGATTGGTATTCCTGCATCACCAGCTGCTTTTGCAATCTCTTTAACCTTGTCATCAAATTGTTTAATGTTGCCTGGGTTAACTCGTACGCCCGCTACCCCAGCATCAATGGCAGCAAACACGTACTTTGGCTGAAAGTGAATATCCGCGATTACTGGGATGCTGGACTTCTTAGCGATTTGAGCAAGTGCATCGGCATCATCCTGACTTGGCACAGCCACCCGAACTACCTGACACCCAGAAGCAGTAAGTTCGGCAATTTGCTGCAAAGTACTATTTACATCCGCAGTTAAAGTGGTGGCCATCGACTGGATGCTAATTGGAGCATCTCCACCAACTGCAATGGGATGAGTGCTGTGGCGCAAGGTGATTTGACGAGTCTTGCGACGCTGCGTAATTACAGGGGGTGGCATTTCCGGCAGTCCAAGATTGATCGTCATGGCTCTATTATCGCTCATGTTTGTCGTTATTGCTTAAAAGGTCAATGGTTTAATGATGTCAGCCAAAATTACGATCACTGACATAGCAAGCAATGCCAAAGACATCGCGTAAGCAACTGGCAACATTTTTGCGGTGTCAACTGGGCCTGGGAGAGGCTTTCGTCGAACTCGGGCAACTTGGCGGCGCATTCCCTCGTACAGCGCTCCCGCAATGTGACCGCCATCTAGTGGCAAAATTGGGACCATATTGAATACGAATAAAAACAGATTCACGGACGCTAGCAAATTAATCAAGTCAGCTGCTTTGTAAATACTCGGGATATCATCACTGCCTGCTATTTGACCACTTATGCGGCCGATACCTATGACGCTTACTGGGCTTTGTGGATCGCGCGGTACTTCAGTAAACAGGTCACCAGCTAAACCAAAAACCCGCGCTGGAAAATCAAGTAATGCACTTGCGCTCGCCACAGTCAAGGTCGCCATGAAATCAGGAACTTGCGAGACTGGCACTGGAACTAAATCAAAGGCTGGAGAAATCCCAAGGAAGCCACGATTGGTGAACTCCCCAGTTGGGTTACCAGTGGCGTCCAAAATTTCGGTTTCATAAGACGCAACTTCAACAGACTTGGTTAAAATCTCTCCTTGCGCAGTTCGATATATAACTTGCACAGTTTCGCCAGCTTTATCTGCAAGTGCGGGTGAGAGATCTTCCCAAGTGTAAATTTCTATACCAGCAACAGAAATTAAAGTGTCTTGCACCTCTAGGCCAATTTGTGCAGCAGGAGTTTTTTCGCCACCGACACATTCGCCATTAGTTGAGGCAATACCATTGGGATTCGAAGCCGTAGGAACACATGTCACAACTTCACTTACAGTTGTCGTAACTTCTGGTCGCCCAATGACACTGAGCGAAATAGTGAACAAAATTGTGGCAATGATCAGGTTCATAAACGGGCCACCAAACATGACCGCAAGTTTTTTTGGAACACTTAAACGATAAAAAGTTCGTGGCTCATCAACCGGCGAAATCTCGGCTAGAACTTCTTCGCGAGCTGACTCAATCATTAACCCAAATCGACCTAAGTGTTCCTTGTCTTGAACGCCAGCTGGATTGGGCGGAAACATTCCAATCATTCTGATATATCCACCAAGAGGGATTGCCTTAATGCCGTACTCGGTCTCACCTTTTTTGCGCGACCACAAAGTCGGGCCAAATCCAACCATGTATTGCGGAACTTTAATGCCGAATCTTTTGGCAGGTAGAAGATGGCCAAGTTCATGTAGTGCGATAGATCCCAACAATCCAATAGCAAAAACCAAAACGCCAAACAAAGTCAACATTGTTAATCCTTACGCTTTGAATTCATTGTTAGAACCAAGTAGTTCTTGACTATAGCGTTGTGCCCAATCTGCTGCCTTTAAAACTTCTTCAATCGTCAACTCTTCATCAGAGACGAAATTCGTATTGATGTGAGTATCAAGGACTAGGGAGACAAAGTTCACTATCTTTATGAAGCTCATGTTCCCAGCCAAGAATGCTGCAACTGCCACTTCGTTTGCACCGTTTAGCACAGCCGGAGCAGTGCCTGCCAATTCTCCAGCTCGTTTGGCAAGTGAAACAGCCGGAAAAGTGACTTCATCAAGTGGTTCAAAGTGCCACGATGTTGGCGCCGTCCAATTGCAAGCTAGTGAAGATTTCGCAATTCGATTTGGCCAATTCAAACCCAACGAAATTGGTAAATGCATGTCAGGAGGACTTGCTTGGGCAATGGTCGAGCCATCAATAAACTCAACCATGGAATGAACCACGGATTGTGGATGCACAACTACCTCAATGTTTTCATAAGCAACATCGAACAATAAGTGCGCTTCAATAATCTCTAAACCTTTATTCATCATGGTCGCAGAATTAATTGTGACAACGGGACCCATGGACCAAGTTGGGTGATTTAAGGCTTGCTCGACTGTGACCTCTTCTAACTGGGTCAAGTTCATGCCGCGAAATGGTCCGCCACTTGCAGTCAATATCAGTTTGTGAACTTGATGACCTTGCTGGCCAACTAGACATTGCGCGATCGCGGAATGCTCGCTGTCTACTGGAACAATCTGCCCAGGTTTAGTCAAATTCTTGACTGCAGCCCCGCCGATTACCAAAGATTCCTTATTGGCCAGCGCCAAAGTTGAACCTGCTTTTAACGCTGCCACAGTTGGCAATAACCCAACTGCGCCAGTGATTGCGTTGACCAAAACATCAACAGCTATCTGTGCTAATTCAGCTGCGGCAGTTGGGCCAATCAAGAGTTTCGGTAATGCGAAATTCCCTTCGGAAAAACCCAATTTTTTTGCCTGAGCATAAAGCGCAAGTTGCACATCTTGGGCAGCGGTGGCCGTGGCGATCGCTAAATATTCGACGTTAAATTCCAAAGCTTGCTGTGCTAACAGAGTTGGGTTGGTACCTCCAGCGCCGATTCCAACCACTTGAAAATCTTTGGAATTTGCCCGAATGATGTCAAGAGTTTGGGTTCCAATGCTTCCTGTGGAACCCAAAACCGTGACTCGACGTGGTTTATTCACTGTCATTTTTTTAATGGCGCTCGTGGTTAAAGAGCTAAGTCGCTGAGAACCAGAATGCGCTCATGAGTAAGGTCTTGCATCGCATGACGAAGACCCTCTTTACCAACACCAGATGCTTTAATGCCACCGTAAGGCATCTGATCGGATCTAAATGTTGGAACGTCGCCGATGATCACTCCACCCACTTCTAATTCCGTGTGAGCTAGGAATGCAGTTTGTAAATTGTGCGTGAATACTCCTGCTTGCAAACCAAACGGCGAATCGTTTACTAGGTCGAAGCCTTCTTGTGTAGTAGCTATTGAGTTGAGCATCATAACTGGTCCAAAAATTTCGTTGCAAGATACTTTTGCATCAGTTGGAACATCAATTAAAACCGTTGGTTCATAAAATGAACCGTTGCGCTTGCCACCGGTTAGAACTTTCGCACCCGCAGTTACTGCTTCATTAACCCATTCTTCAACTCGAATGGCAGCAGCCTCATTAATCATCGGGCCAACAACTGTTTTTTCATCTCGTGGATCACCATTTGGTAGGGCAGCTACTGCAGTAACAATTCGATTTTTCAAATCTTCAAATAAAGATTCGTGAATCAATACGCGCTGCACTGAAATACACGATTGGCCAGCTTGGTAATTTGCAAATGTTGCAATTCGCGATGCGGCCCAAGTTAGATCTTTTTCACTATTCCAATCCTCGAGAACAACTGCAGCTGCGTTACCGCCAAGTTCAAGAGTGATGTGCTTATGTGGAACTGCTTTTTGAATTTCAAAACCAACTTTGTCAGAGCCAGTGAATGACACAACAGGTAAGCGAACATCAGCAACTAGGGCAGGTGCTGCTTCATTGCCCACTGGAATTACCGACCAGGAGCCAACCGGCAAATCCGCTTCAGCCATTATTTCGCCTAGTAGTAATGCGCTAAGCGGAGTACTTGGAGCGGGCTTCACAACTATTGGCGCTCCCACTGCAATGGCGGGCGCAACTTTATGCGCTACAAGATTCATCGGGAAATTAAATGGCGAGATTCCCAGAACTGGTCCATGCGCAAATCTGCGAATGATCGCCATGCGACCAGCAGTTGCTGCCTCGGTATCTAGGCGTTGAATTTCGCCCGAAAATCTGCGTACTTCCTCCGCTGCCCAGCGAAAAACTAAGCCAGCCCGACCTGCTTCCGCGCGCGCCCACATTAACGGTTTGCCGTTTTCATCCAGAATCAGTTGCGCGATTTCTTCGGCGCGCTCGGTAAGTCGCTTTGATATCAACATCAGAGCGTCAGCACGCTGCGCCGCAGTTGTTCGCCGAGCTGCATGCCTAGATTCCCAAGCGCCAGCTACGGCTTGTTCGACATGTGTTGCGGTGGGAACGTAATACTGCCCTATGACTTTTCCATCGCCAGGATGAATAACATCTGCAACTTTGTCACTTGTAACGGGTTTTCCAGCAATCCAAAATGGGTAAATAGCGCTCATAACCCCATAGGTTACGCCCTATTAGGGCCAGTATCTAATGCTGGTGCGTCGAGATTCCAGTACTGGGAGTCTCGATTTGCCTGATTTTCAGGCAGGCCTAGCATTGTGACATGACAACTACCAACATCTCATCTCCTGTAAATGGCATTGCGCAAGAACGAAACCTTGTGACAGCAGTTCCCGGACCAAAATCCCTTGCAATGCTTGAACGTCGCACCGCTGCGGTGAGCGCTGGGGTTGGCTCCACGCTACCTATCTATATAGAACGTGCCGGTGGTGGAGTTGTTGTCGATATAGATGGTAACTCGCTAATCGACATGGGCTCAGGAATTGCTGTGACCGGTGTTGGTAACGCAGCCGAAGAAGTTGTCGCTCGCGTGCAAGAGCAGGTCGCTAAATTTACTCATACTTGTTTTACGGTCACACATTACGAAGGTTACGTAGAAGTTTGTGAAGCTTTGAATCGACTAACACCTGGTGACCACGAAAAACGCTCAGCACTATTTAATTCAGGCGCCGAAGCTGTAGAAAATGCTGTCAAGATTGCCCGTGTTTACACTAAGCGTCAGGCAGTTGTCGTATTTGA
>Ga0164295_10004776_pt1 | contig 10759 bp, 6 predicted proteins | sample GEODES006metaG_FD_111798 | JGI IMG/M metagenome (GOLD analysis project Ga0164295, IMG submission 111798) | Oligotrophic lake water microbial communities from Sparkling Lake, Wisconsin, USA - GEODES006 metaG | ecosystem: Environmental > Aquatic > Freshwater > Lake | place: USA: Sparkling Lake...
AAATCCAATATTTTATTAGTTGGTGAAAGTGAAGACAATACGATTATTCAATTTGATAATCATGCAGGTGTAAAAATGCCTAATGGGGACACTTTGAATACATGGACATGCGCTACTGCATTTATTTATGGCAATGATTTTCAAGCGCAGCATATTAGCTTTAGTAATCAGGCAGGATTTAATTCTGGACAAGCTGTAGCATTAAGAGTGGAAGGCAATAGGGCCTCTTTTTATAATTGTAAAATGCTAGGCTTTCAGGATGTTTTGTTTTTAAGCGGTAATGGCGTAAAACATTATTTTGAAAATTGTTATATAGAAGGCACGACCGATTTTATTTTTGGTGCAGCAACTGCATTGTTTCAAAATTGCAATATTCACAGCAAAAAGAATTCACATGTGACTGCTGCTTCAACCAATTCAATTATTCCAATTGGTTTTGTTTTTAAAAACTGTAAACTTACTGGAGACTCGGTTTTGAATAAAGTGTCATTAGGAAGGCCATGGAGCCCAACAGCAAGTGTAACCTATATTGATTGTTGGCTAGGAAAGCATATTATAGAGGAAGGATGGAACAATTGGAAGAATCCTGCAAACGAAGCTACAGCAAGGTACAGTGAGTATAAAAGTGTTGGCCCTGGTGCAAATCCATCAAAGCGTGCAGCATGGTCTAAACAACTTTCAGATGAGCAAGCAAATTCATTCACTATAAAAAAAATATTCGGAACATGGGTGCCATCAAAAAGAGCATATTAAATTTTGGGCTTGTATTTTTTTTACTTTTTGTAACTGCTACAACAATCATTGCCCAAAATTATACGAATCCAATTATACATGAAGACTATAGCGATCCAGATGCGATTCGAGTAGGAGATTATTATTACATGACTGCATCAAGTTTCACATCAGTTCCAGGTTTACCAATTTTACGCTCAAGTGATTTGGTACATTGGCAATTAATGGGTTATGCACTAAAAAATAATTTACCACTTGAATATTATAAAAAAGTGCAACATGGAGCAGGAGTTTGGGCGCCTAGTATCCGTTTTCATAACGGAGAATTTTATATCTTTTATCCAGATCCAGATTTTGGTATTTATGTCATTAAGACTAAAAATATTTTAGGAGATTGGTCTACACCCAAATTAGTTCTAGCAGGTAAGGGGCTAATTGATCCTTGTCCTTTATGGGATAAAAATAGCAAAGTATATCTAGTGCATTCATTTGCTGGAAGTAGGGCTGGTATCAAATCGGTATTGGCTATGAAAGAGTTAAATGCATCTGCAACCGAAGTGATTCATGAGGGACAACTTATTTATGATGGCCATGGCATTGATCCAACAGTTGAGGGCCCAAAATTATACCAACGAAACGGATGGTATTATGTATTTGCTCCTGCAGGTGGCGTAGCGACTGGTTGGCAAATTGTATTAAGGTCAAAAAACATTTATGGACCCTATGAAAGAAAGGTGGTATTGGAACAAGGAACAACTTCAATTAATGGGCCACATCAGGGGGCTTGGATTCAGACCAATACCGGCCAGGATTGGTTTATACATTTTCAAGATAAAGGGGCCTATGGAAGAATAACACATTTACAACCAATGGCATGGAAAAATGACTGGCCAATAATAGGAATTGATCAGGACGGCAATGGTATTGGTGAACCTGTAAGCACTTATTCAATGCCTAAAGTTAAAAGTCAACCTATTTCATTGATCGAACCCATTTCATTCATCGAAAAAGAGGATTTAACTTTTCAATGGCAGGCAAACCCATCAACAAATTGGCGTTTTAAATTTCAGAATCAATACAGGCATTATGCAGTTCTATTTAACGACAGTGCTGTTAATCTTTGGGGTTTCCCTGCTATGTATTTACAAAAAATTCCTGCAGAATCATTCACCTCAACTACGAAAATTAATTTCTCAAGTTTACAAATAGGAGAGCGAGCTGGCTTGATTTTGATGGGTAAGTCCTATGCGGCAATAGAGCTTTTAAATTCGGGAACTGGTTTGCAATTAAATTATATAACCTGTAGTGATGCAGATAAAAAAAACCCTGAGATTAGAACACCCCTGCTTTCGAATGCGCCTTCTTCAATATACTTTAGAATAAAAATGGATGTTGGTGCATTTGCTAGTTTTAGTTATAGTCAAGATGGCTTAAATTTTCAAAACATAAATGAAAAATTTAAAGCTACGCCAGGTGTTTGGGTTGGTGCTAAAATGGGGTTTTATTGTACTTCAAATAAAATCACCAACGATGCAGGTTATTTGGAAATACAATCATTTAATACACAAAAATAAATTTATGAAATACATTTCTATCATTATTCTAAGTTTTATGTCATTGCTTTTTTCAACTTCTATGCTTGCACAATCTAAGCAGCAAATACAAGTAAAAACTGCAGTTGAAAAATTAACATTAGCAATGGTTTCTGGTGAACGAGAAGCATTAGAAATGATTGTTTCAAATCATTTAAGTTATGGACACTCTGGTGGTCATGTGGAAGGCAAGGCAGAATTTATAGAAAAAATTGCTACAGGCAAATCAGATTTTGTTACTATTGATATTACAGAACAATCAATTGATGTTTTAGGCAAAATGGCAATTGTACGACATGTATTGAATGCTACCACAAATGATGGCGGTAAACCAGGTGTTGTAAAATTAAAAATTTTACTCATCTTTAAGAAAGAGCAAGGCAGATGGAAAATGCTTGCAAGACAAGCTATTAAGGCTTAAGCCCCCTTTTTATTAGATGAAGCTCTTTGGTGTAAAATTGCAGGCATATTGATATTCTCAAATTGAATGACTGAATTTTTATATTCAATATTATGAATTAATAATTCAGCTGCAACCCTACCCATCTCATAAGCTGGTTGCATTACAATAGAAAGAGAGGGAACTAATAAATCTGTTAGTACAAGATTGCTAAACCCAATTAAAGCCACTTTTTGAGGTATAGCAATATTTGTTTGTTGACAATAACGAACAATATTGGTCGTTATTTTATCTGAACAAGCTAAAATAGCAGTTGGCTTTTTTTTACCATGCATTAATGTATTCATTGCTGTCTCAACTTCATTATAGATCAATCCGCCATGAGCGCAAAACTGAATGAGATTGTCTTCAATTTTAATTTTATGATCCTTTAGTGCAGACTTATAACCTTCTAGTCTTTCTTGACTAATTGATAAAAACTGTGCATTAGAGATACAAGCAATTTGAGTATATCCATTTTTGATAAAATGGGTAGTTGCTTCATAGGAAGCTTTAAAATTATCGGTCTTAACTTTATGTATTTTATCAAAATTGACAATCCTATCAAATGAAACCATATGCATGCCTCGGTTATACAAAGATTGAATATGACTAAAGTCTTCGGTTTCTGAGGAGACTGATAAAATGATGCCATCCACACTTCTTGAAGCCAAATAGTCTAAAGAGGAGTTTTCACGAATAACGTTTTCCTTACTTTGCGCAATAATTACATTGTAACCCTTTTCCTGGGCAACAGATTCTATCCCGTCAATGGCTTGGGAGAAAAAACTATTGGCAATTTCACTCACTAGGACACCTATGGACCTGCTTCGCTTCTCTTTTAGGCTTAAAGCAATCGGATTTGGCCTATAATTATGCTCTTTGGCATAAAGAAGCACCTTTTCTTTGGTTTCTGGGCTAATTTGATAGCTATCCCTTAATGCTCTACTCACGGTAGAATTCGAAAGTCCCAAAGCTTTGGCTATATCTTTGATCGTGATCGCTTCGAATTTCATTTTACAAAAGGATTGAGCCATAAAGTTACTCATTTTAACTACAAAAAGGCCGGTATCGTTTGCGTAAATTAGGAGGGGACAAAATCGCCTTTTATATGCTATAATCGGCTTATTTCTTTAAATTTATTCCTCTATGAAACGATTGCTAATTACTTGTATAGCAAGTTTTACTTGCTTAACTGGGATGTCTCAAGTGCAACCCAATTTTAAGGTAATGACTACCTCTTTTAGAAAGGATACTTTATCCATTCAAAAGTTAGGGGCACATTCAAATGGCCAGTATTTAAATACAGAAGCAATCAATGCTTCTATAAAACTAATGCACCAAAAGGGGGGTGGTGTTGTTTTAATTCCAAGAGGACAATGGCTAACTGGCCCTATTGTGTTAAAATCAAATGTGAATTTACATTTAGCTCAAGGGGCTTTATTGGTTTTTAGTGCCGATTTTTCTTTATATCCATTGGTTGTTTCTTCATTTGAAGGAGTTGACGCCGCAAGATGTCAATCACCTATTTCTGCTGAAAATGAAACAAATATTGCAATTACAGGAACAGGTATTATCAATGGTAATGGAATCTATTGGAGACCATTGAAAAAAGAAAAGTTATCAGATGCAGAATGGAAAAGGCATTTACATACTTATGGTGGTGCATTGACCGAAGATAAAAAAACTTGGTATCCATCTAAAGCTGCTGCAGACGCATCAAAGTCAAAAGATATTGGCAAGCTTGTTAATGGAAAAAAATTACAAGATTTTGAAAATATCAAAGACTTTCTTCGTCCAAATATGTTAAGAATCAATCGTTGTAGTAAAGTGTTAGTGGAAGGTGTGACTTTTGAAAATTCTCCTGCATGGACTACACATTTTTTAATGAGTAAGGATATAACAGTAAAGGGGATGCGTGTAAAAAATCCATGGTGGGGTGCAAATACAGATGCCATAGATTTAGAAAGTTGTAGCAATGTAATTTTAGAAGATTGTGTATTTGACACAGGGGACGATGGTATTACCATTAAAAGTGGAAGAGATGAGGATGGACGCAGAAGGGGAATGCCTACCCAAAATGTGTTTGTAAAAAATTGCACAGTGTATCATGCACATGGAGGGTTTGTAATTGGAAGTGAAATGAGTGGAGGTGCAAAGAACATACATATTTATGATTGTACATTTATTGGAACAGATATTGGTTTGAGATTTAAAACTGTAAGAGGAAGAGGCGGGCTTGTAGAAAACATCTATGCGCATAATATTAATATGAAAGATATTGTTGGAGAGGCTATTTTGTTTGACATGTATTATGCTGCAGTAGATCCTATTAAAATCAACAATGAAGACGGGGTTAAAGTTGTTGTAGAAAAATTTCCGGTGACAGAAGCTACACCACAGTTTAAGAATTTTTATTTTGACAAAATATTAGTAGATGGCGCTAGTAAGGCAGTTTTTGTAAGAGGTCTTCCAGAAATGCATATCAGAAATATCAACTTAGATAAATTATATATTAAATCTAGACAAGGCATTCAAATTGAAGAAGCGACTGGTTTGACAATAAAGAATTCTACAATTATCATAACTGATAAGGGTCCAATTTTAAATACGTCTAATGCAAATGAGTTAAATATTGATACGATAGCGTTAAAAAAGGGCAATGCTAGCCGTACTAGTTTAGCTGAAAAATTTGCTGCGACAGCCATGCACATTTGGCCAGATTCTTTTGCTGTTAAGCCAGGTGGAAAAGCAAGATGGAGTTATGACCAAGGTGTTATATTGCGAGGTATTGATGCATTATGGAATGCGACTGGTGACGGACAGTATTTCAATTACATGCAACATGCAATGGATTATTATGTGAAAGAGGATGGAAGCGTCTATGATTATAAACCAGATGATTTTAATATTGATCACTTAAACAACGGAAAAATTTTATTGATATTGTATCAGGTCACTGGTAAAGAAAAATATAAAAAAGCGATTGAACAATTACACAATCAATTATTAAACCACCCAAGAAATACCTTAGGTGGTTTTTGGCATAAAAAAATATATCCTAACCAGATGTGGTTAGACGGTTTGTATATGGGTGCTGCATTCTATGCACAATGGGCAGCAGTATTTCATGATACAGTTGCTTTCAATGATATCACAAGACAATTTGTTTTAGTAGAAAAATATACAAGAGACGATGCAACCGGATTATTATATCACGCATGGGATGAAAGTAAACAACAAAAATGGGCAGACCCTATAACTGGTAAGTCGCCACATATATGGGCAAGGGCAATGGGTTGGTATGGTATGGCATTGGTGGATGCTTTGGATTATTATCCAGCGAACCATCCAGGAAAAGATAGTTTGATTCAAATTTTACAAAGATGGTCTACAGCGATTCTTAAAGTTCAAGATCCAAAAGACGGAGTTTGGTTTGATATCTTAGACGCTCCAAATGACCCGCGTAATTATAAAGAAGCTTCTGCATCAAGTATGTTTACCTTAACGCTGTTGAAGGCAATACGTAAAGGCTACATTTCTTCTAATTACATGGATCAAGCTAAAAAAGCATATACAGGCTTACTGAAAAATTTTATAGTAAATGAACATGGACAGTATAATTTAAAAGGTACAGTGAGTGTGTCAGGCTTAGGAGGTAACCCATATAGAGATGGGAGCTTAGACTATTATTTTAAGGAGCCAGTTGTGGTAAATGATCCAAAGGGGATGGGCGCTTTTTTACAAGCCACAGTGGAGGCTGAGTTCAATCATGAATTAGTAAAACAACCATTACTGCTTAAGCAACCTGTGGTTTTATTGGATGCATTTTATAATAATGAGATTAAAAAAGATGCATATGGACGTGATGCAAGATGGCACTATGCATGGGAAGATATTTCAAATGGCGGTTTTGGGATGTTAGGTAAACAATTTGAAAGTAAGGGAGCACAGTTAAAGACATTACTGCAAGCGCCAACAGCTGCAACTTTAAGCCAAGCATCCGTTTATTTGATTGTAGATCCAGATAACTTAAAGGATAATCCAGTACCAAACTATATGAATGAGGCTGATGCATTGGTCATTAGCAAATGGGTGAAGGAGGGAGGTGTGTTAGTATTACTAGCTAATGATTCTTCAAATTGCGACTTAACTCATTTTAATCTTTTAGCGGAAAAATTTGGTATTCATTTTACAAATGAATCCATTAATATGGTTAAGGGAAACGCATTTGAGATGGGTGCTGCATTTCCAGTAGTTGGGAATCCAATATTAAAGACGGGCACTAAGATTTATGTTAAAGAAGTTAGTGCAATTCAATTAAATTCAAATGCAGCAGCAGTTGCTACAATAAATGATAAAGTAGTTGCTGCATATGCAAAATTTGGTAAAGGAAAAGTAATTGCCATTGGAGACCCATGGTTATACAATGAATATGTAGATGGAAGAAAATTACCAATCGATTTTAAAAATCACGAAGCCATGCAACAAGTTGTAAGCTGGACATTATCAAAATAGCATGACTAAATTTTTAAAAACATTTATACTCTCTGCAGTTATTATTGCACAATCGCTTTTGACACATGCGAATAATGAAGTGTGGAAAGTAAGCAAGACCGGGAAGGCGCAATTTAAATCCATACAGGCTGCTATTGATCATATCCCTACTGGCACACACAATTTTATCATAATTGAAATAGAGGCAGGTGTTTATAATGAGAAATTATTTATCAAGAAAAGCGGTTTTGAACTTAAAGGTGCAGTGATAGATAAGACGGTAATAACACAATCAATTGCAAGAGATGAATGGAGATGTGAAAATATAGATGATTGGGGCGTGGCAACTGTGAATGTTGATTCGTGTAAAAATATCAATTTCAAAAATTTAACAATTGAAAACACCTATGGTTTTGAACATAAAGAGGCAGTTAAAATTCCTTGTGCATTAGACACAGCCAAGGTTAAGTGGGTACAGCCTAATGGACATCAGATGGCTTTTAGAAGTTTTTATGCTACACAGCTTAAATTTGAGAATTGTCACTTTAGGGCATTTGGTGGAGATACTATGAGCCCTTGGAATACATTTGACGGCATGTTTTATTTAAAAGATTGTTTACTTGAGGGGGGTGTAGATTTTTATTGTCCTAGAGGTTGGGCATATGCCGAAAACTGCACTTTTATAAGCCATACAGGTACTGCTGCAATTTGGCATGATGGGTCACTTAACGAAGATGCAAAAACTGTTTTAGTGAACTGCGATTTTAAAGGATTCGATGGTTTTAATTTGGGAAGATTTCACAGAGATGCACAATTTTATTTAATCAAATGTCATTTTGCAACAAATATGTCGAATGAAGATATATATCAAGTAAAAACAACCAATACATTAAGTTGGCCTAGAAGGGTGTATTATTATGATTGTGATGGAGGTTCAGGAGAAAAACATTTCTTTAGGAATAACTTAAATGAGGCTAAGGGAAATCCAAAAGCGGAGAATATAAATACAAACTGGGTATTTGGAGAAAGATGGAATCCCTTTTTACAATAAAGTATAATAAGTATAGATGAGTCAAAAAATTTTAAATAAAGTAATTGCCCAAAAGGATACTGACCTTATTTTTGCTACCGTTGAAAAAGTAATTCAGTTTGGTACTGGTGTTTTGTTAAGAGGTTTGCCAGATTATTTTATCCACCGTGCTAATCAACAAAATCTGTTTAATGGCTCTGTTGTAGTTATCAAATCCACAAACTCGGGTGGTGTAGACGAATTCACTCAACAGGATGCATTGTTTACACATTCCGTTCGCGGCATTTATAATGGAAAAAATATCAATGAATCATTTATAAACACATCAATAAGTAGAGTTTTAGCAGCAACCTCCGATTGGAATGAAGTATTGGAATTGTCTAAGTCTGTGGATATTGAAATAATTATATCTAATACAACAGAAGCAGGAATGGTTTTAGATGAAAAAGATATAATTTCTCAAAAAGTACCAAATTCTTTTCCTGGAAAATTATTGGCATTGTTGTTTGAAAGATGGAAACATTTTAATGGAGATATCAATAAAGGCTGGGTGATCTTACCTACCGAATTAGTGCCTGATAATGGGATTTTATTAAAAAGCTTGCTCAATCAATTGGCAAAAATCAATGCGTTGCCAGCTGTGTTTATTGAGTGGTTGAATGAGGCAAATGATTTCTGTAATACTTTGGTTGATAGAATTGTTCCAGGCAAGGTGAGTGATTCAGAAATGCAATTACTGGAAACTAAACTAGGTTATAGGGATAATTTATTAATTACAAGTGAACCATTTGCTTTGTGGGCTATTGAATCAAATAATAAATTGTCCATTGAAAAGCTTTCTTTTGCAAATATTGACGACAGAATTGCCATTGCTCCAAATATTGTAAAATTTAGAGAACTTAAATTAAGGCTATTAAACGGCACACATACTTTTACATGTGCGATAGCAATTCTAGCAGGTTTTGAAACAGTTATCGAAGCTATGTCTGATGCATCATTTAAAAGATGTATACAAAATTTACTTCATGAAGAATTGGCTCCATGTGTTGTATCAGATACTATTTCTATAGAGGAGGCTACACAATTTTCAAATAAAGTGTTAGAAAGGTTTTCTAATCCTTATATTCAACATAAGTGGATTAGCATCGCACTTAATTTTGAAGAAAAAATGAATATGCGTAATAGTTATCTAATGGAAGCCTTTATTAATAAGCAAGGGCAGTCTCCAAAGTATATGAGCATGGGGTTTGCTGCATTTTGTGTTTATATGGAACAATCACATCAAAAAATTATTTTGATTGAAGATTATTGTAAGGACAGTTCATTTGCGTCAGCTGTGAATATATGGATAGAAGCAATAAAAGAAAAAGGAATGAAAAATGTTTTAGCATCATGAAACAATTAATTTTAAAAGTAAATCCAAAGGACAATGTATTAGTTGCTTTACAAAATTTAAGCAAAGGGGATACGATGGAGTATGAGGGATTTAATATTGTTTTGCAAGAAGATATTCCTGCAAAACATAAGTTTTATATCGAAGACCTTAAAAAAGGGACTGCAGTAATTATGTATGGCATTTTAGTTGGTAAGGTTACATTAGATGTTGTAGCAGGTGTTCGCATGTCAACAGATAATTTACATCATGCCTCTGAGCCCTTTGTCTTTAAGCCTTATGATTATCGTTGGTCAGTGCCAGATCTGTCTAAATTTACAGATAGAACATTTAACGGTTATCACCGTTCAGACGGAAGAGTTGGTACAGCAAATTATTGGTTATTCATTCCTACTGTATTTTGTGAGAACAGAAATTTAGATGTTATTAAAGAAGCCTTGCACAATGAATTGGGTTATTCTGTATCCAATCAGTATAAAAATTACACAAAGGATTTAATTAACGCTTTCAAAGATGGAAAGGATATTTCCGAAGCTGTTTCCTTAGCACCTAATACGCTGTCAAATAAAAGGGTATTTGAAAATATTGATGGCATTAAGTTTTTAAACCACCAAGGTGGCTGTGGGGGTATTCGTCAAGACGCTGCAGTCTTAAGCAAATTATTAGCAGCTTATGCAGATCATCCAAATGTAGCTGGTATAACTGTAATGAGTTTGGGTTGTCAGAACCTACAATTATCAGATTTCGAAAAAGACATTAAGGATCGTAATCCAAATTTCAATAAACCACTTTATATTTTTGAACAACAAAAATCTTTGAGTGAGCCAGAAATGATTGCATCTGCGATTCAAGCAACTTTTAAAGGGTTGATAGAAGCGAACAAACAAAAACGCACTCCTGCAAGTTTGGATAAATTATGCTTGGGTGTAAAGTGTGGAGGAAGTGATGGCTTTAGTGGTATTTCCGCAAATCCTGCTGTTGGGTATTGTGCCGATTTGCTTGTTGGATTAGGTGGCACTGTTTTACTTGCAGAATTCCCAGAATTATGTGGAGTTGAGCAAGAATTAATCAATAGA
>Ga0164295_10004778_pt1 | contig 10754 bp, 6 predicted proteins | sample GEODES006metaG_FD_111798 | JGI IMG/M metagenome (GOLD analysis project Ga0164295, IMG submission 111798) | Oligotrophic lake water microbial communities from Sparkling Lake, Wisconsin, USA - GEODES006 metaG | ecosystem: Environmental > Aquatic > Freshwater > Lake | place: USA: Sparkling Lake...
CGGTCGCCGTCACCGACGCCGCCGCGAACCGGTACGTGTTCACCGTGACCCAGACCGAACAGCGCGACGCCTACGACGCGGCCGTCTGGAACCAGACGTACGACTCCGTAACGGTCTACGATCGCCTGCCTGGCGACCGCTGGCTCGCCTTCTCGAAGACCGGCGGGCTCGGAGACGACGAGGCGGCGATGCCAACACCGACGAGGCTCACGATCGAGCAGGTCGAGGCTCTCCTGCAGGAGCGGGAGCAGCAGAAGGAGTTTCTCTCCGAGATCGACAGGCATGAGACGATCGCCGACAAGGACGAGTGGGAGCGGATCCGCGGCCGGCTCGATTCGGGCGAGGACCTCCCCGGCAGCTACTGGGGCGTGGTGAGGTTCAAGGAGCCGTTCACGATGGCCGAGGACCTCGTCGACGAGGAGGCCAAGCGGAGCTTCCAGCCCGACGAGGTCGCCGAGTTCGACCTGCAGACCGCATTCGGCCTCGCCGACAAGGGCCAGGTGACGATTGAGGAGGTTCGCTACCGCCGGCCGCTCCGCGATGCCCGCACGTTCATGCACGGTTCGCGGATCTTCAGCACGCCCGAGGGTGGCGATGCGAATGCCGCCCAAGACGGGATCACCGCCGACGGCATCGCGGCGTTGCTCGCGACTCTTCGCCGGGATCTCACCACCCTCGACGCCTCGACCGCGAGGCTGCAGGAGTCGCGGACTGCCGTGGAAACCGAACTCCGCGATACCCGCGGCCGCGAGCAGCGGCTCACCGCGGATAAGCAGTCATGGGATCGCGATGCCGCGGCGGCCGACCGCATGGCGGAGGCCTTTGCGGCCGAGGCTACCCGGACGGCGAAGGAGTTTGACCGTACCGAGAGGGAGATCCTGGAGCTCGCCGCCGAATACCGAAACGCCATCGCACGGCTGGTGGAGCGGATCGATGCCGAGGCCCCCGCGCCCGCCCGACCCGCCAACGCTCCCTGACGACTCTCCGACGTTTCAGCGGCCCCAAGAAGATCACCGTCGTCAAGCGTTGGGTTTACGGGGCAGGCTTTTTCCGCTGGCGGCTCTCGGGCCAGAGTGTCGGGACGTCAGGCATCCCAACCGTAAGCCACCGCGGCGTGCGGCGACCGGCGAGCGAGGCATCGATCGGCTCAAAGCCGAGTGCCAGGGCAGGGGAGTCGGGAGCCATCGCGAACGTACCGGAACTTGGATTGAGTAGGTTCGGATCGGGGAAGTTCGGATCGAGAAACCTAGGATCGAGGAACCTGGGATCGGCGACGATCGACCGCTCGTCCTGTCCCGCCGCCTGCCGTGCGGCGAGATCCTGGCCACCAGGAAACACCACGGGGCCCGCCGCGTTCCAGTAGCAGTTGGCCGCCGTGACAAGCCCCTTGCTCCAGTCGCCACTCACGAGTGGCTTGTCGGAATTCCACCAGACGATGTTGCGTTCGAACCGGAAACTCGTGTGGTCTTCAACGCGGGTGCGTTGCAACTGCCAGTCGCGGGCGACGGCGAAGATATTGTTTTCGACGATGTTGTCGCGACCGTAGTGCTGGTGGAAGCCGCCGGAGCTCGTCCCATAAACGATGTTGTTCCGCAACACGATCCCCGTCGAGCCCTCGTCGGTGTAGAGCCCCCAGCCGCCATAGTTATGGCTCTGGATATCGTGGATCAGGTTGCCCTCCACGACCGTGCCGGGTGACACGCCCAGCGTGTAGACGCCGCCCATGTCCGAGAGCACACCGTGGCCGATGTCGTACATGTGGTTGTGAAGAACGCGGTTGTGGTGGGCGAGGCTCTCGGCATAGCCCCAAGTCCAGCCGATTGAGACACCGGAATAGGTGAGGTCGAAGATCTCGCAGTGCTCGACGGTCGTGCGCGAAGCATTGCCGATCCAGATCCCGATCGCCGCCGAATGAATCCGGCCGCCGTGCGCGATCGTGCAGTCGCGGATCACGTTGCCCGTGACGGCAGCCTCCGGATCGGGGAGTGCCGCCGTGGTGCCCACGAGCACGCCGCCGGCGGCGAGATCGACCAGCTCGCACCGCGAAAGCGTGCACTCCTGGCAGCCGTGCCCCAGTTCGAATGCGTAGCGGCCAACGTGCCGCACGCCACAGCGGTCGAAGGTAATGTGCCGTGCAGCAGTGGCACCGATGGCCGCGCCGACGTTCACCTCCGCCTGCGGATACGACTGCCCGCCCGTCGGCAGGTTCCAGTTTCCGTGGGCGAACGAGAGCCCCTCGAGCCGAACGTGCGCGACGAATTTGCTCGCGGCCACCTCGCCGCGGAGTTCGACCAGCCGGTCGAGCACCGGCGCCACGACCGTGACGGCTGCGGGCGTCTCGCCCGGCTGTGGGCAATAGGTGAGCGTGCCGGTCGGCCGGTCGAGGTACCACGAACCGGGGAGCCCGAGCGCCTCCCGAACATTCTCCACCAGAAAGCGGTTTCCCTTGGGGAAGGAGCACCAGTCGGCCGTGCCCTGAGTGTGTCCGGCGAACGTGACCGCCTTCTGCGCGGCGTCATTCTCCAAGGGGTCGACCGGGGTGACCGGATCGATCGCGGCGATCGGCAGGCGGGTCATCGTCCACCGGTGAACGGCCACCACCTCCACGTCGCCGAGGTTCGCCCAGTCGGTCCGCAGGTCGTCACCGGAAAAGACGAATCGGTCGTGCCCCTTGTCAGCATTGGCCGGCGATGGAGGCAGTGCATCGGCGATCGTGTACCAGCCGGTGGCGGGCAGCACCGGCCGAAACCGGCGCTGGTCGTTCACAAACAGCTGAGAAAAGTTCCACGCCCCCGCCTTCACTTCCGGGAGCACGACCGTCCAACGGGGTTGTTCCTGCGGCGACTCCTGCGACACGGTCCACCCGGTGATGATCCGGCCGCCACTGAACAGCGGCCGGGCCCCATCGGCCGCGCGAATCACCGTCGGCGACCCGGCCGTGCCTGAGTCTTCGGGAGTGATCACGAGCGTCGCTGCCAGTTCATACCGGCCATCGGCCACCTCAACCACGAACGGGCCGGGCCGGTCGGGCTCTGCTGCCCGCAGCTCCCGCACGCGATCAAGGGCCCGGCGAAGCGTGGCTACGGGAGCGGTAGCCGACCCGTCGTGCTGGTCGTTTCCGGCCGGCGCGACCGTGACGTCTGCCACGCTGGTCCAGCCACGGAGCCGGCAGTGCAGCTGCGCGACCCGGCCCATGAAGTGGTCCATCGCGAAGGGGCCGGCGGCCTGGAGCATGTGTCGCCTGGCTTGGTCGTCAGCGCCGATCGCCTCGAAATACAGCCCGAGGTAGAGGTGGGCAAAGCAGCGCTGGTTGCGGCGGGCCTCCTCGGGGCCGGCCTCGGCGGCCGCCAGCACGGCAGCGGGTTCGGCTCGTCCTGCGAAGAGTTCGAGCACCTCCCGCATCGGCACCCGCGCATCGGCGCCGACGGGAATCATGCCCCCACGGGCAGCGTCAGGCCCTCTGTCGCGGGCCACACAGGCAAAGTGCCAGGCTACGTTTTCGACATCGGCCGGATTCACCGAGCGATGGACTTCGAACTGCCGGCGGCCGTCATCGAAGCGGTCGGCATAGTAGAGCGTCAGGCCCCGCTGCCAGAGCTCAGGCTCGCTCTCAGGACGGGCCGCGACGAGCCGGTCGAAGGCGTCGGCCGACTCGACGGGCCGGGCTGCGAAGAAGAGCCGGACGGCGTCGTTGAACAGTGCAGCCGGATCGGCAGGAGCATCACTCCCGTAGGCGTTGAGGCCTACCACGGCACACGCGACCGCACAGATACCAGCACAGCGGAGGGTTGGTCGCATTCGGCTCATGGTGGTGCACGGAAAAGTTGGCGGATCTCGGACCGGATTCTACTGCATGCAACACGACCCGCACGTGTTGTTTCTGGAAGACGCTGGAGCCGATGGAGAGGCAGTTCGGAAGGCCTTCGCGGCCGCGACGACACCGGTCCGCCGCCGCCCCGAGAGCGGGGGAACCTGCGGCATCGACGCCGGAGTCGGCCGTCGGCTACATTCTTCATCCGGCCAATTTTTGACCGGACAGCTCCTGCAGGACGTTCCCGCCATGAACACCACCGCCGCCGGGCACACCACGACCCACCGCCTTCGCAAGGCCGTCCATCACAATAAACTCGCCAGCAAGCGGGGCATGCTGGAGCGGATGTTCACGCTCTGGTTCAAGGGCTTCATTTACAACCAGATCTGGGAAGACCCGCGGGTCGACGCGCAGGCTCTGCAGATGGGCCCCGACTCGTGCATCCTCACGATCTCCAGCGGCGGCTGCAACGTCCTCAACTACCTGATCCACGAGCCCAAGCGGATCGTGGCCATCGACCTCAACGCCAACCACATGGCGCTCACGCGGCTGAAGCTGGCGGCGTTGAAATACCTGCCCGACTACGAGACCTTCTACCAGTTCTTCGGGTACGGCCGACATCCAGACAACGTCGCCAACTACCACCGCTATCTCCGCAGCCACCTCGATGCCGACACTCGGTCCTTCTGGGAATCGACCGACTGGCCCGGCAAGACCGTCGGCCCGAAGCGAATCAACTACTTCAAGACCGGCTTTTATGAGAAGGCAAAGCTTGGTCAGTTCTTTCGGGTCGTGCATGGGCTGGCCCGTCGCATGGGCCGCGACCCAAGCCAACTGCTCACGGCGCGAAGCGTCGCCGAGCAGGAGCGAATCTTCGACGAGCGGTTTTCGGTGCTCTTCGACAACCGGCTGGTTCGCTGGATGGGCCGCCAGCCGGTCGCTGTCTACAGCCTCGGCATTCCGCCGAGCCAGCATGCCGCCATGCTCGAGGAGCACGACGGCGACGGCAGTCGGCTGTTCGACATGTACAAGCAGCGTCTCCGCCGGCTGGCCTGCGGCTTTCCGCTCAACGACAACTACTTCGCCTGGCAGGCGTTCGGCCGCCGCTACGACCACGAGGGCCGCACGGCACTGCCGGACTACCTCAAGCGGGAAAACTACGACCGGATCAAGGGGGCCGTGGACCGCGTGGAGACCCACGTGGTGTCGCTTGCCGATCAGATCCGCCACGAGCAGCAGGGCAGCCTCAACTCCTTCATCCTGCTCGACAGCCAGGACTGGATGCCCCCGCACGTGATCGACGAACTCTGGACCGAGATCGCTCGGGTCGGGGCCCCGGGCTCACGGGTGATCTTCCGCACCGCTGGCGAGGCATCGCCCATCGAGAAGGCACTCTCGCCCGCGACGATGGCCCGGTTCCGCCCCGACACTCCCCGGGCCCGCGAACTCCACCTCCAGGATCGCTCGGCGATCTACGGGATGTTCCACCTCTACGAGTTCGTAGACCCGGCGGCGTCATGAGTGAATCGGCTGGCAATCAGGCCGCCGCGATGGATCGGATGTACCGGCTCACGCGGCACGTCTACGACCTGACGCGGGCCTACTACCTGCTCGGTCGCGACCGCATGCTCGCGATGGCGGCGACTAACCCCAGCACGGCCACGCTGGAGGTGGGCTGCGGCACGGCCCGCAACTTGATCAAGCTCGCGCGGCGGCCGGAGCCTGGGCTTCTCTGCGGCCTCGACGCCTCTCAGGAGATGCTCGACACCGCGGCAGCGAGCATCGCGCGGGCGGGGGTGCCCGCCGGCGGCCACGAGCGGATCCGGCTCCGGCAGGGGCTCGCCGAGCAGCTCGACGCACGGGCGATGTTCGGCCGCGACGAGCCGTTCGACACGATCTTTTTCTCATACTGCCTGTCGATGGTGCCCACGTGGCCGGGAGCGATCGAGGCGGCGCTGGCCAACCTCAAGACGGGCGGTCACCTGCTGATTGTCGATTTCTGGGATCAGCAGGATCTCTCCCCGGTGTTCGCGGCCGGGCTGAAGAAGTGGCTGTCGATGTTCCACGTGCACTACCGCCCTGAGGTGCACGATGCCCTCGCCGCCCTGGGCACCAGCGGCCGCGCCGACGTGACGTTTCAGTCGGTGGCCCGTCGCTACGCCTACATCGCCTCGATCCGCAAGCGGTAGCCGCCCACGGAGCCGCAGGGCCTGCCTGCGGGCACTCAGCTCTGGCCCACGTAGCCGCAGGTTTTTTTACCTGCGAGCACGGCTGGCATCTGATGCCATGGTGCAGGTAGGAAAACCTGCACCTACGAGGGCGGGTACTCAGCTCTGGCCCACGTAGCCGCAGGGCGTTCCTGCGAGCACGGCTGGCAGCCGATGCCGTGGTGCAGGTAGGAAAACCTGCACCTACGAGGGCGGGTACTCAGCTCTGCCCCACGTAGCCGCAGGTTTCTTACCTGCGAGCAAGGCTGGCATCCGATGCCACAGTGCAGGTAGGAAAACCTGCACCTACGAGGGCGGGCACTCAGCTCTGGCCCACGTAGCCGCAGGTTTCTTACCTGCGAGCACCGTTGGCATCCGATGCCACAGTGCAGGTAGGAAAACCTGCACCTACGAGGGCGGGTACTCAGCTCTGCCCCACGTAGCCGCAGGTTTCTTACCTGCGAGCACGGCTGGCATCCGATGCCACAGTGCAGGTAGGAAAACCTGCACCTACGAGGGCGGGCACTCAGCTCTGGCCCACGTAGCCGCAGGTTTCTTACCTGCGAGCACGGCTGGCATCCGATGCCACAGTGCAGGTAGGAAAACCTGCACCTACGAGGGCGGGTACTCAGCTCTGGCCCACGTAGCCGCAGGTTTCTTTACCTGCGAGCACCGTTGGCATCCGATGCCACAGTGCAGGTAGGAAAACCTGCGCACCTACGAGCGCGGATACTCCCGTCACGGCAGCACGAACACGATCCCCGTGATCGTCGCGGCCTCGACCGCCATGCCTCGGAGGCTGATCGGCACCGCCGGCACCGTCCACGGGGCGCAGCTGCCGGGCCGGTAGTAGCCGAGCGGGTAGACGCACTCCCACGGCAGTTCCACGCCCATCTTGTAGGGCAGCACGGGCAGCGTGACGAAGAAGTGGGCGGCGGAGACGAACGGGTCGGCGAGCGGGCCGTGGGAATGGCCGTAACGCTCCAGCTGCCAATCCTCGAAGTAGAGCGGCTTGTGGCAGTAGCCCGCGGCCTTCCAGGTGAACGTTGTCGTGGCGAACCGTCGCGGTTCGAACGTCTCTCCCTCGAGGCGACACTCGCAGGGATAGTCGTTGCCCGGCCGGCCGCTCACGCGGATGTCGAGTTCGATCCCGCCAAGTTTGTCGTCGCGGAGCCGCTGCAAGGCGTCGCGGCAGTCGGCCTGTTCCTCAACGCAGGGCTCCTTGCGAGCAGGCTCGTCGGCAGCCGGCTCGTCCGTAGCGTCGGCAACGCTTCCGGTCCCAGGCTCGCTCGCGGAGGGCTCGGCCTGGGCGAGCGTGAGGCCCTCGGCCCAGGCCGCATCGCCCGCGGGCTGGTCTTCCCCGGCGGCGGCCTCGTCGGCCTCCACCAACACCGGCGTCATCGCGCACAGGAGCGCCTCGGGCATGCGGAGGAATGTCCGCCATTCCGCGGCGCCGGCGGCCGTGCCAAGCAGGCAGGCCGCCAGGATGGCGCGGGCGGCCTCACTCCGGCTTGGAGTGCTCCGCGGTGTAGTTGGGGGCTTCCTGCGTGATGACGATGTCATGGGGATGGCTCTCGCGGACGCTGGCGGCGGTGACCTGGATAAAACGTGACTCGGTCCGAAGTTCCTCGATCGTCGGCGTGCCGCAGTAGCCCATGCCGGCCCGGAGGCCGCCCACGAGCTGGTAGACGAACACGCTCAGGGGCCCCTTGAAGGGCACCCGTCCCTCGACTCCCTCCGGCACCAACTTGTCGCTGCCGCGGCCCGTCGCCTTCTGCCGGTAACGTTCGCTCGACCCGTGAACCATCGCCCCGAGCGATCCCATCCCGCGGTAGGCCTTGAACGTGCGTCCTTGATAGAGGACGGTCTGTCCGGGGCTTTCCGCCACTCCCGCCAGGAGCCCGCCCACCATGCAGCAGTGGGCCCCGGCGGCGATCGCCTTGGTGATGTCTCCCGAGTAACGAATGCCTCCGTCAGCGATCACCGGCACGCCGGCGCCGGCCGCCTCCTGCGCCGCTTCCCAGATCGCCGTGATCTGGGGAACGCCAACGCCGGAGATGACCCGCGTAGTACAGATCGACCCAGGACCGATCCCAACTTTGACTCCATCTGCGCCAGCCTTGATCAGATCGCGACAGCCTTCCCGGGTTGCCACGTTTCCCGCAACCACCTCGATCTCCCAGCGTTTCTTGATTGCCGCGACGGTCTCGATCACGTTCGAGGAATGCCCGTGGGCGCTGTCCACCACGAGCACATCGACCCCCTTGGCGATCAGGCTGGCAGCCCGGTCGTAGTCGAAGACCCCCACAGCCCCCCCGACCCGCAGCCTACCCTGCCTGTCTTTGCAGGCATTGGGGAAGCGTTTCATCATGTCGATGTCTTTGATGGTGATCAGGCCGGTGAGCAGCCCCGCCGCGTCGACGAGCAGCAGCTTCTCCACCTTGTTGGCCATCAGGATCTTCTCGGCCTCGGCGAGCGACACGGCACCGGTCGCCGTCACCAGGCCCGACTTCGTCATGATCTCCGCGATCGGCGTCTCGCCGCTCTCCAGGAAGCGGAGGTCGCGGCGGGTGATGATCCCCACGAGCCGGCGGTCTTCGGCCGTGATCGGCACGCCCGAGATGTTGTATTGGTCCATCACATCCCGGGCCCGGCCGACCGTGGCCGACGGGGGGAGCGTGACCGGGTCCATGATGATCCCGTTGGCGCTCCGTTTGACCTTGTCGACCTCCTCGGCCTGCCGGTCGATCGACAGGTTCTTGTGGATCACCCCGAGGCCCCCCTCCTGAGAGAGCGCGATGGCCATCTCGCTCTCCGTGACCGTGTCCATCGGGGAGCTGACGAGCGGGATCTTCAGCTGGATACCCCGCGTGAGCCGGGTGCTGACGTCCACTTCCGACGGCACGACGGCAGAAAACCGGGGGACCAAGAGCACGTCGTCGAACGTGATGCCGGTGGAGACGATTTTCCCGTCCATGAGGCCTCCGCGTAGGGGAAAAGCCGCGGATTATGCGGCCTGAGTACCCCGGAGGGCAACGACCGGCCGCCCGGGGGCCGCTTTCCGGCCGAGGTGATCGAATCCGCACGGAGCGAAAGCGTGTCCTAGGTTTGTAGTGCCCAACAGATCCGGCGCTCGCCGGGGGCAATCCTCGTCACCTGCGGTTCATCATGCCTTTCCTCGACAGCTCCGGCCCGACGCTTCCCGCCACCGTTCTCCGGGCGGTCGCCGCCCCTCAGGACCAGCCCGTTGTCCCCGACCGGGCTACCCTCGAGGCCCACCTCACCCGCAGCCGCTACGGCCGATTCACGCTCACCGAAGCGATCCGGCCGGGCTGGCAGCTCGACGTCGTCCCGCAGGCCGGGTTCCGCCACGACGCCTACGTCGATCCGCGGACGGGCTCGAGGATGCCGGCCGTGATCGCGGCCGTCTCCAGCGAGGACCTGTTCTCGACGTTCCTCGAGCTCCTCGAACCGCTCGGCGACTCCTGCGACGTGGTCCTGGAATCGTCGCACGACTCCAAGGACCAGCGCCGCGAGCTGACCCGCGAGGGCATGGAGCGGCTCGTGCTCGAGAGCATGCTCTGGGAATATGAGGACCTGCTGCTCAACGACGGCTGCACCTCGATCGCCGTGATGCACCCGGAGCTGTCGCTGGAAGTGCAGCTCGACGAGCACAAGCTGCTCGTGGTCTACGCCCAGCCGCGGCTGCCCTTCGAGCGGATCCTGCGGGACCGCGGCCTGGAGCGAAACGACCGCATCCGGTTCATCTCGCAGGGGGAGCACCTGCATACCTCGCATGCCCGCCATGCCCGGCAGTTCGAGGAACTGGCCGCCCGGATCGGCGCCTGCTGACCTCGGCAGCCTGGGCGGCGGTGTCGATGGCCGCCAGCACCATCGCGAGTACCACCGCCGGCAACGCTCCCGGTTTCACCGCGAGACGCCTCGCGTCACCTGCCTGCGGCCGCGGCGGCGAGACCGGCTCGCGGTGCTGATGGCAGCCACGACCGCACCGGCAAGCAACGCGAGCGTCGAGGGCTCCGGCACCGCCGCGACCGCTCCGCTCAAGCCCGGAGCCGTGTTGTAGTTTCCGGTGTTGTAGAGGCCCGTCACCAAGAAATCGGAAGCGTCGAGGACGTCTACGACGCCGTCGTAGTTGAAGTCGCCCTCGAGCCAGGTGGCCGGCGCCCCCGTGTCAAACTTGCCCAGCGCGAGGAAGTTGGCCACGTCGAGGATGTCGATCGACCAGTCGAGGTTGGTGTCGCCCGGGGCGGCGTAGGCCGCCGTCAGCGAGCCGCCGCCGTTGTCGAGCCAGCCCACCGCCCGCGGGATGTTCGAGGCCACGTCGGCGGCAGCCGTGCTCGACGTGATCCCGCTGGTGCCGTTCCAGGAGCCGTTGTCGCGGCCCTCGAGCAGTTCGGCCACGAGCTGCGTGGCGGTCATGCCGCCGGCGATGGTGAGGAAGCCGCTCGTGACATCCATGAGACCATTGCCGGTGGAGAGGTCGAGGCCTGCTACGGTGGTGGTCGTGTAGGGGGCCACCTGCCCGGTGCCGCCCGCCACCACAACGAGCCGGCTCGCCGAGAGCGCACTGGCATGAGCCAGTTGCAGCACGCCGGCCTGAACCGTGCTCGAGCCTGTGAGCGTATTGGCACCGCCTAGGGAAATCGTGCCGGTGCCGATCTTCGTGAGCCGGCCGGCCCCGGAGATGACACCGTTGAAGGCCGACGAAGCGTTGC
>Ga0164295_10004779_pt1 | contig 10754 bp, 8 predicted proteins | sample GEODES006metaG_FD_111798 | JGI IMG/M metagenome (GOLD analysis project Ga0164295, IMG submission 111798) | Oligotrophic lake water microbial communities from Sparkling Lake, Wisconsin, USA - GEODES006 metaG | ecosystem: Environmental > Aquatic > Freshwater > Lake | place: USA: Sparkling Lake...
GGAAGTGGCCCATCGCCAGCAGGCTCGCTCCTACATGGTGCATCTTTTTTTGTAGGAATTTGCCTGCAAGCGATGGGATGTGCAGAGGAAGGGTCCCATCGCCAGCAGGCTGGCTCCTACATGGTGCGTCTTTTTTTGTAGGAGCTTGCCTGCAAGCGATGGGATCAAGGCCTGACGACTTCCAGTAACCTGTCCAGGCCGCCTTCATTGATGGCGACCATGGCCTGCTCACGGACCTTGGGTTTGGCGTGGTAGGCCACCGACAAACCGGCAGCACCCATCATCGGCAAGTCATTGGCGCCGTCGCCCATGGCGATGCACTGCGCGGCTTCAATGCCGAGCAGGCTGGCCACTTCCAGCAAGGTGCGGCGTTTTTCAATGCCATCGCAAATATCGCCCCAACTTTGCATCACCAGGCCACCGGTCAATTCACCGCCCACCACTTCCAGTAAATTGGAGCGGGCAAAGTCAATGTTCAAGCGCGCTTTGACGCGGTTGGCAAAGAAGGTAAAGCCGCCAGACACCAACAGCACTTTCAGGCCCGCCTTTTGGCAAGCGGCGATCAATTCGGCCGCACCGGGGTTGATCTGTAGACGCTCGGTGTAAACGCTTTCCATGTCGGCCAATGTGACGCCTTGGAGCAGCGCCAGACGGCGGCGCAGACTTTCGCGAAAGTCGGTGATCTCGCCGCGCATGGCCGCTTCGGTGATGGCGGCCACTTGGGCTTTGCGACCCACGGCATCGGCGATCTCGTCGATGCACTCGATGCTGATCAATGTGGAGTCCATGTCAAACGCAATCAGTTTGAAGTCGTTGAGCTTCAAAGGTGCGGTGAAGCCTTGGACCATGAGGCCAGGTGAATGTTCTATAGCGGTCATGACAATATGCAAAGAGGTGAAGGATGAGAGGAGTCCCGCCCAATTAAGGCGTGCCTCTGAGACATGGGCTTGTAGTTTAGGCGATGCCAGGGTCTATGATGCAGAAAAAGGAGCCAAGCCATGAACCCCACCGCGCTGACATTTCCGCTTACGCGAGCCCTGTTGACCAAACCTTGGCGCTTTACACTGGGAGCCTTGACTTTGTGCACGGCCGCTGTGTCGCAGGCGCAGACCTTTCCCACCCAGCCGATCACGATGCTGATCCCTTACCCGCCTGGCGGCAGCGCCGACATGTTGGCGCGGCCCATGCTGGCCATGCTGCAAAAGGAGTTGGGTCAACCCGTGGTGTTGGACTACAAGGCCGGTGCTGGCGGCACCATTGCCACCGGCATGTTGGCACGGGCCAAACCCGATGGTTACACCATCTTGATGGTGCTGGCAGCGCACGCCATCAACGCCAGTCTGTACACCAAACTGCCTTACGACGCCCGCAAAGACTTTGCGCCGGTGTCTATGTTGGCTACTTTGCCTTTGCTGTTGGCGGGGCCTTTGACGACGCCTTTCAACACCGTGCCTGAACTCATCACGTATGGACGGGCCAACCCCGACAAGCTCACCTTTGCCTCAGCGGGCAATGGCAACACCAGCCACTTGGCGGGTGAAATTTTCAAGACCGCCACGGGCGTCAAGATGCTGCACATCCCCTACAAGGGCAGCAGCCCCGCCGTGGTGGCCATGCTGGGGGGCGAGGTGTCGATGATGTTTGACAGCATTTCCACCTCTTTGGTTCAGGTCAAGGCCGGCAAACTCAAAGCGGTTGCGGTGACCGGCGACAAGCGCTCACCCCTGTTGCCCGATGTGCCCACCGTCAAAGAATCCGGCGTGCCTTCGTTTGTGGTCAATGGCTGGTACGGCATCTTGGCCCCTGCGGGCACACCGCCTGAGGTGGTGGCCAAACTCAATCAAGCGCTCAATAAAACCGTGCGCGACGCCAAAGTGGCCGCGCAATTGACCGAGTACGGCTACGACGTGGTGGGCACCAGCCCTGAGGCGTTTGGTCGCCACATTGACGCCGAACTGGTTCGTTGGAAAGACGCTGTGCAAGCGTCTGGGGCCAAGCTGGAGTGAGGCCTTTGGGGCTTGCCCGCTGTCTGTTCATTCAGCCAGTTCTTTCATCTTAGGCTGTCCCAAACTTTTGAGCACATCCCGCACCATCTGCGCCCGCATTTTGGGGTCGGGCAGTTCGCGTTCGATGCGCAGTTTGTCGTTGCCGGCCAGTTTGATGTGTTTGTTTTTCTGGATCAGGTGGATGATGGCCATCGGGTCCACCGGCGGGTTGGGCTTGAAGGTGATCTGAATCAGGCTTGGCGAAGCATCGACCTTGACCACGCCATAGGGCAGTGTCAGCACCCGCAGGCGGTGCACGTCCACGAGCGTTTGTGCTTGCGCAGGCAGTTTGCCAAAGCGGTCGACCAGTTCTTCGAGCAGGGCGTCAATCTGGTCGCTGGTTTTGGCGGTGGCCAGTTTTTTGTAGAACGACAGGCGCAGGTGCACGTCACCGCAGTAGTCGCCCGGTAGCAGGGCGGGGGCGTGCAGGTTGATGTCGGTGGTGGCCGAAAGGGGGCTCAGCAAATCGGGCTCTTGGCCCAATTTGAGACAACGCACGGCTTCGGACAGCATTTCGTTGTACAGCTGAAAGCCCACTTCCATCATGTTGCCGCTCTGGTTTTCGCCCAACACTTCGCCTGCGCCGCGAATTTCTAAATCGTGCATGGCCAGATAAAAGCCACTGCCCAGTTCTTCCATTTGCTGGATCGCGTCGAGCCTTTGGGCGGCTTGCTTGGTCAGGCCTTGGATCTCGGGCACCATCAGATAGGCATAGGCTTGGTGGTGGGAGCGGCCCACGCGTCCGCGCAGCTGGTGAAGCTGCGCCAGGCCAAATTTGTCGGCGCGTGAAATCACGATGGTGTTGGCTGTGGGCACGTCGATGCCGGTTTCGATGATGGTCGAGCACAGCAAGATGTTGTAGCGCTGGGCCACAAAGTCGCGCATGACGCGCTCCAGTTCCCGCTCGGGCATCTGGCCGTGGGCCACGGCGATGCGGGCTTCGGGCAGGATTTCTTCCAGCTTTTGGCGGCGGTTTTCTATCGTGTCGACTTCATTGTGCAAAAAGTAGCATTGCCCGCCGCGCTTGAGTTCGCGCAGCACCGCTTCGCGGATCACGCCCGTGCCTTCGTTGCGCACAAAGGTCTTGATCGCCAAACGGCGTTGTGGCGCGGTGGCGATCACGCTCAAATCGCGCAGGCCCTCCAAAGCCATGCCCATGGTGCGGGGGATAGGGGTGGCCGTGAGCGTCAACACATCCACCTCGGCGCGCAGGGCTTTCATGGCCTCTTTGTGGCGCACGCCAAAGCGGTGCTCTTCGTCAATGATGAGCAGGCCCAGGTCATGGAACTTGGTGGATTCGCTCAACAGCTTGTGCGTGCCGACCACAATGTCCACGGTGCCATCGGCAATGCCTTTGAGCGCGGCAGTGACTTCTTTGCCCGAGCGAAAACGCGAAATCTCGGCCACTTTGACCGGCCATTTGGCAAAGCGGTCTTGCAGCGTTTGGTAATGTTGCTCGGCCAAGAGTGTGGTGGGCGCAAGGATGGCGACTTGCTTGCCCCCAGTGACGGCCACAAAGGCGGCACGCAAGGCCACTTCGGTTTTGCCAAAACCCACATCGCCACAGACCAGTCGGTCCATCGGGCGCGGGCTGATCATGTCTTGAATCACGGCATGGATGGCGGCGTTCTGATCGGCCGTTTCTTCAAAGCCAAAGTCGTTGGCAAATGTTTCGTAGTCTTGCGGGCTGTAGCGGAAGGGGTGCCCCTCTCGCGCTGCGCGGCGGGCGTAAATGTTGAGCAGCTCGGCGGCCGAGTCGCGCACCTGTTCGGCCGCGCGGCGTTTGGCTTTCTCCCACTGGCCCGAGCCCAGTCTGTGCAGCGGTGCTTCATCGGCACTCACCCCCGTGTAACGGCCAATCAGTTGCAGCTGGCTCACCGGCACGTAGAGCGTGGCTTGTTCGGCATATTCAAGGTGTAAAAACTCTTGCAGGGCCGGTGTGCCGTCTTCGTTTTTTTCGCCCAAGTCCATGTTGATCAGGCCGCGATAACGGCCGATGCCGTGCTGGCTGTGCACCACGGGGTCGCCGACATTGAGTTCGCTCAGGTCTTTGATGAGCGCTTCAACGTCGCTGACCTGCTCCTGCTTTTTACGGCGGCGCGTGGTGGGGCCTGCGGCAAAGAGTTCGGTCTCGGTGACCAGGTCGATGCCTTGCTCAAACCAGTGAAAGCCTTGGTTGAGTGATGACGTGGCTATGCCCACTTTTTCTTCGCTGGTCAAAAAATCTTCGAGGCTGTCGAACACTGGCGGTGTCAGTCCGCTCGAGCGCACAAAGTCGAGCAAGCTTTCTCGGCGGCCATCGCTTTCGGCCAAGATGAGGACGCGGCTGGCGCCGGTACGAATGTGGGCTTGCAAACGGGACAGCGGATCCTCAGCGCTGCGTACCACGGTCAGGTCGGGCAGGGAATGCGCAAGCGCGTTATCAGTGACGTCTTCGGTGCCTGTCCGAAGTGCGAGTTGGGCGTACTGGTTGCACAGACTGTAAAACTGCTCGGCATTTAAAAACAAGGCGTCTGGGGGCAGTGCAGGGCGTTCCGGGTCGCCTTGCACCAAGCGGTAGCGGTCTTTGGTGTCTTGCCAAAAACGCTGAAAGGCAGGCTCCAGGTCACCGTGCAAAACCACGGTGGCGTCTTTGCCCAGATAGTCAAATACGGTGGCGGTTTGCTCAAAAAACAGCGGCAGGTAATATTCGATGCCCGCTGTGGCCACGCCATTGCCCATGTCTTTGTAAATGCGGCTTTTGGTGGGGTCGCCTTCGAGCAGCTCGCGCCAACGGCTGCGAAACTTGGCGCGTGCCGCCTCGTCCATCGGGAACTCCCGCCCGGGCAGAAGCCGCACTTCAGGGACGGGGTAGAGGCTGCGTTGGCTGTCCGGGTCAAAGGTGCGGATGCTGTCTATCTCGTCGTCAAACAAGTCGACCCTGTAGGGCACCAGCGAGCCCATGGGAAACAAATCAATCAGGCCGCCGCGCACCGCGTATTCGCCCGGGCTGACCACCTGCGTCACGTGGCTGTAACCGGCCAAGGTCAATTGGGCTTTGAGCTTGGCTTCGTCCAGTTTTTGTTTGACCTTGAACTCAAAGGTATAGCCCGCTAAAAAAGCCGGCGGTGCGAGGCGGTACAAAGCGGTGGTTGCCGGCACTAAAACAAGGTCAACGCCTTGGGCTTTGTCGCGCTGGCTGATGCGCCACAAGGTGGCCAAGCGTTCACTGATCAAGTCCTGGTGGGGTGAAAACGTGTCGTATGGCAATGTTTCCCAATCCGGAAAGATCGCCAAGCGCAAGGCGGGTGCAAAAAACTGCACCTCATCCACCAGACGTTGCGCGTCTGTTGCATCCGCCGTGACGATGACCGTGATCCGAGCTTGCGCTTTGTCGCGCAAAGCCAGTTGGGCCAGCAGGACGGCGTCTGCCGAGCCCAACGGGCGGGGCACCGTGAAACGTTTACCGAGTGTGAGAGGGGGTAGATTCATGGCGAAAGCAAAGCAAAAACACCCCCCCGCCAAAAATGGAGGGGGGGTGGAAATTCAGAAACTGGTCTTATTTTAAAGGGCCGAGCGCCGACCCCTCTAAAATCGTGGTGATGTATGAGTTTCACGTTTTGATTCCCTGCGCCGGCAACGGCAGCCGTGCGGGCACGGCACAGCCCAAACAATACCAATGGCTCGCCGGGCAACCGATGGTGATGCACACCTTACAGGCATTGGCCCGGGTGCCGGGCTTGGCCAGTGGCTGGGTCATTGTTTCCCCGGGCGATGATTTTGCCTGGCCCAAGGCGCAGTGGCCGGATCGTTTCTGTGTTTCGAAGTGTGGCGGCGCCAGTCGGGCAGAGAGCGTATTCAAGGGTTTGTCGGTCATGCTGGCTGCAGGTGTTCGCCAAGAGGACTGGGTGCTGGTGCACGATGCGGCGCGCTGCCTGGTGCAGCCCGAAGAGGTGCTGGCCTTGGTTCAAGCTTGCAGCCAAGACGATGTGGGGGGCTTATTGGCCGTGCCGCTGCCCGACACCCTCAAAACACAGCATCTTGGCAGCGAGCCTGCCCGTGTGGACAGTACGGTGCCGCGGGCGGGCAAATGGTTGGCGCAAACGCCACAGATGTTTCGCCTCGGGGCCTTGCATGCAGCCTTGGCTGACGTCGCCAGCACAGGGTTTACAGGCATTACGGATGAAGCCAGTGCCATGGAGAGGCTGGGTTTGTCGCCCCGATTGGTGGTGGGATCGGCGCAGAATTTCAAAGTGACTTATCCAGCCGATTTTGCTTTGGCCGAAGCCATCTTGAGGAGCAGGGCATGACTGCAGGTCAGAATTTTCGAATTGGAGAAGGCTGGGATGTCCACGCCTTGGTGCCGGGCCGCAAGCTGATTTTGGGCGGTGTCGAGATCCCTTACAACATGGGCCTGCTGGGCCATTCAGATGCCGACGTGTTGTTGCATGCCATCACCGACGCGGTGCTGGGCGCCGCCGGACTGGGTGACATAGGGCAGCATTTTCCGGACACGGATGTGCAGTTCCAAGGGGCCGATTCGTCGGTGCTTTTGCGCGAAGCCATGCGCTGTGTACGTGACGCTGGTTGGGCGTTGGTGAACGTGGACAGCACTGTGGTGGCGCAGTCTCCCAAGCTCGCGCCGCACCGACAGGCCATCCAAACTTCTGTGGCCAAGGCGCTGGGTGTCAGGCTTGATCAGGTGAATGTGAAAGCCAAAACTGCAGAAAAGTTGGGGCCCGTCGGCATGGGCCAAAGCATGGAGGCCAGAGCCGTGGTGTTGCTGACCCGCAAGACTTGAGTCTTCGGATCAGCCCTGTAGGGGAATGTGTGCTTGCTTGAATTTCATCAGCGCCATCAAACCGCCGTTGGCGTTGTTGAACACCGAAAACGTGCCACCCATGCGCTGCATCGAGCGCTCCACAATCGCCAATCCCAAGCCAGAACCCGTGGCCGAGGTGCGGGCAGTGTCGCCTCGGTAAAACGGTTGGGTCAGGTTTTTCAAGGCATCGTCGGTCACCCCTGGCCCATGGTCTCTGACCCTGAACAAGACCCAGCCTTCATGCACGCGCGCGACCAAGTCCACACGGGTGATGCCGTCGCTCGGCGATTGTCCGTAGCGCCGCGTATTTTCCAAAAGATTAGACACTACGCGGCTTAATTCGACATGTTCAGCTTCTACAAACAAGTCGGAAGCCACGTCGATGTGGACTTCGAAGTTGTCACGTTTGAGAAAAGGGGCCACGCAACCGCTGATGATTTGCGTGAGCAGCACGGGCTCCATTTTCAGATTGCCGGGTCGCGCATAGTCCAGAAACTTATCAATGATGGCGTCCAACTGTTCGATGTCGGCGGCCATGTAGGCGCGCGCTTGCTCGTCGGAAACACTCAGCTCTGTCTCAAGTCTCAAACGCGCAAGCGGCGTGCGCAAATCGTGAGAAATACCCGCCAGCATCAAGGCACGCTCTTGCTCAATCTTGGCGAGCCTTTCGGCCATGCGGTTAAAACCGATGTTGACTTCGCGGATTTCGCTGGTGGTCACGTGTTCATCCAGAGGGGATGCTGTGAAATTGCCATCGCGCACACGACTGGCCGCAACCGAGAGTTGTCGCAAAGGTCGGTTGATCAGGCGTGCAATCAAAGCGGCGCCCGCTAAAGACAAAGCGCAGGCTGTCAGGAGCCACACCAGCCAGGTACTGCCGCTGACGGTATTCAAGCGATCAGGGTCCATCAGCAACCAGTAACTGTCTTTCTCAATTTGAAAGCCAACCCACAAGCCATTTGAGCCATTGACTTTGCTGGCTATGAGGGTGCTCTTGCCGAGTCGCTTGACCAACTCTTGGCCAATCTGTACTTCCAATTCCGATTGTCCAAAGGGCTCGAAGCTGTCGGAGGGTTCCCGGGTGCTGATGCTGACGTCTTCTTCGTCAGCGAGCATTTTGAGCAAAGACACACGGGCAATCTCGTCGGTATGCATCAGAGCGGTCCGTATGAGGTTCACGACGGAAGCAATCTGATGCGCATTGCGCAGCATGCGGGGCTCGTATTCCAGCGTTCGCAGCAGTTGCAGCCAAGCCAAGGCGCTGCAAAAAATCAGCAGCGAGAGCAAGGCAAAGGTGCGCCAGAACAGGCTCAGCCCCGTTTTGGATTCGACAGGAATTTCAGCCATTGCCCTCGGGAATAAAAACGTAGCCTACTCCCCAAACAGTTTGAATGATCTTTGGGGTGGCCGGGTCGATCTCAATGAGTTTGCGTAAGCGCGAAACTTGCACATCCAGACTGCGGTCAAAGGGTTCAAACTCGCGCCCCCTGGCCAATTGGGCCAGTTTGTCCCTTGTCATGGGCTGTCTGGGATGACGCACCAAGGCTTTGAGCATGGCAAATTCGCCCGTGGTCAGCGGAATATCCTGCTGGTTTTTGCGCAGTGAGCGTGCGCCCAAATCAAAAATGAAACCACAGAACTGGATGACTTCGTTTTCTGCAGAAGGCGCCCCCGGGACTTCGGCCGTGGGACGGCGGCGAAGAACCGCATTCATGCGGGCCAACAACTCGCGGGGATTGAAAGGTTTGGCCAAGTAGTCATCGGCACCGACTTCCAGGCCAATGATGCGGTCAACGTCTTCTCCCTTGGCCGTCAGCATGATGATGGGCGTGCGGTCGTTCGCAGCACGCAAGCGCCGGCAAATGCTCAGTCCATCTTCGCCCGGCAGCATCAAGTCGAGCACCATCAGGTCGACGCTTTCTCTTTGCAAGATGCGGTTGAGCGCACGGCTGTCCTCGGCCAGCAAAACATCAAAACCCTCTTGATTGAGGTAGCGACGAAGCAGGTCACGAATGCGGGCATCGTCATCGACCACCAGCACTTTGTCGAGTCTTTTGTCAGGAATGTTCATGTCTATGCCAACCAGAAGTGATGAAGACGGGCTTGTTTTTATTGTGCGGTCCAGCCGCCATCCATGTTCCACGCCACACCGCGCACGTTGTTAGCCGCGGCGGAGCAGAAAAATACCGCCAATGCGCCCAACTCTTCAGGGGTGGTGAATTGCATGGAGGGCTCTTTTTCTTGCAGCAATTGTTTCTTGGCCTCTTCGTTGGTCAAACCCATGGCCAAAGCCTTGGCGTCCACTTGCTTTTGCACCAGCGGTGTCAAGACCCAGCCGGGACAAATGGCATTGCATGTCACGCCAGAGGTCGCGTTTTCAAGGGCAGTGACTTTGGTCAAGCCCACAACGCCATGCTTGGAAGCCACATAGGCTGACTTTTCTGCTGAGCCCACCAAACCATGGGTAGACGCTACATTGATGATGCGACCCCAGTTGGCCGCCTGCATCGCGGGCAGCGCTAAACGTGTGGCGTGGAATGCACTGCTCAGGTTGATGGCAATGATGGCATCCCATTTTTCGATGGGGAAATCCTGGATCGGCGCCACATGTTGAATGCCGGCGTTGTTGACCAGAATGTCGACCCGCCCAAAGGTGTCGGCTGCGAATTTCATCATCGCTTCGATTTCGCTGGCAAAGCTCATGTCAGCGCCGTGGTAGGCCACTTGGACGCCCAAGGCACGGATTGCTGCTTGTGCGCCTTGCGTGTCTCCAAACCCGTTCATGACGATGTTGGCACCTTGTTGGGCGAGAGATTTGGCGATGCCCAAACCAATGCCGCTGGTGGAACCCGTAACGAGCGCTGTCTTTCCTTTGAGCATGTGTGCTTCTCCGTGAGGTGCTTTGAGTCGAGGTGTAATAGTTCATTATCGCGCGCTTGGCGCCCCTTTTTGAAGGCACACTTGGGTTTTGCCTTGACTTGTTACTTTATGAAACAGCCCAGCTTTGCCTCTGTTGAATGCCCCGACCCTCAAGGTCTCCACCGCATGGCTTATGTGCGATGGGGAGATCCGCTTGCCTCCCACGTGGTGGTTTGTGTGCACGGTCTGACCCGCCAAGGCCGTGATTTCGATACCTTAGCGCAAGCATTGGTGGCCCAGTCACCTCATCCATTGCAAGTGATCTGCCCGGATGTGGTGGGCCGTGGACAAAGTGACTGGCTTAGCCAAGCTGAGGGTTATCAAATCCCGCAATACGCATCTGATATGGCCACTTTGCTGGCACATCTCCAACTGCATGCGCCTGTTCACACATTGGATTGGGTTGGCACCAGCATGGGCGGTTTGATTGGCATGGTGGTGTCAGGTCAGGCTGAACTGATAAAGCCTTGCCGTGTCAGGCGCTTGGTGCTGAACGATGTGGGACCAGTCGTGTCCTGGCCCTCTATAGAACGCATGAAAACCTATGTGGGCAAGACCGGCCGTTTTGAGAGCCTTGAGGAGGCGGCAGACGCCATGTGGGCTGTCTCGCAAAATTTCGGGCCGCATACCCGTGAGGTGTGGCTGGCCTTGTCAGCGCCGATGCTCAAGCGCCAAGCCGATGGCAGCTTGACGCTGAACTATGACCCCGCCATTGGTGAATCGATTCGGGCGGTGACACCAGAGTCCATTGTGATGGCCGAGCAAATTTTGTGGCACCTGTATGACCAAATCACCGCGTCCACCTTGTTACTTCGGGGCGCGTTGTCCGATCTGCTGACCCCAGACACGGCCAAGGCCATGCGCTCGCGCGGTCCCCGCGCACAGGTGGTGGAATTTGCCGGCGTCGGTCATGCACCCACCTTGACCAGCGCAGATCAAATCCAAGTGGTGGCCGATTTTTTGCTTAGTGAGCCATTGAAATCAAAGCA
>Ga0164295_10004781_pt1 | contig 10754 bp, 11 predicted proteins | sample GEODES006metaG_FD_111798 | JGI IMG/M metagenome (GOLD analysis project Ga0164295, IMG submission 111798) | Oligotrophic lake water microbial communities from Sparkling Lake, Wisconsin, USA - GEODES006 metaG | ecosystem: Environmental > Aquatic > Freshwater > Lake | place: USA: Sparkling Lake...
ACGTAAGCTTAAGTTAACACTAAGTCAGATTCATCACAACTAACTCTATCACTCATGGTTGTGGCCAACTAAATTATTCTATTGGATGCATTCAGCAACTAGCAATTAGAGAGCAGATTGACTGGAATGATTGTACGTAACTTCCACTTGTTAAGGTACAGTACGTACAGTAGTTACAGTACGTACTGCAAATGCCTTGAGTTGACTCTAGTTACGTAACAACAGCAGCCATGTTAAAAGTGCAGTTCGGTATAGCGAATCTCATCCGTAGCGGAGGCCAAGCTCTTGACAGACTCGGCAGACAGTTGGAGATATCACCATACGTGGAGAATGGTAACTGTTAGGCGCGATATGAATGGGTTTCTGCTCTGCACGATGATTTTCACCCGATAATGACGATGTCTCTATATAGTGCAACCCTGCACTAGGATTGTGAAACTGAAAAGTGACGTACCGAAGGTTGATGGCGTCTTCATCGCTCAGTCTGCAAATGTGATCGGCAAAGTAGATATTTCAGCGACGTCATCTGTTTGGTACGGTGCTGTTATTAGAGGTTAATTCATTAGTTATCAAGCCTGTCTTCGATTGAAACTGTAGTAAAACATAAGCACTTATGACTTGATCACAGGAGATTTGAATTCCGTTCGAATCGGGACCGGAACCAGCGTTGGGGATCGAACCATGATTCACAGCGATTCGAAGGGACCTGCGACCATCGGCAGCGGCGTCGTCATAGGTGCAGGGTCCATACTGCATGGGTGCATAGTTGAGGATTCGTGCTTGATTGGTGAGGGAAGCCAGGTCCTCGATGGAGCGAAGATAGGAAGGTTGTGCATCATCTCCCCAGGCTCGCTAGTGCCGATGGGTAAGGAAGTGCCTTCTGGGCAGCTTTGGGCCGGCATCCCAGCAAAATATCAAAGAGAAATAACAGCAGCAGAAGCTGCCGGCATTGTTGCCTTAGCGTTGGAGAACTCCAAGCTCGCCGAAGAGCATGCACAGGAGAGTGCGAAAAGTTGGCAGACGATTGAGGACGAGGAATTCGACTACTGGCAGCAGGCGGACCGCAACCCATTCTACTTTCGACGACTTGGCCCTGAGGTAAGTTAACATCATACCAAGGATCCGCAGCTGCTGAGTTACCAAGACTACACCATGGGCTACTTCTCTTCCGCAGGCTCTTTCCAAGAAGCTCGGAGAGATCGAGAACCACCAGGTGCCCGGCAGGATCCTGGACTCTCCAAGTAAGAGAATGACTATTTGAACTCTGTTTGTCTTCTGTGTCGTTTACCTTTCTTGCTTGTGATGAATATTTACTGCAGTCTCTTCGAGGTACAGCCCTGATGCGCGACCGAAGGATGTGTGACATTCCATCACCCTTGAGTCATGCGATGTGAAGAGGTGCAAGGTTTAGTTGTTAAGTTACATACAATAACGCCAAACAAGCGCAACTTAGATAGCTGGATAGCGCGATAACTTACTGTGCCGATCACACAGAAAGGAGCCGTGAATAATTCACAGCACAAGAAATCAATTATAAGTGCATTCACAGCGCAGAAGCAGTGATAATGGCAGGCCCAACGTTATCACCAGTAGCTTTGTTATGCTTCACATGACTCCCGTCGCAAAGAGGAAATTTGGAACTTTTCCAGCATCTGCACAGGACGCACTTCTCGCCGCTACTCATACTTAACTGATGAACGATTTTCTCTGCTGAAAGATCTATCAGCGTGTTGATCCGTGAGTCCGAATTCGCGCTGTCGCTGTCTGGTTCCGACTTCAGTTTAATTATTGAACGACCCTGAAAGAAGTAGCCTCGTTGATTGCATAATAGTTTTGAACGAACAAGGCCGTTCAACTGCAAGGACACGATACCATGATGGAAGGAAAGCAGCAACATCCACAATGTAAGTGAGAGAAGGATCATGTTGTAACTTCACACCTGCAAGTACGGAAACGAGTAAGCTTACGTAACGTTAAATTCATTTGGAAAGGAAAGGAAGATAACGATGCCTCGCTTCTACTGTGACTACTGCGACGCTTATTTGACTCACGATTCTATGTCAGGAAGGCAGCAGCATATGAGGGGTTGGAAGCATCGAGAAAATTTCAAACTCTACTACCAGCAATTTTACCCGCAATGGATGGAGCAACAGCAACTTTTGCAGATGCAGATGATGCAAAGTCAACATTCGAACATTCAGATGCAGCAGCAAGGCTTCATGCAGCAGCCAAACACGGGGTTTCCTCCCTTCGCGCCCAACTTCGACCCCAGTCAGGGTCCGAACCCCTCGCACATGCCGCCCAATGGAATGCCTCCGACCGGACCCATGCCCCTGTTCAGAGCGCCACCCAGTGCTCCCCCCAATTCACTGCCGCAGTATTAAATGCTGTAGAGTCTATGTTGCTTCTTTCAACGCCATGTTTGGTTGTGACTGAACTTTAGTTGCTGTAATGTGAGAATAGCTTAATTTAGTGCAAGTTAACATCTTGCATCTGAATGGCATAGCGACTTTCAATGCTAGGGTTCACACATTGCTACTCGTAGATGAGAATATCGATGGAGTGTCGGTCAGCAAACTTGGAGCAACCGAGATAGCTATCATAAAAACGGGCAACAACTCTGAGGGGAAGTCCTGTTGCCGGGCCTCCATAATTACCTGCAGCCCAGACAGGCTGATGAGCAGCTTCAAGTAACGCATGTGCCGGGCCACACTGCTATCTGTCCGGTCCCATAGGAAGGTTAGGTCTTCGTCTATGAGCACATTGTCCTTGAGAACAATCACCCCGCATGGTTTGAGGCCAGCCGCACATCGCCTTAAGAACTGTACACAATCTATATCGTGTAGATGACCGATGACCCACTGCACCCAGATGAGGTCGTACGTCGCTGCGGACGGGGAGAAGTCCTGTTCGGTAATCATCAGTAGCTTTTAGAGACAGACGTATCGATTTCTGTCGTCGCTATAGTACAGACCTGTAGTCCCAGATTCAAATATGTTACTGAGTCTGGATTGAATTCAAGACCGTCGCCAGATGCCATATATTGCGGGGCAGCGTTCAACAGCCTCGGGCTCTGTTCGACCAGGTCCACGTGAGCACTGCGCGGAAGAAGCAAGTGTCTTGTCACTCTACCGATACCCGCCCCGCAATCGGCCACTCGATCCAACTGGAACCCCGGACCCATGCAAATCAAAAGCCTGTTTTGGAAGCACTGAGCATCGTTAGTTTGGAAGTCGCTGAAAATTAATTTATCGAGAGCATAAACCAGTCGATTGTAAGCTGGTTGCAACTCAACACAACCTACCTGTCTATAAAGCTGTTAGAGTCCCTCACATCCATCGGAGTCACTCGTCCATAACCACCCAGCACTCCGTCTAATCAATATCAAATGATTAAGCAGCCGAATAAAACACAAATACAGATTGATTACGGTAGGTTCTGTTGCTAAGACGGCATTGATTACCGCACCGTCAGAAATGGGACAATTGGATTCGTCTTCCCAATAGTCGAAAGCTTTCCTATACCAGACGATCTCACTAGCCCTGTCCTCAGCAATAGATGCACCAGAGGCTTTCTTGCTGAGAGGTGGAGGCTTCAGCTCCTTGGTCCACAGAGCGAGAATACTGTTGTAAGAGTTATCGTCCGTATCCGATCCTCGAATGGTCCCTAGCACTGCAACCAGCATAGACTGCAACTCTTCGTGGGTCAGACTGGTCGCACTTCTGGTAGATTTCGCTTTCCGCTTCATTGATATATATCAATTTGAAGCTTATTCCCACAGGAATGATTCATTACACGATGGTTTTTAATGTATTTGCTTGCTTTGGTAGATGTTTAAACCCATATCAATATTTAACCCAGTTTTAACTTACGGTTACTCTTGATTTTTGCAACTGACTGTTGTTAGTACTGTTTCTCCGACCACAAGTAAACTTACGCGAAGCAGTCCATTAGTTGCACGTAGAACATTGTATCTCCTCACTCGCTACCATTGTCTCTCATCTCATTCGTCTACCATTATCAGCACTGCACTGCAAGGCACTGCAAGGGACGCACTGCATACACTGCACACCAATTGCTACTATGCAGCGAGATTGTCATCAATCCCGATGGGCTGTAGTTTAAGGTGAAATACAATCATTCAAAGTAAGCAACTTAAGTGTATGTTGATGAGTTTACGATTAACACAAATTCTGTGCGTATTGCTTGACGCGCACTAAGTTTAATTCATGCGTTGCTGAGCCTTCTGTCGCTGCTTCTCCTCCTACCGGAAATGAAGGTGTGGAAGTACGAACATTTCAATTGCCGCAACATTAAGTTATAGTCAAGCATGATATGTGCATGCGGTTGTACACTTCGTACCTTTTTCTTGCTGAGTTTCTTGGGCTTGGTGGATGGCTGAGCGCTTCGAGTGTTGTGCACGTAGTAAGCTAAGCCACCGATTACTGTGAAAAAAATAGCAACGAAAATTGCAATAGAATACACTGGATTGAGTAGAGGAGGAGCCTGTTTCCTGCCTTTTTTGGAGGTGGGTTTTGGGGCAGCGAAAGGGTTTTCTGCCGATTGTTGTGATTCAGCCGGTCCGCCCATAAACACATCATTCGGAGCATGCTTCATGAAGATCTCCTGAATTTCACTCTTACAGACTTCTGAAATTCCATCTACGAGGGCAGAGCCCAGCGCTGACTCCAGCTCGTTCTTGCACAGAGGGGATAGCACTTGAAGCAGCGTATCCACAAACTCCTTCGTCAACTGTATTTGCTGCTGACCACGAGATATCTCTGAAGAAATGAGGAGGCATATTGCCCAAAGCATCAACGCGATTGCGAACATCAACTCAGTAGTCAGAGCTAGACAACAAAGGCATGCATCGAACAATTAACGGCGTAAAATAAGTTAATTTACGAACGTACTGTACGTACGTAAATTTACTTCTCCATGACTTATGAGATCATCATCGTCTCATACAATAGTCCCGTAACTTCTTCTGTAATCAGGCATTCTCACGAAAGACTGCTGCTCGCTTTTATAGTCGGGAGTACTAAAGATCTCTTCGATCAGCTGGGCGTTCTCCAGGGGCTTCCCCGCCTTCGCCGCTGTTAGTGCGTCCTGGACCTCGTTCCGGATGCCCTTCTCGATCGCCTTGATTTCGTCGGCGGAGCAGAATTCAGCATCCAACAGCAACTTCTTGACATAATCGATTGGGTCTCTGGCTTGGCGCACTCCTCCGACTTCATCTCTGGTGCGGTACGTGGTGCCCGGGTCGGACATGGAATGTCCATGGTAGCGGTAGGTATCCATCTCCACAAACAAAGGACCATTGCCACTGGAGCAATACTCTCTGACGGCTGCGAATCCCTGCTTTACAGCCAGAACATTCATTCCATTAATGCGTATACCAGGAATAGTTCGCCCGCCCATGGTGTAGTAAGCCTCATTACAGGAATGGCGGTTGGTGGAAGTTCCCATGCCATAGTGGTTGTTTTCAGTGAGGAATACCATAGGTAGATTCCACAATTTGGACATGTTCGCTGCTTCCCAGATTTGCCCTTGATTAGCAGCTCCATCACCATAACAAGCTACTGCTATGGGGGACTTTTCTCCTTCGGGTGTATTATACTTCGCAGCAAATGCTAAGCCCGCGCCGACAGGCACTTGCGCCCCCACGATGCCTTGTCCGCCGTAGAAGTTGTGTTTCTTGCTGTAGAAATGCATAGATCCGCCTTTACCTTTTGAAGTGCCGTGGGAAAATCCGAACAACTCAGCAAAGACTTGTTCAACGGTTGATCCCCTCAGTAGCGCCGTACAGTGGCATCGGTAAGACGTGATCCAGGAGTCTTCCAAGGTCATCGCAGCGTGCATCCCCGAGGCGATCGCTTCTTGTCCATCATACAAGTGGCAGAAACCGCGGATATTGCGCGCCTTAGACATCACAGTATGTATAGATAGTAAGTAAATCATACTTCTGAGCGGCGCTGCAAGACTTTTCACGCATAAACATGCACCTTGTACTCGGTGTCGTTGGTGATCTCCATTCTCCTCATAGTGTACATTTCCTTGTAAAATTTCAGCAACTCCTCTCTGTTAGTAGTGACTGATGTGGCAGGCTTCTCGAAATCTGTTCAGTGCCACGTGAAAAGAAGGAAGGAAGAAATATCAAACACATGCACAGACAGGCGGACGTCGACTTACTGTGAGTGGCGAAGACATCGGGGCCCAAGTCTATGGCTAACTCTTGGGGTCTAGTTAGGGTGGATAGAGCAGCGCAGCGGCTGGACCAATGAGTCATTCTACTGGTTGATACTGTGCGAACTGCATTGTTGACGCACCTCATCATCATTATAAACTAACGCTTAAAGTTAACCAAGTTCTGTGCGAGTGAAGAAGATTAACACCGCCCAATAAATTGCTGCAACGTTAAACTTTCGTAGAGCTTGTTCAGCGTCAACTTACGAAAGCGTCATTAAGTTAATCTTAAAGTGAAGCTCAACTCATGTTCTGGAGATTCTCTCCACCACTGCGGCCGCTGTTCACCACGACGACGAGGTATGCTCGCTGTGTCTCGATGTATCTATGTCACTGACTCGTCATACTCTGGTTACAGCTTTAGTCGAAGTCTCCTTGGAGATTCGGTGTTAAGATGCACTGCTGCCTCGTTCTTCACAAGAATCATTCAAACACCCCTATCAGTAAGTCTGAGTAGCTCTCTATCGAGTTTATACAGCTTACAGACGGTGAGGCTTCTGAATAGAAACGCGAGAAGACCTAAAAAGGTTCGATTTCTTCGACTTGCGTCCAGCTCTATGCAAATGATACTTCCTGCCTTCTTCTGTAGGCTAATCACGGCAAACGACCTTGCAGCCATGCCCGTAGATGGGCCAAGAGAGGCATGATGAAGAGCGTGGCCTACCGCGAGAAGATTTTTGGGTTCTGGTAGAATCTGCAATTTCCCTCCAAGTTAAGTTTAATTGAAACTCTATTCGCAAGCGTTATCAGCTGTTTATCTACCTGTCGTCGAAGTCTTCATCTAACCAATTTGGATCCGCTTGCACACCTGGAGCGACAGTCAGGCCACCAGATCGTGCTGCATTGTGGCTTTCCGTATCGACCTGCTTCATGTCTCTGGAAGTCGGCCCATACGGAAAGGGTTTCACAATCCGTCGGTGCTTGGGGTCCGCTGCATGCTGATCGTAGGAGTCGTCGTCCCAGTCCGCAGACACGAAGTTGTTGTCAGCTACAAAAGTCACAGTCACAGTGTATGCGTCACAGAGAGAGCGGTAACCATCGCATCGGCTTCTGACCTTTCGACCCCGGGTCTGACGCCATGCGAGGGGGGGTGTTCGTGCGGCGTGTCCCGCCGAGTACAGCGACAGCAGAGGCCGTGTATGGATTACTGCTCATGTTAAGGCTGTACGGGGGAACGCCTCCAGGGGGACGCGGTGGGCGGGAAGTCGAGGTGCATTGCGGGTCTGCAGTTGAACGGTCACTACTCCGTTGGTCGTACTTCCGCAGTTCAGCCTGCAAGAGAGCAACTTACATGGCGCATGTGTGCAATTCACAGCTATGATGCGCACATACCTTGAAGTCGATGTCTTCATCGGACATGCTTTCGTTGAGCCCATCGTCCGGGGGGGTTTGCTTGCTGTCCGACGGTCTCCGGGTGAACTCGTCCATGGGCTGTTGCTTGGGTCCGATAGCCGATGCGCGGAACTCTTCATCCACCATATCCCTCGCCTTCCGAGGAGGATCAGTAGACCGCTCTGCTTTGGCATCTATAACATTCTTCTTATTCAATATCCGACGAGCATCATCGGAAGAAGCGGAGTCATCATCGTCGCCCTCATCACTGCATTTATCTCCAATGTCTATGTTGTTATTGTGCTCTTGTTTGCTTCGATGAGTTCGTAGCTGTCTTCTTCGTTGATCTCTGATTTGGGCCCTGCTTCGAGACGTTTCGTGAACAGCAAGATTTATCTCATCCACGCTGTCCTTACCCTTGAACTCCTTCTCCTTATTGACAGAGAGCCCAGCGCTTCCGTCCACATCTGTCTCTTCAATTGCTCCGGTGATGGACTCTTGGCTCCTGTGGACTGGTCGGGAAGGAGTGTCGTCTCTAGCTATGAATCTGTGCAGCCGATGAGAAGTACTGGCAGCAGTCCCCGCTACGCTGCCTCTCATCATGCGGTGGTCCTCCGTCCGCTGACTGCGGATGCCCCTGCCTCCCCGGATGGGGTCATGCGATGAGCGCAGCTCCTCCAGCAACTCACTTTCCTCCTTGATAGGCCCTATATACAATTCGTCAGCACTCACTACTCGGTCGATTTTCCCCTCTTCGACAGTAAGATCATGACTCGATGGAAGTCCGGAGGTGGGGTTGTAGAACGAGCTGCTGCTGCTGTTGCTGTCATCGTTCGCATGACGAGAAAACAACGACGCCGAGCGATCGAAGTGCTTGTCCATCAATGAAGATTCTGCATCCTCCAGACCACTCCAGCCGATCTTAGCGCCCTCTTCCTCTGCATCTGCTGCTGCTCCGGTCCGTTCTTCGGTCTCGGACTTCACATCATCGGAGGAGTGCATTCTCTTCGGGAGAAAGTCTGTGGAGATGGCTTCATTGGAAGGAGAACAAAATAAAGCTACAGCACTGGAAAACTCATATAATCTATGATGTACGCTTACAGAATACTCTCGAGATGTTCGCGTTAGAGCAACACTCCAAGAGGGCCTTCAGCCAGCTGGATTGGTCATGTGGGGTCTCAGTTTCCATCTTTAGGGTGCGCGCCGGTGAAACAATTGTGAATGAGTTGTGGGTGTCATATATCTCCTGAATATCCTTCACAAAGACCCATCCCTTGGGCTCCTTGTCCTTCGGGGAGTCGAAGTAGCAGAGAGCCAGCTCACGGAGGTCGGTCCCCTGCTCGAGAGCACACAGAAATATAGACAAACAAACAAACAAACAGATTAATCAATCAATCAATCCCATCAAACTCCTAGGTTATCGACAAGTCTATGCGGACTTACGTTGACCTCCTGCAGCTTGAACCAACGCATCTTGTCGGCTCCGAAGAACTTCTTACGGCTGTGACTGCTCTTCTTCTTGATCAGCCAACCTTCCATGCGCGAATGAGCTCCAGTGAAGCTTGATGACTTCGACATTCCCTCACAAAATCGACAGAGAGAAGAGAGATGCTGCCATGAAGTTTACCTCAGCCCGTTACATAACAGTACGTACTGTAAGTGACACTTCATTTAAAGCGCGCAATAATAATATAGTCTTTCATCATCATCAAAAGCACTTCCAATAAAAATAATAATCATCATTATGAAACCTGCTGTATTATGTCCGGACCATTATCAGAGATAGCGTCTGCAGAATTGTACGATCCGTCAGCAGAGGGAGATTTGAGCTTCTCTTCACATCCCCCTTCTAACCCTAGCCCGTATTAAGTAAAGGCTTACAGACAGCTTTGATAGTGATGTCATCTGTGCCGGGATTCTTGACGAAGACGTTCGAAATCTTCAGCTCTCCAGGTGACGGCCGATTGCTACCAACACATGTGATGCAGTTGTGACTGACATTCGAACTTGTCTGTCTGCTTTGCCTTTGCTTAGAGTACTCCGACTGTTGCGGCTGGGGTTCTTCCGGTGAGACTATCATCATTCGGAAGGTTAGATGAGACTATGAGTGTCGGAGATCCATTGTGCCATACACCCTCACACTCTCTGTACCTTGCTATAGATCGAGCTGTTCTCGAAGCAAGTGCTGCCTAAGTACTTCAAGCACTCGAACTTCCAGTCGTTTGTACGTCAACTAAACATGGTATGATGCTGTACGTACTTAGTCATCACCGCCCGCAACATCTACAGTAGCTCTTAGTCAGTACGATTCCTTACGACATGCTCTGTCCGTTCAGTACGATTTTCACAAGACCGTTCAAGACCCCAATCACGGCGAGTTCACACATCAGTTCTTCCGGCAACACAAGCCCGAATTGCTTCCGCTTATCAAGAGGAAAGCCAACAAGCCACCCCAGCAGGAGGTCGGCACCGCGAAGAAGGGCTCCAAGGCGGGCGGGGGAGGCGCGTCTAGTAGCTCTTCGATCACCAGCCCTAATAGCCCCGTCGGTGCCAGCACAGTCGGCAGCAGCGCAGTGACGGTGTTGGGTAGGGCTGGTGTGGTCGGGGGAAGCGTTCGGTTCGGGGCGATGGACTTGGGACCGCTCCCCGTGCCGCGTCCACTCAATGGAACTGACCTGCGCTTCTTCGCAGATGAAGGCGACTACACGGATATGATCGACAGTAGCAGCTGTAACAGTATTAGCAAAGGAGACTATCAGCTTGTTAGCTCCTACTTCGACTGTGATGAAGAGTCTCTTGGCCGAAAGATGCTGGTCCCGGAGGAGGTGGTGATGGAGACGGACAGTGTGTTGGGGGACATCCATATGTTGAACTCGTCCAGGGAGCACTTCGAGCGTAGGATGGAGGCGAAGATCGCCAAGCTGGAGAGCGAAAATGTTATGCTGAAGAAGCAATTCCGAATGGCGCAGCAGAAGAATGTAGTGATGCAGGAGCGGATGGAGAAGGTGTTGAAGACCCTGTACAGCATCTACATGAGTGGCGGGGGGGCGCAGCAGCACTCCAACCTGTCGTTGTCCAACTTGAAAGCCGCGGTAAGATCGATCGCAATGCCACTCGATGTGAAATAGACAGGATGTGCATGGAGTCTCACCTCCTCCTTGTCGACTGTACTGTAC